>Ga0123339_10003349_pt1 | contig 10662 bp, 6 predicted proteins | sample lystaG_FD_89956 | JGI IMG/M metagenome (GOLD analysis project Ga0123339, IMG submission 89956) | Glacier valley bacterial and archeal communities from Borup Fiord, Nunavut, Canada, to study Microbial Dark Matter (Phase II) -... | ecosystem: Environmental > Aquatic > Freshwater > Ice > Glacier ... | reverse complement strand
CTGAAATGATGCTTTACCAGCTCAATCAGGTCCCGGAAAAAAACTACCTTAAATTTCTGGAAATGATCGGTGTTTCTCTGGAATCACCCGCACCCGCCCAGACTGAACTGCGCTTTCGCCTTTCACGCCCGATTGAAGACATTGAGGGAGAAGAGTCGTTCGCGCATACCCTCCGCGCTCGCGAAACCGTGGCATCCACCCTGCGTACCGAACAGGAAGAATCGGTGGAGTTCTGCACGGACCGTGACCTCCGCTTCGTGCGGCCTTATCTGAGCTTCGTCAAAGCTATCCCGGCGTCGGAAGTGGGCGTCACCGGCGAACAGGCGGCCATCGGCGCGCGGGATTTCATTCCAGGCCGCGCGTTCACGGTTTACAGTGCCGTCCCACGCACCGGCGATGCGCTGTTTCTGGGGTTCGAGGCGGACGTGTCCGGCAACGTCGTCCAGTTTGAGATCAACAGCGTCCGGTCGGCGGCGACCGGCCTGAACGAAGACTACCCAGCCCAGCAGTGGGAGGCATGGAACGGTGCGGAAAACCGATGGGACCTGCTGGAAGTCTCCGACACGACCTATGGGTTCAACCGCCCACCGGGCCAGTTCAAGAACGATCTGCCGACCGGCTATATCGAAATCGCGCTGCCGCCGGGTCTGCTGAAGCGCCAGATAGACGGCAAAAGCGCCTATTGGGTGCGCTGCCGCTATACCACGGCTCTGCCGCCGCGCGGCCCGGAGCAGCAAGTCCCCGATTCTTACCAGAAATCCCCGGAATTCCTAAACCTAACCGCACGGGTCGTCGGCGGCACGGTCTCGGCAAGCAACTGTGCGACGGTTCTGTATAAAGACCTGGGGCAGAGCGATGGGACGCCCGGCCAGATATTCGCGCTGGGCCATGCACCGATTCTGCCGCGCCGGCCCGGCGAAACAGTTGCGGTGGGCGAACAGGGGATTGCCCGCGAAGAAATGGAAGAATGGACCGAGGTTGAGGATTTTGCCGACAGCGGCCCCGAAGATCGCCACTTCGTCTGCGACTCCTACACGGGTCAGATATTGTTCGGTCCCGAAATCCTCCAGCCGGAAGGTGGCGTTCGGCAGTATGGCGCGGTGCCGCGCAAGGGATTGACCCTGGTCATCACGGGCTATCGGCACGGTGGCGGGACACGGGGCAACATTGCGGCGGGACAAGCTACGGTGATGAAGTCGTCTATTCCCTACATCGCCGAGGTGGTCAACCCGCGCCGCGCCTACGGCGGGCGCGAGCAGGAATCCGTCGAGCGAGCGAAAATGCGCGGGCGGGCCATTCTTCGCCACCGGGCCAGGGCAGTCACGGCGGAAGATTACGAATACTTTGCCTGCCGGGCATCCTCAGGCGTCAGCCGCGCGCGCTGCGTCCAGCCGCGTGCCCTGCACAGCCGGGCGGGCGGCATTCCCCCCGGCGTGATCCGCGTTCTTCTGGTTCCGACCCTGGATGAAACGGTCAGCGTCCCGCGTCCCGCCGACCTGCGCGTGCCGGATCAGGTGCGGCGCGAGGTGGAAGAGTATTTGGATTTCCGGCGGCTGCTGACCAGCGTTCTGGAAGTCGGCGAGCCGGAGTACGTGTATATCTCGACGGAAATCAAGCTGGTCGCCGATCCCAAGGCCGATGCGGATCAGGTCGTGCGAAACGTGCGGACGCAAATGGAGAATTTCCTGCATCCACTCCGAGGCGGGCCGAACGGCGACGGCTGGCCGTTCCGCCGCGCCCTGACTCTGGCGGACATTTACGCGCAGGTTCAGGAAGCGCATGGCGTGGCATTTCTGCTCGATGCCCGTGTCTACGTCTCGCGGCTGACGACCGGCAGCCAGACGATGCTGACGTCGGAAACACTCGTTCCCAACACCGATGCCGTGCTTGTCGGCGACAACGAACTGCTATGCACGCGCGAACACCGGATTCGCGTCGTGCCGATGTCGCAAGTGGGAATGGAAGAAGCGGAAGGGCGCGGATGAGCGAGACCATGACGGAAGCACCTGCCGCCTCCCCTCTCCCGGTTGCCTTCGGAGGCATCGAGATCAATCTGATTCCCGATGAGGTCGAACTGCCGCTGGCTCAGAAGCGTTCCGAGACGCCGACCGGCCTGCGTTCGCCCTGGCATCTGGTGGTTCCGGGAGTCGGATCGCTTGTCTCCCTGTGGTCGCGGGAAGACAGACTCCGCATTATTCGCTTGACCGTGGAAAGCGACGCGCCGGGTTGGAACCCGCGCTGGCCTCGCTGGTCGCATGCCCTGCGGCAAACGCCGAAAGACCTGGGGGGAGACGCGCTGGCTGCCCAGGATGAGCTGACCCCCGACGAGTCCGAGCTGACTCTTCTGGTGCTGCCGGGAGAGCAGCGGCAGGCGACGCTGGAATTTGACGCCAAACTAGACGGTTTCGCGTATCCCGGCGACTTTCCGTTCGATGTCGTGATGACGGACATGGAAAGCGGCGCCCGTTCCAACTATCCGGGCCTTCTGCGTCTGCGCCATCCGAAGTCGGCGCTGCTGAACCGGCTCCCGGCAATCTACACGGATTCGCCATCCCCGGCAGCGCCGGGTGCGCCTTACGAGGATCGGCCATTCTTCGAGCGTTACCTGCGCGGCTTTGACGATATCATCGAGCCGACGCAGGCCTTTCTGGCAGATCTGGCGCTGTGCTTCGACCCAGACGAGACGGCGGCGGACCTTCTGCCCTGGCTTTCGACCTGGGTGTCGCTGGCCCTGGACGAGAACTGGCCGCAGCTCAAGCGCCGACGCCTGATCAAAGAAGCGGTGGAATTGTACCGCTGGCGCGGAACGCGGTGGGGCCTTTCCCACTACCTGGAACTGTATACCGGCATTACGCCGGAGATCAACGACAAGCCTTTCATGGGAATGCGTCTGGGCGGGGCGGCTTTGCTTGGCCGCAGCACGGTTCTGGGCGATGTGCCGCCGCATACGTTTGTATTGACACTGGCCGTCACCGGCCCGAATCGCGTCAACGAGCAGATTGTCCATGAGATCATCCGGTCCAGCAAACCCGCGCACACGGCGTATGAACTGCGGATCGTTGAGCGCGGACCCGGCGAGTAAGTCTGCAAAATTGGGCCGAGGAAACAAGGAAAACACTTATGTCGCTGGAAGATATGATGGCCCGCCCTGTCGTAGGCATCAATCCCTTCAATGAACTGCCGATTGATGCCGAGATATGGCGGCTGGCCCATGCTCACCACCACACGCACCGCTATCTTCATGCGCTGGCTGCCCATCGGCCCGGCGTCGTCCTCGGCCTGGAGGTGATCGCCTCCGAAGCAAAAGAGCGCACCATCATCATTGCGCCCGGACTGGCGATTGACCCGGAAGGCCGGACCATCGTTGTGCGCGAGCCGGTCGCGCTGACAGTCGAGCCGGTCAGCCGGATGTACATCTATATCACACTGGCTTTCCTGCGCACGCACGACCGGGCTTCGGGCGTGATGGTCGGGGACGGGCAGCAGTACTACAAAGAGGTGGAAGGCTACGATCTGACGGCGACCAAAGAACTGCCGAAAACACCCTGTTTGGAACTGGCACGGATCTACTGCTCCACACAGGACAAAACGATACGCAATGCTGCCAACTCTTCCGCACCGGGCAGTGACGAGATCAACCGTCTTTACTGCCCGACGGCGTTCCCACATTGTTATGCCGATATCGGCGTCGGGGAGCTTTCTTATGTGCCCAAAACCAGCGCGTCACCCTGGAACCCAAATCGCTCCGGCCTGTGGAATCTGCTGCGTGAAGGCAACGGCGAGCAGTTTCATTTGACTTTTACCGGCTCGATCAACCTGATGGGGCAAGGCAGCGCGGCTCCCAACGCCGAGCCGGCTTTGCTTTATGTCGCCGGTCGACAAAGCTTTCAGCCGCTCAAAGACGCCGAGGTGGATGGACTGCGCCAGTTTCTCGACGGAGGGGGAATGCTGCTGGGCGAGGCTGGACAGGGCAGCAGTGAATTTGCCGCCGGATTTGAGGGCCTGGTCGGGCAGCTTGGGGCGAAGCTGAAGCCCGTCACCAAAGGCCATTCGCTGCTGACGGCACACCATGTCTTTTCGGCGCCCCCGCCCGGCGGGCAAAGCAGCGGCACGCTGTCCGCCGATGCTGACAACGGGATCGTTTTCAGCACCTATGATTACGGCGCAGCCTGGCAGGGCGAGGTGGACAAACCGGACGCGCCGGAGGCCCGGTCCCGGATTCGGCAGGCACAGGAATTCGGGCTAAATATCATTGCCGCCGCCGCGCAGCGCCGCCGCACCCATGAGCTTTCGCGGCTTGGCTGACAAAAGCCGCTGAACCGATGAGGAGACTACCCGCACCGTGAGACCTGAGACGATCCCTGAACCGGCGAAAACCCGCGCCCGAGACCCCAAAGCCGGAACCGTCCTGACGGCATCGGCGGGCAGTTCCGTCGAAGCGGAATTCAGTTTCTTTAACGACAGCCCCGACGTCGCCGGCTTTTGCCTGGATGTCGCTGGCCTGGACGACGACTGGGTCAGCGGGGCAGGAACCGATTGTGAGGCGATGGCGGCGGCGTCCGGCGGCGACATCCTAATGCTGAAGCTGTCGCCGCCCGCCAATTCCGCCGTAGGCGATTACGAGTTACGGGTGCGGATACTTTCCGGTGGCATCCCGGTGGGCAGGGAGACGCCGCTCACGCTGCGCGTGCAGCCGGGCCGCGACCCTGCGTCCGCCCCCACCCCCAAAGCCGCCTATTCCAAACCCGCGGCGGATGCTCCGCCGAAGCGGCCCCGTGCCGCCGCCCGTCTCGCCGTGCCACCCCCGGCAGAGGCGTCGCTCCCAGATCCCGCAGAGTCGGCAGCGACCCTAGAAATCGCTGCTCCCAAGCCTGTGCTGGAATCGGCATCGGCCCCACCCGTGCGCGTCTCACCTCCGCCGGCCAAAATCACTTCCCCGGACACGGTCGTCAGCCCTCCCCCCTTCCTGGTGGACATGGATTCGCTCTCGGACGATCAATTGGAGGATGATGGAGAGGCCAATGCCACCGGAGAGCCGTCGGCACTGGAACCGCAGGACGGCGCGTCGCTGATCTTATGTCCTGGGGAAACTTTGCTGCTGCGCTTCGCGTTCACGAATGACGGGCCGCGCGAGCGCACCTATATTCTCGATGAAGACGGCTCTCTGATGCCTGGCTGGGTGACTCTCGTCAAAGATCAAGTCAACCTGACCCGCAACGGCAGAGGCGAAGTCTCGCTGCGGTTGAAGCCACCGCTGGACGCCCGACCCGGCGACTACCCATTTGCCGTTACCGTCGGCCCGCAGGGGGATGCCCTCACATCGCGGCTGCTGACATTAACCGTGTCCGCCACGCCCGCCGTCAAATTGACGGTGGAAAAAGCGGAAGTCAAGATCGGGCTGTTCTCCACGGCTGCCGACTTCCAGCTTTCTGTGGAAAGCGTAGGAAACGCCGACACGGCGTTCCGCATCGCGGTCAAAGCGCCCCCGGGCAAGCAGGGAGAAGAAGTCAAAAACGTGCGCGGGTCGCAGACCGTTTATGAGACGCCTCAGTGGCGCTATCTGTTTGATCGCGAGGTAGACTCGCTGCGCTCGGCGGGCGCAGGCCGCGCCCCCAGGCCGATCAATCTGCGCTTTCGCCTGCAGCGGCGCGGAGCCTGGTGGCTGGGATTGCATGAGTCCCATAGCGTCGTCCTGGCCGCTGTTCCTGTGACAGACGCGGCCAACGGCGGTAAAACGGAAAATCTGGTGGAGCTGACGGCGATCCGGCGGCGTCTTTTGCCGTTTCCAGCCATCTTTTCGCTGCTGCTCTTCATCCCTTTGATACTGCTCCTCGTCGTCAAAGCCAGTTATCTCGGCGTAACCAATGCGTATGTCGCCAACAATGTGTATTATGTTCTGGGGACATCGAGTGCAAACCAGCCGCTCGTCGCCCGGCTGCGCTGGGAAGCGCCCTTTTTCGCCTTTGTAAATGTGAGCGCGACACAGAATGGCGACACAGAAGTGCATTGGTTCCGGCATGGCCGCGACGAAGACAAAGTCACGGACACGGCGTATGGCCTGGAAAAAACCTACGAGGTCACACGGCGCAAAATCACCGTCCGTTTCGTCCCGCTCAAAACGGATCATAAGCTTCAGATCACCCAGGGAGATTTGGAATACAGCCACCGGCAGGATGTACCGCTGGTTCCTATCAAGCAGGGCCTGGAAAAGATCGGCGAGGACAGCATCCCGGTGCAAAGCGCGACTTATGTACTGACGGTGCTGCGCGGGCGGAACGTCCCCCTGAACCTGCTCAATACGACGCCCCGTTCCAGCAGTGCCAACATTCAATACTGGGTCGTACAGCGTCCCGACCCGAGCTTTTTCACGGTGATGGACAGCAAGGACAACGACCAGATCGGCCCGACCACCGCCGCGGCCCCACTGAAGCTGCGGGCGACCGGCGGCGCGACGAGCGACAGCCAGGAACTGACCCTTGTGACGACTGACGGCGGCAATCAGCTCGTGCATATCAAGTTAAAAGCCCAATAGCTTCCAAAGGCGCAACACCCGACGATGAAACTGTTACAATCCGAAGTCGAAATCATCCCCGGACGGCCCGGCAGCCGCCCCTCGGTCGTGACCGAAGGCCAGGTCATTCCCGGCAGTGCGGTACTCCGTATCATCAATTCGATGCCCCAGGAGAATGCTTTCATCGTACGCCTGCGCTGCGACCATATCATGTGGCAGGAAGCCTGGTTTACCATCACCGCCCTGCCGCCGCCCCCCGGCGCATCCGCCGATGGTCAGTCCGGCAAACACGACCAGCGTGGCGCACAGGATCGCAGCATCAAAATTTACGTCCCGCGCGGCGGAAGTCGGGATTTGCTGCTTCGCTTCGATGTGCCTCAGCAGCCAGAATCACGGGCAGGCCGCTACCCATTCGTGATCGAAGTCGAGACGCAGGTTGTGGGGGGCGCCGATGCGATGCGTCTGCGTAACCGGGTCACCACCGTGCCGGGCGCAGCGACGATCCAGCCTTATTATCGCTGGATCCTGGATGTGACGCCCGAGCAGCAGAGGGTCGGCCTGCGCCGCCGGGCTGCTGAATTTGAAGTCGTGGTGACCAATGAAGGCAACGACTGGCTTTACTGCGACTTGCAGCTTCCGCGCTCCCGCGACATGGTGCTGGATTGCCCGACCCAGCGAATTGCCGTGCCGCCGCCGGAGCCGGGCGAGACAATTGTCGCCAGTAACGAGCGCGATTCGCGCCCCGGCACGCAGCGCAGCGTGCCGCTGCGGGCGGTGACGCATCTCAAAACGATCAAAGGCGATCTGACGCCGCAGCCGCTGCTGCTCAGCGCTCTGCGTCTGGATGCGCCTTCTATCCCGCCGCCCGCGACGGAGGAAACCTTTTCCCGCGTTGCTGCCGTCGTCGCCAACCCGACGATGGAATCTCAGCAGGTTCTCGGCGACCGAGCGATGGTTTACTGCCCGCCCGTTCCCGCCAGGCTGACGGATTTCTTTCGGCACAGCGCCAGCAGCGCTCGTGCGTTTGTCATGTCCCTCGTGGCACTGGCGGTGCTGGCTCCGATGACGTACGTGGCGTTTGAGCAAAGCCTCCACTCGGTTTCCGTTAAGCCAATGGGTTTCGCTTATGCCGGACAGCCGCTGATCTTAGGCGACCGCTGGGTGCTGGGAACCCGCGTCACCTTTGCAGGCAAAATCGGGGCTCGCCCGGTCGCGCCGGTGACAGTCAATTCGCAGGCCGTTCCCGGCAAGAGAGACAACCCGGACCGCTGCCAGGTCATTGTCCCACCCGGCCTGAACCACATGACCGGGACGATGACCGCCCAGCGCTTTGCCAAGTTCATTCCTTGGCCTTTTGCAGGATTGCTCCCCAAGAGTACCTGCCCGATCACCATCGGGGATGCACTGCCGCCGCCGGCCGTGTACCCAGTGGCGCCGCAGCTTGTTGTGGGGAAGATCGTCACCATCGCCGGGGCCAGCTTGGGAGACAAGACCGGCTCGGTGCGGATCGGCGATAAAGAAGCCGCCGTGAAACAATGGACCGAGAGCAGCATTAAAGCAGTCGTGCCGGACCTTAAGCCGGCGGCCTCCTGCCCGGTCTTGGTCACGCCCAGCGGCGGTACGCCCTTGACTCCGTCAGGCCCCTCGCCGTCGGTGACGACCCCGGCGCAGCTCCGCCTGGAGTGGCAGGCAAAACATCAGGCTTATCTGTACCGCGTGAATGCCTTGCAGACGGCTCTGAGCACCGCTCAGCAGGACAAGCTGAACTTTGAGCTTGACTTACAGAACAGAGCAAAAGCCGTGGACACGAACAACCCGCAGGCAGTCGCCGATTTCAACAACACGTATGTGCCTCTGGCGAAGCTGAAAGAAGTCGTTCAGGACAAAGAAATCACGCGCTGCCAGCAGAGCCTGGACGAAGCCACGGCGGGCCTGCGTAAGTTCGAGTCCAATTCCCAGCCCTGACCGCAGGCTAGGGCAAAAAGCGGTTACTCAGCCGCCTGCTGAATTTCCTTAATCTGGGCATCCGTCAGGGACGGTTCCCCCTGCGCGTCCGTAATGAGCGCCTTGATTTGATCGGCCTTATTCTGTTCTTTGTAGACCCCGATGAGAAGTTTGTAGGCAATCAGATAGCTCGGGCTGTCTTTGATCGCTTGTTTGTAGTGCTGCTCGGCGGCAGCTTTGTCACCTTTGGCGTAGGCCTCATCCCCGGCCTGCTTATCCAGCACGGCTTCTTCTTCCGGCGTCGCCAGGACGCCCTTCGCCGTAGAGGTCTCGATGGCGGAACGGATTTTCGTCACCAGCCGCTGTGCCAGGGTAGTCGGCGAAGTATTCCACTCCTTCGCGAAATTCGCATCCGCCGTCAGGATATACGGAACCGGCCCGCTCGGCAGGCTGACCACCGCCTGTCCGTCCGCTGCCTGTCCGGGCGTGATACGGCTCCACCAGGCCGGGTCCCGCTGCTGCACGCTGGTCATGCGCCGGGCGATCATCTTGGCGCGGGCCGAAACGCCGAGGTCTCCTACCGCCGTCGGGATTTCCACAATGCGCGTTTTCCGCGCCCCTTTGGTCATGTCTACATACCCGCTCTCCATGCCGCCCGGCTTGCGGACGACGCCGGACGTGTAGGTCACGGATTTGCCGGCGCTGGCAATTTTGCCGTAATTGGTGTTGATGATGTGTGCGACCGGCTTGACCATAGCGGCGGTCTGAACAGTATTCACTCGGGCCGCCAGCGGCGTGAAGTGCAGGTTCAGAATCATCTTGGTCGTCGCGTCCGTGCCTTTGGCTCCGTCAATTTTCAAGGAGTGCCCGGTCACGAGCGCCGTGGCTATCGCCATTTCGTCGTCGTTCGCCTGGTCGGTCTCGTAAATGACGCGGTGCAGGATCGCCTTCAGCGTGGGGATACGACCCGCCTGAGCGGGCGTGAAGTAGCGGGAAACCACTTGAAGATTGGCAAGCCCCCCCCGGTACAGCCCATCACGGGTATCTGTCTGCGCCGAGGCGGTCAGACTGACAAAGGCCAAGAATGTCAGCGCCAGCAGGGCGGCGCAGGCGCTGAGAAAAGAATATTTCGGATGCATGTCAATATCTCCTGATGATTTTCAAAGTTGGATTTCGGATTACTAGTCGCGGCTCCGGGAAAGAATCGCGCGCAGTTTCGGGAGCAAAACTTCCGTCAGCTTTTGCACGGCCTCCTGCAAAGCCATCTTCGATGCACCGCCTTCCGTGATGTCCGTACCGGCGACAGGATCATCCTGCGTGCCGCCGATGACGGCCTGGCACAAAACATTTCCGGTCTCATCAATCACTTCCGCCGTCACGGTCGCCTGAACGGTCACGAAGTCTCGGGTGATTGCCAATTTGGTCGCGGAGGTCGTGGCGTGGCCCCGGATCAGGTAGTGCGCCCCCAATTTTTTGGCTTTCGCGGCAGCGATTTTGCGGTCCAGCAGCTTTTCAAGCTGCCGCGCCGCCTGCGGGTCTACCAGGGGGAAATTGTGGTCCAGCAGCGCCGCACGCAGAGCAGATTGCGCGATTTCACTCGTAATAGTCGTGCCGTTCAGCTGCGTTCGCACGTCTGTTATCGCCACCAGAAGAGCCGGGCCGAGGGGGGCGCGCGCCACCAGAGTGCCGGGCGGCACGCTTCCAGGCTGGTTCTCCGGCGAGACCGTCACTTCGATCAAGCCGCCTTTGGGCAGAGCGCCGATCACCTGGGGGGTCTGCGTGAAGGGCTGCTTGTTGCGGCGGATATAAGTCGCGACATGGGTATTGACGGAAGCGGCGTCATCCACGCAGGGGATACGCAGCGCATCGGGGTTGATCTCCTCCTGCTTCTTCAGAAAAAACCAGGTAAAGACGCCCTCTCCCAGCTCCGGTATCTCCCAGGAACTCTCCTTGGCGCCGCAGGAAGCCCAGAGGATCGCGGCATCGGAGTGCACGCCTTTTTGCCCTTCCATCAAGTCATCCCATCCCGAATGACAGGCATCCACGACCATGATTTTGTGCTGTGCGGCGCACGTCAGCGTCAGGCTGTCCCGCAAGTCTTTGAGATTGACTGCCGTTCGCTTGCGATAACGCCGGAGCAAAGTATGCCGATGCAGTGACGGCGAAGCTGCACGCACTCGGTTGCAGCGTTGAAATTATCGACGTTG
>Ga0123339_10003348_pt1 | contig 10664 bp, 8 predicted proteins | sample lystaG_FD_89956 | JGI IMG/M metagenome (GOLD analysis project Ga0123339, IMG submission 89956) | Glacier valley bacterial and archeal communities from Borup Fiord, Nunavut, Canada, to study Microbial Dark Matter (Phase II) -... | ecosystem: Environmental > Aquatic > Freshwater > Ice > Glacier ... | reverse complement strand
TCGTCATCGCTCGTCTGGTTGAAGTCGCGATAAAACGACCCGACAGCTGTGAAGTCCTCGGGCTCGTAGACGCTGACCACGGTGATACCCGCCGCCCGGAGGCGTACCGCCGCATCGGGTGACACAACCGGCGCTGCGACCGTGACGCTCCTGACACCGTGACGCTCAAGGTACGCGACCGCCTGCTGCGCCGTCAGCCCGGTCGCGATCCCGTCGTCGGCCACGATCACATCACGGCCATCGAGGTGTAGCGGCTCTCGGCCAACACGGTACGCTCCCAACTGACGGCGCACCTCGGCACCGCGAATAGCGGCCTCGCCGATAAGAAGGGCGTCAGGAGCCCCCGGCCGAGCAAAGCTCACTTCGCCGTCAGCATCCACGGCACCCACGGCGTACTCCGGATCCCCGGGTGCGCCGAGCTTGCTGGCAACCACGATGTCGAGGGGCAGGCCCAGCACGTGCGCAACCTCGGCAGCGACGATCACGCCGCCTCGTGGAATGCCGAGAACGATGGCGTCATCGGCAACACCTGCGCGCTCAAGTGCCTGTGCGAGCCGCAAACCAGCCTCGCGCCTATCGGCGAACATGCACATCACCCCATAGGGAGATACCCACGCGAGGCGGCGATTGGCCTTGGCGTGGTAATCTCTACACGGATGTAGACGCAAAGACAGACCGAACAGTAGGAAGCGGAGGGACGATGACAGAGTCGTCTGAAGATCAGAATACGGTCACCGGCCAGACACCGGAGAAGCCCAAAAACAAGCGATCGACCAAACGAATCATCATCTGGGTGGCTATCGCCATTGCGATAATCGCTATCGGGGTCGCTGTCGCGCTCGGGCTCAAGAGCCCGGACAGCACGTCGTCTTCAAGCGACGACGAAACCACCACGCCGAGCGTGACCACAAGCAGCAGCGTTTCCACGACGGCTGCAGCAAGCCAGGACAGCAGCACCACGAGTTCATCGGCAAACAGCGCCACCACGAAAGACTCAAGCTCAGACAAGGCGTCGACCGCACCGGAAAGCGCACCGCTCACAAAGACCGAGAAGCAGACCGTGGCTACCCGTTATAGCGCACTGGACAAGGCTATGACCAAGGCTTACGACACGGTCAACTTTGGCTCTTACGACGATTCACTCACGGATGCCCAGTGGAATGAGATCGAGGACGTGTTCAAGACGACCGGGGAGACCTCGGCGGCGCTGCGCAAAACGCTGCTAGGACAGACCCAGACCAAACGTCGCGACGCGCTCATCGCAGAACTGACGAATCTTGAGACGTCCAGCGCGACCCTCGCCGGTGTCGCAGCCAAGCACGGCGACATCTGGAGCGAACGCTACTCGACTGGATTCTCAGACTCTCACGAAGCGATCCCCGCAGCGTACAGCTACTACGTCAACGGGTAAGCCGCGGATAAAGCACGAGACAAGCGTCATCTAGTGGTACTATTCTTCCGCGCCCTCTTAGCTCAGGGGATAGAGCACAGGTTTCCTAAACCTGGTGTCGCATGTTCGAATCATGCAGGGGGCACCATCATCACCATAAAGGGACGGCGAAAAAATCGCTGTCCCTTTCGCTGTGCCTCGTTGCCGATCAACTTGCCGGCGTTGTGGCCACGCGCTATATTCCGCTCGCTTCCTGATCGCGGAACCGCAGCAGGCGCACCGTGAACGCGCTGCCCGATCCAAGCTCGCTGTGCACTGTGATCGCGCCGCCATGCGCGTCTACGATATCTCGACAAATAGCGAGCCCCAGACCGCTGCCACCGCTGCTCTTTGTGCGCGACGGGTCCACCCGAAAAAAGCGATCGAAGATATGCGGCACCGCCTCGGCAGGAATGCCCGGTCCTGTATCGGCAACCTGTAGCACGACCTCGGATCCTTCTATGTACGAAGTGAGAGTCACCGTGGCACCGGCAGCAGAGTACTTGATCGCGTTCTCGAGCAGATTGCCTACGACCATGCGAAGATACTCGGCGTCCGCATAAGCAGGCGCCGGACCCGCACCGACTATGAGCGTAATGCTGCGCTCGCGCGCGAGCGAGACAAGCGACTCAGCCGCTCCCTCCGCCAAGACGTGCAGATCGACGCGGGAACGTAGCAGGCGTAACGTGCCCTCGTCAAAACGAGCAAGCGTAAGCAGGTTGCGCACGATGCGCGTCATGCGGTCGATCTCCTCACGCGCTGACTCAAGCACGTCGATCGCGCTGGGAGTCAAATCTGATGAGGCGAGACTCACATCGAGCTCGGTGCGCATCACCGCAAGCGGCGTCTGGAGCTCGTGCGAGGCGTTGGCGATGAGTCGACGCTTGTCTTTCACTCCCTCCTCGAGGCGCGAGAGCATCTTGTTGAGCGTATCCGCCAGCGCGCGCAGCTCATCGTGTGCGGACGGCACGGGTACACGCTCATCAAGCCGATCGATGCCGATGCTGGCAGCCGTGGAGTTCATTTGCGCGATGGGCCGCAACGCTCGCTGCGAGAGCAGCCATCCGCCCACACCTGCGGCGATGAGCACGAGCGGTCCAGTGAGCAGCATCACGAGGATAAGCCGGTCCACGGCCCCCTCGCTGGCTTCAGTGGCCACGCCAACGAGGATAAGACGACTCTGCTTGGGTACTCTGACGACAAGAATGCGAAAGCGCTCGCCTGCCGAGGTGATGGTGGCAAACTGCGTGGAACCGGTGCGAAAAGCCTTGCTGAGCAGCGCGCTTGTGGCGATAGGCCCTGTCGCGAAGGCATCACCGACGTGCTGTAGCACGGTACCATCGCGCGCAAGAAGTTGCGCCGCCGCTTCGGTCTTTGCTATCCCCGAGACAGCGGAATCACTCAACTCCTGAAAGTCATCAGCATGGGTATTATCGTACCCGTCAGCAATCTGGGAGGCACTTGAGGCGAGGGTGCGATCGGTAGCCGAGCGCAGCTCGACACGCACGAGCACGACCACGAACACGCTCCATACGCCCACGATGAGCGCGAACAGGGTCACGTACCAGATGGTGAGGCGGGCTTTAAGCGGGAGATTCATTCGTGAGGCTCCATTACGTAACCAACACCACGGACCGCACGGATGACTTTGGACCGGAACGGCTTCTCGAGCTTCTTGCGCAAATATCCCACGTAGACGTCCACCACATTGGACAGTCCGTCATAGTCGCGACTCCAGACATGGTCGAGGATCTCACCGCGCCGGACCACCTCGCCTGACCGACGCGCAAGGTACTCGAGCAGCGCGAACTCCCGGGGTGAAAGCGTGACCGGTGTGCCTTGGCGCGTGACGGTATGGGTAGCCGGGTCGACGACGACGTCACCCACGATTATCTGAGGCGCCCTCTCGGCCGGACCACGTCGCAGGAGCGCTCGCAGCCGCGCGAGCAGCTCGCCAAACGCGAACGGCTTGATGAGGTAATCATCGGCGCCAGCATCAAGCCCAGCGATCCTGTCCTCGATAGTCCCACGCGCGGTGAGCATGAGCACAGGCGTCCAAATGTGCGCCGAGCGTAGTGAACGACACACATCATTGCCGCTCATGCCTGGCAGCATCGTATCGAGCGCAATCGCGTCGAAGTCCTGCTCGGTGGCCCAGAACAGCGCGTCATCACCAGATGCGACGGTTTGGACCACGTAGCCCTCCGCCTCAAGACCACGACGAATCGCCCGAGCCATCTTCTCTTCGTCGTCAACCACCAAGATGCGCATGTGTTCCCTCCTACGACCAGCATCGTAGCGCGAGTCACCGTAGAGGTGTCTGTTCTGTGACGATGCCGGTGCCGCACCGTCAACAGCTTCTCACCGAGCTCTCATCGGCACCGCCCGATAATCGGGTGCGTACCGTTCAACGTTATAACCCGTTACGCGGGTCCGACCAGAGGATCGCGAAACAACCATGAAATCCATTGCACTCATCGCAGGAAAGAGCGTCTCGGCACTCTCACAGATGGCCGGTCGCGGCTCGGGGCTCACGTTGCCCGGCGTCATAGCGGACCGTCTGCATGCACACCTTATTCCCGACCTCGCCCGTCAACTCGCGGACGGCGCCGTAGTCGTCACTGGCACAAACGGCAAGACCACGACCGCCAAAATGCTGGGAGACGTGCTTGTGGGATGCGGCCAGCGCGTGGTGCGCAACGACTCTGGCTCCAATCTACGTCAGGGGATCACCTCGACGTTCGTGCGCTCGGCATCACTTCTCACCGGTCAACTGGACGGCGACATGGCTGTTCTCGAGGTAGACGAAGCAACGATGCCGCGGGTATGCGCCGAGATCGCTCCGCGCATCATCTGCGTCACCAATCTTTTTCGCGATCAACTCGATCGCTACGGAGAGCTGGACACCACCGCAGCGCTCGTACGAGAGGCGATCGCTGCCGTTCCCGAGGCGACCGTACTGCTCAATGCCGACGATCCTCTGGTCGCACGACTCGCTGCGCGCTTGGATCGCGACGTCAGGTTCTTTAGCGTGCATGGCGTTGACCAATCTGCGAGCGCTAACCACACCAGCTGCAACGTAGCAGACGTCTCATCGTGCGAAACCTCGAGTCAAAAAGTCGACTTCATCGCCCGCGACGTTGAGCTACGCGCCCAGTCCTCGGCGTTCACGCTTCTCGCCGGAGGCGTTGCTACGCGTATCGAGCTGCCGGTGCTAGGCCTATACAACGTCTACAATGCGCTCGCGGCAGCCGCGTGCGCATTGAGCGTGGGCGTGACGCCAGCACAGATCGCCACCTCGCTTGCCGAGTTCAGGCCTGCGTTTGGCCGCACGGAAGCGCTCACGGTGGGCGGACGCCGTGTCGTGCTCGTCTTGACAAAGAACCCGGCCGGTGCGCAGCAGGCGTTCTCCGCCGTGTTGGCCAGCGCCGGTACCAGGGCATTTGGCATCGCACTAAACGACAACCTCGCTGACGGGACGGACGTGTCGTGGATATGGGATGTGGACTTCGAATCCTTCGATCTGTCCGGCTGCACGTTCGTGTTGACCGGCGGTCGTGCTGAGGACATGGCCGTACGACTCAAGTACGCGGGCGTGCCCGACCGCGACCTGCGGGTATGCCGCGACCCGGTGCAGGCCGTGAGCATGCTTGCCGCGCTCGCGCCTTCGTCGGTGGGCGCGCACATGTTCGCTACCTATACCGCGATGCTCGAGATACGCAACGCGTTCGCTGGCGCGCGCGACCCGTTCACTGGTCTAGGCAGGGGGCTGCGCTCTCATGCCTGACGTACCCGCATCCGGAAGGCGACTGAGGATTGCCCACCTGTACCCCTCGGCAATGGACCTGTATGGAGATATCGGCAATGTGCTTGCGCTCGTTCGCCGATGCCAGTGGCGGGGGATCGCCGTCGAAGTCGTCCCTGTTGATGTTGGATGCCATGTGGATCTGGCCGACATGGACATGTTGGTCATGGGAGGCGGCCAGGATTCCGCGCAATCTCATATCGCTCATGACCTGCGGGAACGCGGAGAAGTCGTGCGTGGTCTCATCGATCGCGGCTTACCAGCGTTGGTGGTGTGCGGCGGGTTTCAGCTCTTTGGCACGAGCTACATCACATCGCACGGCGAGGCCATCGAAGGTATCGGCGTGTTCAACGCGCATACGATAGCAGGGCCGAAGCGGTTGGTGGGAAACGTAGCCATCGAAACGCGGCTGCAGCGTTACGGTGCAGCGCACGCACAAGCGCCGCTCACCGTCATCGGCTTTGAAAACCACTCGGGGCTGACGTATCTGGATCAGACCGTCCGCCCGTTTGGTCGCGTGCTCAAAGGAGCGGGTAATCTTGGCGATGGAACGGCGGAGGGCGCAGCCTACCACAACGCGATTGGCACCTATCTGCATGGGCCGGTGCTGCCCAAAAATCCCCGTCTTGCCGACCATCTCATCACCGCAGCACTCGCATATCACTATGGCACGGCTCAACCGTTGCGACTGCTCGACGATGCGCTTGAGATCAGCGCACGCGATGTGGCCATAGCACGTTGCGAGACCGGCAGGGTCGCTGGCCCGCACGCCAATCCCGGGATGTGACGCAGCATGTCCTCGCATACGAGCGCACCCGCGACCGCGCGTCGTAGTCCAACACACGCCAACGTCATCTGCGCTACGCTATCGGCATGAACATGCAGCCCGATATCACCGAACAGGGTCTGTCGGCAGCTGAGGTCGCACAACGCGTGCGCCTCGGACAGACCAACGCCGTCCGGGAGCGCAGCAGCCGCAGCTACGCGGATATCGCCCGCGAGAACATCTTCACGCTGTTCAACCTCATCCTGACCGTGCTCCTGGTGGTGGTCCTGATAGCCGGCCAGCCCCAGGACGCGCTCTTTGGACTGGTGATGATCCTCAACGCAGCCGTCGGCACCATCCAGGAAGCGCGCGCCAAACGCACCCTCGACCGGCTCACGTTGCTGTCCACGCCCCGCGCGCGCGTCGTGCGCGACGGCGGCGAGGCGGACGTGGCGCCCGCCGAGGTCGTGCTCGACGACGTGTGCGTGCTGCGTCCAGGCGATCAGCTGGTCGCCGATGGCGTGGTGGTCGACTCACGTGAGCTGGAGATCGACGAGTCGCTGCTGACCGGCGAGGCGCTGCCCGTGCCAAAAGCCGCCGGCGACCAGGTTCTCTCGGGCAGCTTTGTGACCGCTGGCAGCGGACATTGCCGCGCAACGCGCGTGGGCGCCGACGCCTACGCACACGGTCTTGCCGCCGAGGCCCGCAAGTTCACGCTTGCACACTCCGAGCTGCGCGCCGGCGTGGACAGCATCCTGCGGATCGTCCTGTGGGCGATGCTGCCCATCGGCGTCATCACCGTTGCCGCGCAGCTTGCGCGCGCTGCCGGCTGGCGCTCGGCCGCCATCTCGACAGTGGCGGCGCTCTCGGGGATGGTGCCGCAAGGCCTGGTGCTGCTCACCAGCATCGCGTTTGCCGCGAGCGTGATCGTGCTCGGCAGGCGCCACGTCCTGGTGCAGGAACTCTCGGCCGTAGAGGTGCTCGCGCGCGTCGACGTGCTGTGCATCGACAAGACCGGCACGCTGACCGAGCCGTCCATCGCGCTCGATCGCATCGAACCGCTGCTACCCGCCGAGTCGCTCGCTGAGGCGCTGGGCGCGTTGGCCGCCGCCGAGCACAACGCGACCGCGCAAGCGATCGCCGAGCGCTACCCGTCCCCGGCGGAGTGGGTCCGGGCCGGTGGCGTCGCGTTCTCCTCGGCACGCAAGTGGAGCGGCGCGGACTTTGGAGCGCACGGCACCTGGGTGCTAGGTGCCCCTGCGATCTTGCTCGGCGCCGCGCATGCCGATGTCCGCTCGCAAGCCGCTGCGCTGGCCACCGCCGGTGAACGCGTGCTACTGCTCGCCCGGACGAGCGAGCCGCTCTCCCCTGCCGGGCCGCCGCGCGAGATCGCACCCGCAGCGCTCGTGCTGCTTGCCGAGCGCGTGCGATCGGACGCCGCCGACACGCTGCGCTTCTTCGCCGGGCAGGGTGTGGCCGTCAAGGTGCTCTCGGGCGACGACGTCGCTACCGCGGCTGCCGTGTCCCGCCGTGTGGGCCTCGCGGTCAGATTACCCACCGACGCGCGCGAGCTGCCCGCAAACGACGCCGAGCTGGCAGCGCTCATGGACAGCAGCAACGTGTTCGGCCGCGTCACACCGCAGGGCAAGCGACGCATGGTGACAGCGCTCCAGGCGTCGGGGCACGTGGTGGCGATGACCGGCGACGGAGTCAACGACGTGCTCGCGCTCAAAGCCGCCGACCTCGGCATTGCTATGGGTTCGGGCGCCGGCGCCGCACGGATGGTCTCGCAGATGGTCCTGCTCGACGGCCGCTTCTCCACGCTACCGGGCGTGGTGGCCGAGGGGCGGCGCGTCATCGCCAACATGGAACGCGTCTCCAACCTCTTCCTCACCAAGACTGCCTGGGCGCTGCTTCTCGCGCTAGGGACCGCATCGCTGCGCGTCGCCTATCCGCTGCTGCCGCGGCACACCACGCTGATAGACTCGCTTACCATCGGGATTCCCGCGTTCGTGCTCGCGTTCATCCCCAACGCGACCCGCTACCGGCCGGGCTTCATCCGCCGGGTAGTACGCTTCGCGCTGCCCACGGGCCTGGCGGCCGGCGCAGCGGTGTTCGGCGGCTACCGCATCGCCCTGGCGGCCAGCATACCCATCGCACAGGCGCGCACCGTCGCAACGCTGTCGATGACGCTCGTGAGCTTTGGCGTCCTCGCTGTGCTCACCCGACCGCTCAAAGGCGCCTCACTCGCGATATTCGTGGCGATGCTCGCGTCTCTGGGCGGCGTCCTCGCACTGCCGATCGCACGCGACTTCTTCGCCCTTACGCCGTTGACGCCTGTCGGTATCGCCATCACCGCGATCAGCGCCACAGCCGGCGTGGCTCTTATCGTCAGTATCCAGGCAGGGATTGCCCAACGCCTGCCCGAATAAAGAAGAAGGATGTCTGCCTGAGAAAGGTCGGACAATGGAGCATACGGACGCCGAGCAGCAGCTCGGTCAAATGAAGAACGAGTTCGTCTCAACGGTAAGCCACGAGCTCCGCACGCCCCTGACCTCTATCAAGGGGTATGTGGATTTGATCCTCGATGGTGAAGCCGGTCCTATCAACGACACGCAACGCGAGTTCCTCGGCATCGTCAAAGAGAACTCAGACCGCCTGGTGGACTTGATCAACGAACTGCTGGATATCTCCCGCATCGAGAGCGGCCGCGTGCACTTCAAGGTACAGCCACTCGATATGGCCGAGCGAATCGCGGGCGCGGTCGACACGTTCGGCGCCGTTGCCTCCAGCTCCAACCACCCCATCACCGTGCACATCGAGCCCACGCTGCCGCGCGTGGCCGGCGACCCTGACAGGATCGGCCAGGTTCTCATCAACTTCATCGGCAACGCGATCAAATATTCGCCAGACGGCGGTGAGGTCAGCGTGAGCGCCGCTACCGACGGGGACATGGTGCGAGTGAGCGTAAGCGACCATGGCGTAGGCATCGCCGCTGAAGACATCCCGCGGTTGTTCAGCAAGTTCTACCGCGTAGACAACAAACTCACGCGCAGCATCGGAGGGACCGGTCTGGGCCTTTCTATCGTGCGCAGCATCATCACCCTACTCGGTGGTGAAGTGGGCGTTGAAAGCACACCGGGTGAAGGCAGCACGTTCTGGTTCACACTCCCACAGGCCACCGCCGAGCTCGTTCGTACCCCGCAGGTCAAAGGTCCCGGCAACACTGGCGGCACCGTCCTGGTGGTAGACGAGAACACCGAGGCAGCGGCGCTCATCGAACACTATCTGAGCAAGTCGGGCTACACCACGATCACCGCTAGCACCACCCGTGAGGCCTTTGAGCTTGCCGTGGCCGAGATGCCAGTCGCCATCACGCTCGACGTCATGATAGAAGACGGACACGGCTTTGAGCTGCTGCACAAGCTCAAGAACACACCCATGACGCGCAACATCCCCGTGGTGGTCCTGTCGATCGCCTGTGAAGAAGGCAGAAGCCAACGGCTGGGCGCCATGAGCTACCTGGAGAAGCCCATCGATCGCACTCGCCTTCTAAGCGTCATCGACGACCTCGTGGGTCAGGTCAGCTCACCGGTGATCCTCGTGGTCGACGACAACCGTAACGTCAACGATCTCATCTGCGGTGCGCTGCGCTCCCAAGGCTATGCGGTGATCTCGGCCTATGACGGCTGCGAAGCGATGGCCGCCGTAGCGGCTGAGCATCCGGATCTGGTACTGCTAGACCTGCGTATGCCTCGCATGGACGGCTACGAGGTGCTTTCTCGCCTCAAAGGCGATCCTGCGACAAGCGACCTACCCGTTGTCGTGATGAGCGCCTACAGTATCGATCCCGAACGAGCTGATGCGCTCGAACTCGCAGCAGGCTGCATTGAGAAGCCAGTGGACGAAGCATCGCTCCTGGAACGCATCAAGGCAGCCGTGGACCACGCCAAGAGCAGATAAGCGACCGTCGGGCAACTCGCCCGGCACAAAGGGGGCACCGTGAAGCACAAGATCCTAGTCGTCGATGATGAGCCAGCGATCCAACGACTGCTCAGCGTGACGCTCGGCAATCGTGGTTACGAGGTACTCACGGCGGACAATGGCACAGAAGCGTTGGCTCTGGCCGAGGCTGAGCACCCCGACCTTATCTGCCTGGATGTCATGATGCCGCGTATGGATGGCCACGAGGTGCATGACCATCTGCGCGCACGCCCGTCCAGCAAAGAAACGCCCATCCTGTTCCTCTCGGCGGCTGGCACGTTCGAAGAGCAGGCCGTTCAGATGGCAGATGATCTGGTGGACTACATCCCAAAGCCCTTCAGCCCTGCAGAGGTCGCTGAACGCGTGGAGATGATGCTAGATCCGGCCAAGCACACGGCATTTTTGCGTGAGCGAAGCAAGCGAGAAGCCACGCTCAACCACATCGTACGCATCATGCACAACGAGGACGGCGCGTGACCTATGAGAATCCTGATCGCCGACGATAACGAGCAGATTCGCATGCTGGTAGCCACTGCGCTTCGCTCGCTGGAACATGAGCTGGTGATGGCCGCGGACGGAGAAGAGGCGCTGGCTCTTGCCACCGCCGACCCGCCGGATCTCCTGCTGCTCGACGTGCAGATGCCGGCGATGGATGGTTTTGAGGTGCTCAGCCGGTTACG
>Ga0123339_10003346_pt1 | contig 10667 bp, 10 predicted proteins | sample lystaG_FD_89956 | JGI IMG/M metagenome (GOLD analysis project Ga0123339, IMG submission 89956) | Glacier valley bacterial and archeal communities from Borup Fiord, Nunavut, Canada, to study Microbial Dark Matter (Phase II) -... | ecosystem: Environmental > Aquatic > Freshwater > Ice > Glacier ... | reverse complement strand
CCGGCCAGGATCGTCGAGCCGGTGGTAGAGGCCTGCCCGCCGAAGAGGGGAATCCAGCCGAGGTTCTGATTCAGCCACTGGGTGAGTGGCAGCAGCAGCGGGCGGATCACGATGATTCCCCAGAGACCGAACACGATCGATGGAACGGCGGCGAGGAGGTCGACGAGGTAGCCGAGGACTCCCGCGATCCGGCGGGGGGCATAGTGGGAGATGAAAAGAGCGATACCGATGGCGACCGGCGCACCAATTGCGAGGGCGATAGCAGATGCCCAGAGCGTGCCCCAGATGAGCGGGCCGACATACTCCCAGAAGTTGGCGTAGCCACCGGTGGGACCGGTATTGAGATCGGGGTTGGTCGCCCAGTTCGCGGCGATCGCTGGCACGGCCTGCACGATCAGGAACAGGGCGACACCGGCAAGAATCACCATGATCGACACCGCGGAGCCGAAGCTGAGACCGAAGAAGATCCGGTCGGCTGGCCGGGATTTAACCCGGACCGGCCCCGCCCCCCTCGACGGGGAACGGGGACCGGGAGGCGCAGCGGCACTCGGGAGGGAGGGAACAGCTTCGGTGTTACTCACTGGTTTCTTTCTCGAGGATGCCGTTTACGCCATAAGCCTTTCAGCGGCTTGACCCTTCCGCCGCTGAAAGGCAGTACGGTCAGACCGAAGACTGGCAGAGCGACTGTTACTTGACCAGGGCGAGACTTTTCTGGATCGATGCGAGCATATTCGCCGGGACCGGAGCAGAGCCAGCGTTGGCGGCGGTGATCTTCTGTCCGACATCACTCGCGATGTAGCCGATGTAGGCCTTCGTGAGCTTGGCCTGCGCCGCGTCCTTGAAGGTTGTGCAGACAATTTCGTAGGACACCAGCGGGATCGGGTAGGCCGACTTGTCGGTGATCTTGGTGTAGTCGAGCTTCTGCGCGAGGTCACCCTTCACAGTCGTGGGCGCTGCGACGGCCGCAGCGGTGAACGCGTTGGTCGCACCCTTCGGAGTGAACCCGACGAAGTCCTTGCCGGTGCCGACCTGGATCGAGGCGGCGGTAAGGGTGCCGATCGCGCTGTGGTCGGCGTAACCGATGGTTCCGTCACCGGCCTTGACGGTGTTCACGACGCCGGAGCCACCCTGCTGGGCGCTCGATCCGGCGATCGGCCATTTGTTGCTGGCTGGCGAGGTCCAGACCGAGGGCTGCACGGTGCTGAGGTAGTTGGTGAAGTTCTGGGTGGTGCCCGATCCGTCCGAGCGGGTCACGGTGGTGATCGCGGTGGAGGGAAGCGTGACGCCTGGGTTGTCGGCCGCGATAGCCGGGTCGTTCCAGGTCTTCACCTGAAGACTGAAGATCTTGGCGAGCGTGGCCGAGGAGAGGTTGAGCTTCGTCACCCCGGCGAGGTTGAAGATGATCGAGACGCCGTCGAGGTAGACAGGCAGGTTGATCGCTCCACCGGCTCCGCAAAGGGTGGCGGCTGTGGTCTGCTGCACGGGGCTGAGGGGCGAGTCAGAGCCCGCGAAATCGTAGCTACCGGCGAGCCAGTTCGTGACTCCACCACCGGAACCCTGCGACTTGTCGTAGTTGATGGTGACGCCGGCGGCCTGGGTCTTGAACGCGGCGATCCAGGCGGCCTGGGCGTTGGCCTGTGCGCTTGATCCACCGGCGGTGATGGTGCCGGTGAGGGTCTTGTCGATCGCCGCGGAACTCGCCTTCGGCGTGTTGCTGGCGGCCGGCGTGCTGGGGGTGCTTGCGCAAGAGGAGAGTGCGAGAGCGGCGACGAGCGCGAATGCGCCCGCCGAAGCGGCGTGAGTAAACTTCACTGTGTTCCCTTCGGGGTGGTGACTCCGGCAGGCGAACAGCTGGTGGTTCGGCCGCCGGAAAGACCGGTGCTGGTCCAAGAAAAGACGTTATGTGCAGCGAGTGTCCACGATCGGCCTAGAAGGTTAACAAAGGGTGAACGAGCTTCGAATTCTCCTGCAGTTCGGGCGTCAGAGAAAGGCAGGACCATGGGTCTCGACGGCGACGAGCGGGTAATCCGGATGGTCGCACGAGACATGCATCACCGTGAATTCCGAGGTCGATAGCATTCCGGCCCTCCGCAGGTGGGCGTCGAGCGGTGTGTTGGTGAGCGCAGCCGTTTCGTCGATGATCTCGGGAATCACGGGTCCATGGCTGCACAGAACCGCGGCGACTCCGGCCGCCAGTCGTTTGCGCACGATCTTGCGCACACGGGCTGTTCCATCTTCGTAGGCGTCCTGGCTGATGCCGGCGGACTGCTTCACGGTCAGTCCGGTGATAACCGCCACGGGTTCGATTGTGGCGAGGCAGCGCACTGCGGTGCTGCTGATGAGTTTTCGCGGCGCCCAGGCGGCGATGGCCGGAGCGACATTCTGGGACTGCTCGAGTCCGCGGTGCAGCAGGGGGCGCGTGGCGTCCGGTCCATCCCAGCTGGCTGGCGGTACGGCGCGGGCGTGGCGCAAGACAATGATCGGGAAGGTGCGGATGGTGCCGGCCTTTACCAGGGCCGAGAATCGATCGAGCACATCACGGTCGAGGTCGTAGCTGAGCGCCGCCCGAGCCGCTTTGACAGAGAGCCATTGAATGGCGGCGACCTCCTTGTTTGCGACAAAAGTTGATTCGGAGATCGCGGCATCCGAGACTTCCGCCGACCAGTAGTGCACGATCTTCTCGCGCCCTCCTGGCATCGTGTACTCGGTCGTGCCGAGTGGGGCACCGAGGGCGATCACAAGCCCGGTTTCCTCGGCGATCTCGCGAACCGCGGTCTGGGATGGCGTTTCCCCCTGGTCCACTTTGCCCTTGGGGATGGAGATGTCTGCCCGGTCACCTCGATGTACCACGAGCAGTTCGAGGCCGCCAGGGGTCTCGCGCCAACAGACCGCTCCGGCGGCTTGCACGACAGTGGGGCCGGTGAGGGTCAACGGACTACTCCGGTGCGCTTTCTCTGGGAAACCTGTCGTATGAGCACATCCTGCATATCTTCGAGCAACGAGCCGTCATCCGCCCGGTAGTGGCGCGTCCAGCTGCCATCGGCCGCGAGCTTCCAATGGGCGGTATCGTCAGACATCGCGAGATCGAACAGGTCTTCAATCTCCCGCAGGTGCTGGGGGTTGGTGAGCCGCACGAGCGCCTCGACCCGGCGGTCCAGGTTGCGGTGCATCAGGTCGGCACTGCCGATATAGACCTGCGGATCCCCGCCGTTGATGAAAGAGAAGATACGGGAGTGCTCGAGATAGCGCCCGAGAATCGACCGCACGTCGATATTGCCGCTGAGTCCCTCGACTCCCGGTTTCACGCCGCAGATGCCGCGCACGAGTAGTTCGACGGGCACACCAGCCTCGCTGGCCCGATAGAGCGCATCGATGATGGCCTCGTCGACGATCGAGTTGAGCTTGATCCGAATGCCCGACGGCATACCGTTTCGCGCATTCTCTGCCTCGATACGGATGCGCTTGATCAGACCCTTGCGCAAGTGCAGCGGCGCCACGAGCAGTCGCTTGAACTTCTTCTCAATCGCGTAGCCGGAGAGCTCGTTGAACAGCCGCGTGAGGTCCTTACCGACGGTGCCGCTCGCGGTGAGGAGCCCGAAGTCCTCGTAAATGCGGCTCGTCTTGGGGTTGTAGTTGCCAGTGCCGATATGGCTGTAGTGCTTGAGCACGCCGTTCTCCTGGCGGATCACGAGTGCCAGCTTGCAGTGTGTCTTGAGCCCCACGAGACCGTACACCACGTGCACGCCGGCCTTCTCGAGCTTGCGCGCCCAGGAGATGTTGGCTGACTCGTCGAAACGAGCCTTGATCTCCACCAGGGCAAGCACTTGTTTGCCTGCTTCGGCGGCCTGGATAAGCGCTTCAACGATCGGACTGTCGCCGGAAGTGCGGTAGAGGGTCTGTTTGATGGCGAGCACGTTCGGATCTGCCGCGGCCTGTTCGAGAAAAGCCTGCACGCTCGTGGCGAAGGACTCGTAGGGGTGGTGAAGCAGGATGTCCTGGCGCGCGATCGATCTAAAGATATCTGGTGCAGCGTTCGATTCGATCGGCATGAGCTGAGCCGCTGTCGTCGGCACGTGCCGACGGTACTTGAGCGTCGGGCGATCGATCTTGTTCAACTCAAAAAGTCCGCTGAGGTCGAGGGGAGCGGGAAGCCGATAGACCTCGGAGTCGGTGATGTCGAGCTCCCGCACGAGCAGATTGAGCGTGCGGTCATCCATGTCGTCGGTGATCTCGAGGCGGATGGGCGGACCGAACCGCCGACGAAGCAGCTCGCGCTCGAGGGTCTGGATGAGGTTCTCCGACTCGTCCTCCTCGAGAACGACATCCTCGTTGCGGGTCACGCGGAACTCATGGTGATCGAGCACCTCCATTCCGGGAAACAGGTCACCGAGGTGGTTGGAGATGAGGTCTTCAAGCGGGATGAAGCGCAACAGGCCACTGCCGTCATCCGGTAGTTGCACGAAACGCGGCAACATCGGAGGCACCTTGAGGCGAGCGAACTCGTCTTTACCGATCCGGGGGTTGCGCACCCGTATCGACAGGTTGAGGGAGAGTCCGGAGATATAGGGAAACGGATGCGCCGGGTCGACTGCCAGCGGCATCAGCACTGGGAAGATGCGGGCCGCGAAGATCTCGTCGAGGGAGTCACGATCGACCCGCCCAAGATCGGCCCAGGTTTCGATGTGGATGCCGGCGTCGTCGAGCTCCGGCTTCACGAGCTCGCGAAAGGCGAGCGCATGACGAGCCTGCAGCTCATGGGCACGGTTCTGGATCACGGCGAGTACTTCAGTCGCCGCCGCCCCGATGTTGGTGGGAACGGCAAGTCCGGTAAGGATGCGGCGCTTGAGCCCTGCGATACGCACCATGAAGAACTCGTCGAGATTGCTCGCGAAGATGGCGAGGAAGTTAGCCCGCTCGAGAAGGGGAAGTTCCGGATCTTCCGCGAGTTCGAGCACCCGGGTGTTGAAGGCCAGCCAGCTCAGCTCGCGGTCGAGATAGCGATCGGGCGGCAGGGTGCCGTCGTCGGCCCAGGTGGACTCGTAGTCGTCGTCATCGAGACTGTCGGTGGCCAATCCGGCGTCGCCAAGATACGTCTCGTTGCTCATACATTCATCATCGCACCTCGCCTCTTGCCCGCATCGCGGACCGTGATAACGCGCAGTAGGCGACTCAGGCGCGCGCGTACTGAATATCTATGGAGTGATCGCTGAATCCGAGCGAGCGGTAGAGGGCCACGGCAGCCACATTGTCGGACTCGACATACAGGGCGGCGATGCGGATGCCGCGGAAGGCGAGCCGCGCAAACCCGGCGTGCATGAGCCGACGGCCGAGGCCCTCCCCCTGCCGCTCGGGGTCGACACCGACCACGTAGAACTCGCCGACCGGCTCCTCGACCTTCAGCCAGCAGAATCCGATCGGGGCGCCTCCATCCCGAATCATTAGGAAGTCCTCGGCGTCGAACCAGGGCTCGCTCATCAGCTCCTCGAGGTCCGCTTGGGACACCGAACCCTGTTCGGGGTGGGAGGCGAAGGCGAGAGCGTTCAGCCTCAGCCAGGCTGCATCGTCGACTCCAGGGCGAAACGCGTCGGGAAGAGTCTCGTCGGTGGGAGTCTCACCGGCGGGAGTTTCACTGGCGGGAGTCTCGGCGGCAGAGCTCAGGTCCACCGGTGCGCGCAACTGCAGCAGTCGTCGCACGGGTGCGAGCCCATGACTGGCCGCGAGAGCGCGGGCTGCCGGATGATCGCCGTGCGCCCAGATTTTCACAGTGGGATCGCTCTTCTCCAGGATCTCCTCGAGCACCGCGGTGCCGATCCCCCTCCCGCGCGCAGTGGGATCAACCACGAATTCGGCCTCGCTGGCGGAATATACGGCGGCCGCGCCATCCCGCTCGAGCAGTCGCTTCTCGCCGTTGCGCAGCTGCACGAGAGTGCCGTCCGAGAACGGCGGCTGGCTGTCGGCATCACGGCATCGCTCGATGAGTCGAGCGAGCGAGTCAGGAATTGACGGCCTGGGCAAGGCGCTCGGTGTCGTCTTCGTACAGGTTGAAGCGATAGCCCACGTTGCGCACGGTGCCGATCAGCGATTCGAGATCGCCGAGCTTTGCGCGGAGGCGCCTCACGTGCACATCCACGGTTCGGGTGCCGCCAAAGTAGTCGTAGCCCCAGACCTCGCTCAGCAACTGCTCCCGGGTGAAGACCCGGGACGGATGCGTCGCGAGAAATCGCAGCAGCTCGAACTCCTTGAAGGTGAGGTCGAGCGGTCGCCCCTGCACCTTTGCCGAGTAACTCGCCTCGTCGATGACCACACCGGAAGCGTGGATCTTATTGCTGGCCTTGTCGAGTGTGTGGCGTCCGACGACGAGGCGGATGCGGGCATCGACCTCGGCGGGACCCGCTGTCTCGAGGATCACATCGTCCACACCCCAGTCTGCGCTCACGGCGGTGAGTCCACCCTCGGTGAGGATGAGCATGAGAGGAACGTTGACACCGGTGGTGTTGAGGATCTTGCACAGCGACTTCGCGCTCGCCAGGTCCTGCCGGGCGTCGACCAGAATGAGATCACAACTCGGCGCTGTGATGAGAGACGCCGGCGCGGCGGGAATCTGCCGCGTCCGGTGACTGAGAAGTCCGAGGGCTGGCAAGACATCGCTGTTGACGGCGGAAGTCAGGATCAACAGCTGCGCCAACGAGTCCTCCAAGGGCCAAACCACAGTCTAAAGGCAGTTGTCGGGCCTGTCTGGCGTGGGTAGGGCAGAATTGGGGCGTGACTGTCAACCAGCCCGCCGCCCGTCTCGCTCTCACGAGCGTGGTTCCGGTGTGGTCGCTCGCGGTCGTCGGCTCTGTTCTCGTCGGTCTGGTCGCGCCCCGCACGCATTACCTCGACTGGTTAGCCCTCGTGCTCGCGGCGGATGTTCTGCTTACCTTTTGCATCCAGCTCGCGATAGTGCAAAAAGAGGGACTGGTCGACCGCATGATGGCCTGCCTCGGTGGCTCAGTGGTCATTCTCGGCATCGCGACCCTCGTGCTGGGTATTCTGCAGTTGCTCGCCGCGTAGAATCGAACCATGTATCTCGGTCTCGAACTGTTCTTCATCGGCCTGCTGATTCTTACCACCCTAGCCATCGGCTACGTCTCCGTGGTGGTGCTGTTCAACCTCTTCCGCGGTCAGCGCTAGGTCCGGCCGCCCGTGATTGATCTTCCGGTCGACCTGCCCGCCGAGCTCGTTCCGATGTCCTGGCTGATCGGTGTCTGGGAAGGAACCGGTGTTGTCGCCTACGACGTCGGTGAAGAAAAGCGAAACTACGAGTTTGGGCATCGGATGAGTTTCACGCACGATGGACTCCCTCACCTCAACTACACCTCGTACACCTGGCTGCTCGACGACGATCTCACCCCCCTTGCTACCGAGACCGGCTACTGGCGGCTGAGTCGGCAAGCAACCGAGGGCGACCCGGGGCCCGGGTTGCTGCCGGGGGTGGGTATTCAGCCGTTCACGACCGCGCGCGCGGTCGAAACCTTGCGCAACGCGTCTGATGGTTTCGACATCGAGGTTTCGATCCTGCATCCGGGCGGGGTGAGTGAGCTTTATGTCGGCCAGGTCAAAGGCCCGCGTATCGACCTGGTGACGGATGCGGTGATGCGCTCCGTGACCTCGAAAGAGCACACCGCCTCTACCCGCATCTACGGCCTGGTCGACAACCACATGCTGTGGGCGTGGGATCTAGCTGCTCTGGGTCAGGAACTCGCCACCCATGCCTCCGGACGGCTGGCTCGCCTTGAGTGAGCTCACGCGCAGGGGTGCGGTAGATGGCACTGGGGCGGATGCCGGCGTGGCCGCCCACTATGGCAACCCTCTCGCTGAGCAGCGCGCGCTCGCCGCGGGTGATGCGGTCGTCGACCTTTCCCATCGAGCAGTGCTCTCCATCACCGGCGCTGATCGGCTGACCTGGATCAATTCGCTTACCTCGCAGAGCGTGACCAATCTGAAGCCGGGCCAGTCGAGCGAGACACTGCTTCTCGATGCGACCGGTCGACTCGAGTACGCCGTGCGACTGCTCGACGACGGTGTGGATCTCTGGCTGCTTCTCGAGCGCGAAGAAGCGCCCGGCCTCATTGCTTGGCTCTCCTCGATGGTGTTCATGCTGCGCGTCCAGGTGCGGGACCGCACGGACGAGCTCGCGACGATCGGCGCTTTCGGGTCGCCGCAGATTCTCGTCGCGTCCCCCAACGGCGTGCCGCTCGTGTGGAACGACCCGTGGTCGGAAGTGTCCCCGGGGGGGTGGCAGTATGCCGCCGTCGAGCATCATCCGGCGGAGCAGTGGACCTACAGCGAGGTGCTCATTCCTCGCCCAACTCTCGCAACACTCGACCTGCCGTTTGCCGGGTTTCTGGCGCTCGAGGCCCTGCGTATCGCCGCGTGGCGACCACGGCTAGCCACCGAGGGCGACGAGAAGACCATCCCGCATGAGCTCGACTGGCTCCGCTCCGCCGTGCACCTCACCAAGGGCTGCTACCGCGGGCAGGAGACGGTGGCCAAGGTGCACAACCTCGGGCACCCGCCGCGTCGCTTGGTGATGCTGCACCTCGATGGCTCCGACTCCGTGCTGCCGTCGCCTGGGGATGAGGTGCTGCTGGGTGAGAACGCGGTCGGGCGGGTGACATCCGCCGCCCAACACTTCGAGTTCGGGCCGATCGCGCTCGCGGTCGTCAAGCGCACCACCGATCCGCTGGCCGAACTTGCGGTGCGATCCGAGGGCATCCTGGTACCAGCCGCGCAGGAAATCGTCGTGCCACCGGACGCGGGAGCCGCCGCTAACGTGCCTCGACTGCCCCGTCTTGGTGCAGTCAAGCGCTGAGGATGAACGCGAGCAGCCTTCGCTCGGTCGTGCCGCACCTGTTCGACCTTCGGTCGTCGGGGGAGAGAGCCATCGATTCGCTGGTGCCGGCGCTGCAGATCGCAATCGCCGCGACCATCTCCTATGCTTTCGCCCATTTCGTGCTCGGGCACGCGTTGCCCCTGATCGCCGTCACCGTCACGATCTCGAGCCTGGGATTCGTTCGGGATGCCCGCCCGTTACGGGTGCTCGAGACGGCCGCGGGAATGGTCATCGGTATCGCACTGAGCGAGGTGATGGTGCAGCTCATCGGTCAGGGCATCTGGCAGATTGCGGTCGTGCTGGTGATAACTCTGGTGGTGGCGCGAGTGCTGTCCTCGAGCAATGCGTTGGCGATCGCCGCAGGGGTGCAATCGATGCTGGTCATCCTGCTTCCCGTCCCAGCTGGGGGACCCTTCGTGCGGAGCATCGACGGTATCGTCGCCGGTGTCGTTGCGCTCGTGGTCACCGCGCTGGTGCCGAGAGATCCGAGACGCTTGGCAAGCCGGGATGCCCGCCGCCTGTTCGCATCACTCACCGACGCGCTCGCCTCCCTTGTCATCGCACTCGAGAAGGCGGACGAACCCGCCGCCGAGCACGCCCTCGAGCGCCTGCGGACGACTCAGCCGGTAATCGACAGCTGGGCGGCTTCCCTCGACTCGGCGGCCGCAATCGCACGCATTTCACCCTTCCTCCGTCGGCACCGCCCCGACCTGCTCGCCCAACTGCGGGTGCTGCACGGCATGGATCTGGCCACGCGCAATCTGCGGGTGATCGCGCGGCGCATCGACTTTCTTGTGCGCGACGGGGTGCCGCGGCCCGTGATCGCATCGATCATGGCGAGTCTCGGCACCTCCGTCGAACTGCTTGGCCAGAGTCTGGACGACCCGTTGCTCGGGGACACCGTGCGAGTCGGACTCGTGGCGGTGGTCGAAAGGCTCCGACCGGACACCGCCGTCAAGGGTGCGCCGGTGACCGACTCGGTCGTGATCCTGATGATGCGACCGCTGCTGGTCGACCTGCTCACCGCGGCCGATTTTCCGGTCGATAAGGCCCGCGCACTGCTCCCCGAGGTGTAGCAGACGGATCTGCTTACCAGGCAAAGCCCTGGGGTGCCACCGCGTTCCAGTCGACGGTCAGTTCACCGAGCTTCCAGCGGGAGCGGCCGCCCTGTACCGGCCAGCCTGCTTCGAGAAGGCCCTGCGCGGTGGCGATCCACCGCTGCGATGGGCCGTAGACCGAGAGGGCCGCGTTCAGGCGCCAGTGTCGATCAAGGTCACGGAGGAAGTCGTGCACCCGCTCGCCTGGCACGTTGCGATGGATTAGCACCTTGGGGAGCCGCTCCGCCACGATGGACGGCCGTTCGAGGTCGGCAAGTCGCAGGCTCACCGTGAGGGTTCGGGGGCCATCGGCCGCGACATCCACCCAGCTGGCCACGCGGCCGACCTCATTACAAGTGCCCTCGACCAGCACCCCGCCCGGCTGAAGGCGGGAGACCATATGGTGCCACGCGGCGAGTACTTGGGATTCTTCGTACTGCCGCAACACATTTAGCGCGCGGATGACCGTGGCCGATCGTCCACCGGGCAAGGGAACCTCGAATCCACCGAGAGCGAAGCGCACGCCGGGGCGAGCGGAGATCGTTGCCGACTTCACCCGCGCCGGATCGATCTCGAGGCCGACCACCTCTACCTGCGGTCGAATGCGGCGCAGGCGTTGGTGTATTTCGAGAGTCGTCGTAGCCGATGCCCCGTATCCGAGGTCCACCACGAGCGGATCGGGCGCACGGCGCAAT
>Ga0123339_10003343_pt1 | contig 10670 bp, 11 predicted proteins | sample lystaG_FD_89956 | JGI IMG/M metagenome (GOLD analysis project Ga0123339, IMG submission 89956) | Glacier valley bacterial and archeal communities from Borup Fiord, Nunavut, Canada, to study Microbial Dark Matter (Phase II) -... | ecosystem: Environmental > Aquatic > Freshwater > Ice > Glacier ... | reverse complement strand
TGGGATTGGGCCTGGAAGTTTCCGCTGTCCGCGTCGTAGAGATCGCCGGCGAAACATACGAAATCGACTTCGCGTTCGCAGGCGTAATCCACGGCTTTGTCGAACGCGACCTGCGTCGCGTCCCGTAATTTCTTTCCGAGTTCCGTACTGGTCGAGGTCACACTGGAAAAACCGGCTCCGAGATGAGTGTCCGCGACGTGGAGGAATGTTATCGGTCTCGACATGGAAAGCCTTTCGAAACGAACTCGTGGCAAGTGACTGAATCCATTGTAGCCGAACAGGAGGACACGGACCTCGGCTTCTCGGTTCGCTGCCGCGACGCCTGCGAGGTGGTATACTTGGCGCATGAATCAAACGGCTGACAACATAAAGGAATCCTCGAAGAGGACGTTCGAGGTGATCAAGCAGTATTCGGCGGGCGAGGAAATCGCCAGTAGCGTGCTTCACGGGCTCGGTGTCATTTTCGGTATCGCCGGTATGGCGGTCATGCTCGTGTTCGCGGGATTGCAGGGCGACGGTTACAAAATCGCAGCAGCGATAATCTATGGGATCGCCATCATTCTCGAGTACACCGCCTCCACGTTGTATCACAGTCTGACGAACGGGCAAGCGAAGCGCGTCTTCAAGATCCTCGACCATGCTGCGATCTATCTCCTCATCGCGGGGACCTATACCCCCTACTGCCTCATCACACTGCGCGAAAACGGCGGCGTCCGCCTTATGATAATCATCTGGTCGCTTGCAGCGGTCGGAATCGCATTCGAGGCGTTCTGGGTTTTTCGACCGAAATGGGTATCGGCGCTCATCTACCTCGCCATGGGGTGGATGATAGTGTTCAGCATCGGCGATCTGGCGGCCGCATTGCCGAAGACGGGCATATATCTGCTGATCGCCGGCGGTCTCGCGTATACGGTCGGGACGGTCTTCTATGTGCAGAAAAAAGTGAAATACCTGCATTCGATCTGGCATGCGTGGGTTTTGGCCGGCACCGTGCTGCACTTTTTCTCGATTTTACTTTTCGTCATTCTTTAGAATAAATTAATAGGTAGTTCTACCTGTCATATTTTTCACAACTATGTATATAATGAGTCTGCATTGCTCTGTATAACACTACCGACACCGGGGGGTGTGTAGTATGAGCAAGACCATGCGGGATCAGAAGGTCGGTCCAACAACCGCTTCGGCTTTGGAGGATATCCTCAAGGTCGAATCGGGGACATTGCGTGAAATCGACGAAGCGCAACTGAACGCGAGAGATGTCCTGGCACGCGCTCAAGTGAAAGTACCGACCATCACTGCGGAGATCGAACAACGTACACGCCGTACAGCCGCCGAAAAAACGCACGACATCGAAACCAAAACCCAACAGAAAATCGAAGAATTGCAGCGACAGGGGACGCAAGCCTGTGACGAGATGGCGAAACATATCGCGCGTCATTTCGATGAGGCGGTCGCCTATGCGGTGTCCCAAACGGTTGCACCCGATGCCGATGGAAGGGACTCGCAATGTTAGTTCCCATGTCGAAGGTCTATATCATCGGGTTGAAGAAGTACTTTCTCGATGCCCTCGAAGAGCTCCAGATATACGGCAAGGTGCATCTCACCGACTTGTCCGACGGAATAGCGAAGGGCGAGATACCCATCGAGTCCATGCGGCTTTTCAAGACCTCGGAGGATGAGCTTGACGAACTCAAATCGCTTAAATCACGCGGACAGATCCTGCTGAAGAATCTCTTCGGAAAGCCCGACATCGAAAGCAATTGTCCTTCGATCGAGATGAAAGAGAAGCTAAGCATAGCCGCTTTGGTGAAACAGGCCGGCGCATATTTCGAGACGGCCGAATCAGAAGCGTCGGTCCTCGTGCAGAAGGTCGAAGATCTCAGCGAGGAACAGGCCGAACTTTTGCAATACGAACCGCTTCTGGTCAAAATCGAGCCGACGGTCAAGAAGCTCGTCGGTGATCAAGATATGTATTCGACGGCGATTATCGTCGAGGCTCGATTCCGCGCGGCTGCAAATGAGTTGCGCGATACGTTGGGGAGGATATCGGAGGGGGCTGCGACGACGGTGGTCAAATCACTCGGCGACGAAATGCTGGGAATCGTCGTCGTCGCCGATAAGGAGCATGCGTCGATTATCCGGCAGACGCTTTCCGATGAGCATGTAAACCACGTGAAATTACCTGAAACGTTCGAAGAACTTCCCTTCAGCGAGGCGTTGACGGCGATTCACGAGCGAATCGCGATTCTGCCCGAAAAGATCGAGAAGGCGCAGATCGAACTCGCCCTTTATGCGGAGAACCAACGCGAGATACTGTGCGAGATGACGAACGGCATCATAAATTGCATCCATCAACTCGAGGCGATAGAACAGTTCGGAGAAACGGCGTATACGTTCGTTATCGCCGGTTATCTGCCGAGCGCGGAGTTGCCCGATTTCAAGAAGTTCCTCGAAGATAAGTGGGCGAACGGCGTCACCGTCGAAGAAATTCCCATAGAGCCGAAAGAGTACAGTCGGGTGCCCGTGGAACTTGTGAACGGCACGAAATTCAAGCCGTTCCAGGCTGCGCTCGGTATTTGGGGACAGCCGGTTTACGGCACGTTCGATCCCTCGTTCATCATCGCGATGTCGTTTCCGTTCATATTCGGCATGATAGTCGGAGATATCGGCTACGGACTCCTCCTTTTGGGGCTCTGTCTCTTCTTCAAATGGAAGTATCCCAAGAACGGTGTCGTCCAGGCCTTTACCGGGGTGCTTGCCCCCGGCGGTCTCATGGCGATCGTGTTCGGTGTGTTCTATTTCGAGTTTTTCGGAGATTTGGCAAGCGAGTACATCCCCGGCCTCAACACACTCAAGCCGATACAAATCACCTCAAGTTTCAGTTTGCCGTTCATCAGAACGTCGTCGAGTATGATGATGACTCTGTTGGTGATGGCCATCAGCGTCGGCTTCATCGAAATCGTCGCGGGCCTGATAATGGGGGTCGTCAATAACAAGCATATGGGCGAGAAGAAAGAGGCGATCGAGAAGAGCGGTATTCTTGTGATCCTGCTCGCCGTCGTGGCCATGGTCGCCTTCAAGTTCGTGCCGTTGCTGACATCCGGCTTGAGTGTACAGAGCGCGGCGATCGTGAACTATCTCATCTATTTCGTGCTCGGCGTCGGTTTTATCGTGACCCTTGCGGGCGGCGGGATAATGGGCGCCATCGAAACGATGGAATCGGTTTCCCATATAGCGAGCTACATTCGTATCATGGCAGTCGGACTGGTCGGTGCATTGTTGGCGGATGCCGCGAACAAGTTGGCGTTCGTTACCATGCCGAACGCGGCCGGTATCTTCCTCGCCATCATATTGCACGTCCTCAACTTCGCCATCATATGCTTCAGCCCTTCGATTCACGCGTTGCGTCTAACTTTCCTAGAGTTCTTCGGAAAGTTTTTGGAAACAGGAAAAGTCAGTTACAAACCGTTTGCACATGTGAGAAAGGATGAACAATCATGAGTCGAATCATGCACTTTTCGCGTGACGGTAAGAGGTTCGTCGCACTTACGGCATTCGCATTGTTCGCGACACCGGCGTTTGCCATGGCAGCTGAGGCGACCACGACCGTCGTAGACCCGAAGGTGCAGGTAGCGAAGTATTTCTCTGCGGCTATCGCCATGGGCGCCTCGGCCATGGGTGCTGCCTATGCGCAGGCGAAGATCGGATCCGCCGCCGCCGGCACTCTTGCCGAGAATCCCGACGCAGGCGCCATGCTCCTCGTCTTGCAAGCGCTTCCGGAGATCATCGTTTTGCTCGGCTTCGTATCGGCACTGATTATCGTCGGTTAGAGGTGAGCGGGCATGGCAATCGAAAGTATTTTGGTTGCAATTGAGGATCAGGCGAAAGAACAGATCGCCGAGATCTTGCGATCTTCGGACGAGAAAGCCGAGCGGCTTTTCGATGAGACGCGGGAATCGGCTGAAGCCGAGGGCGGACGGTTCATCGATTCGACTGTTTCACGCTATGAGCGGGAGGCTGTTCGAAAGTTGCACAGCGCATCCATCGCAAACGGTCGCTCGCTCTCGGATGTGAGGGCGAAAGCGTATGCGCATGTAGTCGCGCAAGCGGCCGTCGAGCTTGCAGAGATCAGGGCGACCGAGGGTTATCAAGCGGTCCTCTGCGCTTTATGCAAGGATGCGATCGCCGGTCTCGGTGAGAGCGTGATCGTACACATCGATCCGGCCGACGACAAGGTCTTGAATTCTGAGTGGTGCGGGGTACGCCGCTGTGTCGGACATCTTGAAATCGTGCAAGATATCACCACGACCGGTGGTGTCAAAGTCACGAGCGCCGATGGTCGTATTATGCGCGACAATACATTTGAAGCGCGCCTGGACCGTGTCCAAGACATCCGGGCGAATGAAATCTGGCAGGTATTGGATTCATGACTTCCCAAGCTGCGCTTTCCACCATCGAATATGCCAATGCACGGGTACGATCACATCGTGCGCGTTTATTCACGCAGGCGGACTACGATGGCCTGGTGGGGCAGACGAGTCTTGAGCAGTTGAGAGTTTATCTCGAATCCACGAAGTACGCCTCGGTCATCGAGGAGAATTCGTTGACCCGAACAGGTGCCTCGGTGGTCGGGTTCGCAGTGAACGCATTTCTCCAAAACGAGTTCAGGTGGGTTTCGAAATTCTACTCCGATGCCCAACGACGGCTCATCGATGCGATCGCTGGCGAATGGGATTTCTCCGATCTAAAAACCGTTGTGCGCGGCATTTATTCAGGGACGAGTCCCGAGGAGATCATCGCATCGTTTACAGGCGCCGGGATAGTGATCTCGCGTGAGGCACTCGGTATGCTGGCAAAGCAAAGCAGTCTGCAGGATGCGGTTGCGTTGGCTTCGACGCTCAACTTCCCTTATGCGAACGCGTTGCGCTTGGGCGCCGAACGGTTCGCTATAACCGAGGCGCTCGTCGAGTTCGAAGCGAGCCTCGACCGGGCGTATTTTATGTGGGCGCTCGATTTACTGGACCACCGGATGGGGCGCACCAGTGTCGCTTACACGTATATCCGCGAAAAAATCGATATCCGGAATATCATGACGCTTGCGCGCATCATCGTTTCGAACGAGACGTTCGCCACTCGAGATGAAGCTGCACGTTATTATCTCGACGGCGGTGCCGCGGTGACCGATGAGAAGATGTTTTCCCGCCTCGCCGCATTGTCGTCGCTCGACGACCTCGCACGGGCGCTCAGTACGACGCCGTTGCGAAAGGTGATACGAAGCGAAATCGCCGAGTATCTCATATCCGATTCGCTTTCCGGACTCGACCGCGCGCTCAATCTTCATTCGACGGCCAAGGTGGTCGAAGTCGGCCATCGTGACCTGGCCGGAGTCGGCCTCCCGATCGCCTACCTGCTTTCGCTGGAGAATGAGACGATCAATATCCGCATCATCGCCTATGCCAAGGCATACGGAGTTCCCGACTCCATGATCCGCGAGGAGATAGTCCTTGTATAAGCTCGTTTGCATAACGGACGGTAATACTGCCGATGGTTTCAAGCTGGCGGGTATCGATGTCGAAATCGCGGATTCGGTCGAGGAGGCCCACGCGGCCATAGTGAAGATACTTGAAGAGGACGAGGTCGGCATCATAGCCCTCGACCAGCGTCTCGCCGACGCAGTCGACGAGCGACTCGACCGTAAACTCGAGATCCTGTATCGACCGGTGCTGGTCATGTTGCCACTCGGCGACAGTGTGGACGCACAAGACCTCTTTCAGCAGCGTTTGAAGCGACTTATCCGTCGAGCCGTCGGTTTCGACGTTACTCTGAGAAGGGAGTGAGCGAAGTGGGGAGTGAAAACACGGTAGCCACGGGCCTCATCGAACGCATCACCGGTCCGGTCGTCGGCGCAAAGCGGATGACCGGTGCGCGTATGTACGATATCGTGCGTGTCGGCAACGTCGGCCTCATGGGAGAGGTTATCCGGCTCGACGGCGATCAAGCGACCATCCAAGTCTATGAGGAAACCGCCGGTTTGCGTGTGGGGGAGCCGGTCGAGTTGACACGTGCCCCGCTCACCGTCGAGCTCGGCCCAGGACTCCTCACCTCGATATTCGACGGGATCCAGCGTCCCCTCGAGCTATTGGCCGACATGTCCGGCACCTTTATCGAGCGTGGAGCTCGCGTGCAGGCGCTCGATCATGCGAAGAAGTGGAGTTTTACCCCGCTTGCCGCCGTCGGCGATGAGATTTCGCGCGGTATGGTGTTCGGCTCGGTGCCTGAGGGCGCCTTCACCCACAAGATAATGGTTCCGCCTCTGCAGGAGGCAGGCACGATTACCTTCATCGCCCCAGCAGGCGAATATACGCTCGACGATCGTGTTGCCGAGCTTGAGGATGGAACCGAACTCACGCTCTCGCATCGATGGCCGGTGCGCAAATCCCGCCCGTTCATCAAAAAACTCGATCCGTCGGTGCCGTTCGTCACCGGTATGCGCGTGCTCGACACGTTGTTTCCCATCGCATTGGGGGGCAACGCGATTATCCCGGGTGGATTCGGAACCGGAAAAACGGTCACGCAGCAGTCGCTTGCGAAGTGGGCCGATGTCGACATCATCGTCTATATCGGATGTGGGGAGCGCGGAAATGAGATGACCGAAGTGCTCACCGAGTTCCCGGCGCTCGAAGATCCCCGGACCGGACAGCCGCTCATGCAGCGTACCGTCCTGGTGGCCAATACCTCGAATATGCCGGTGGCCGCACGTGAGGCGTCCATCTACGTCGGGGTCACCATAGCCGAATACTATCGCGACATGGGCTATTCGGTAGCCATGATGGCCGACTCGACTTCGCGATGGGGCGAAGCGTTGCGAGAGGTTTCCGGCCGGCTCGAAGAGATGCCGGGCGAAGAGGGCTACCCCGCCTATTTGGCGACCCGCCTCGCTGCATTCTATGAACGAAGCGGTCGCGTCGTACCGTTGAGCGCGAGCGTGTGCGAGATAACCCACGACAATCCGGAGAAAGAGCCCGCCGCAAGGGTCGAAAGCTGTGAAGGTTCGGTCACGATGGTGGGGGCGGTATCTCCGGCCGGCGGCGACATGTCCGAACCCATCACCCAGAACTCCTTGCGTGTCACGGGGGCTTTTTGGGCCCTCGACACCGATCTGGCCCACAAACGTCATTTTCCCGCGATCAGTTGGACGAAGAGCTATACGTTGTTCTTGGCGCAGGTCGCCGGATGGTATGAGGAACATGTCGCCACCGATTGGCTGGCGACGCGTGAACGTGCCATGTCGATCCTCCAAAAAGAGATCGAACTCGAGGAGGTCGTGCAATTGGTCGATCCCGACGCACTTCCCGATTCCGAGAAAATTTATTTGGAACTTTCCCGCATGATCCGAGAAGACTTTCTCCAACAGTTCGCTTTCGACGAGGTCGATGCTTATTGTCCCGTCAAGAAGCAGCACACGATCCTGCGCTTGATCATGGTATATGCGGACAATGCCGCCAAGGCGATGGAGCGCGGGGTCATGCTCTCGAGTATTCTTGCTTTACCGTTGCGCGCGAAGATCGCGTCGATGAAAACATTGCCCACCGAGGAGTCGGAAGTCTATGCGGAACAACTATTCGTCGAGATACGAACTTCGCTCGGCGAGTTGGAGGTGGGTTGATAATGGGTAATGATAAGAGTGGGGTTACCGCCACTGAGCGGAGTTGCAAACCGGCTGTCCCTTCAGCTCTATCGACTACTTACTATCGCACTCTCGGCTCGGTGGCGGGCCCTTTGATAGTCGTCGAGGATGTGGCCGATGTCGCTTATGACGAAACGGTCGAGATCAAGCTTTCGGACGGGACATATCGTCACGGGAAGGTGCTCGAAGTCGATGGGATGCGTGCTGTCGTGCAGGTGTATGAAGGCACGAGTGGCATCGACATCGATATCGCCTCAGTGCGGTTTCTCGGCGAAGTCGCCAAGATGGAAGTCACACCCGATCTGCTCGGGCGCGTTCTGAACGGGACCGGCAAGCCGATCGACGGAGGCGCACCGATTCTGGGAGTCGCGCGGCGCGATATCAACGGCGCCCCGATCAATCCCTACCAACGTGAACAACCCTCGGATTTCATCGAGACGGGTATTTCGGCGATCGACGGCCTCAATACGCTCGTGCGCGGGCAAAAACTCCCTATATTCACCGCTTCCGGTCTGCCGGCAAACGAACTCGCCGCTTTGATCGTCAAGCAAGCACGCGTGCTCAGCGGCGAGGAGTTCGCCATCGTATTCGGCGCCATGGGCATCACCAACCGCGAGGCATCGTATTTCGTGAAGACCTTCGAGGAGTCGGGGGCCCTCGACCGCGTCGTGCTCTTCATGAATTTAGCGGACGATCCGACCGTCGAGCGGATCTTGACACCGCGCTGCGCCTTGACGGTCGCCGAGTATCTCGCATTCGATTGCGACATGCAGGTGCTCGTGGTGCTTTCCGACATGACGAACTACTGCGAGGCCCTGCGCGAGATTTCGACCGCGCGCGAAGAGGTCCCCGGACGTCGCGGGTATCCGGGCTACCTGTATACCGACCTTGCGAGCATCTATGAACGTGCGGGACGGATCAAGGGTTCGAAGGGCTCGATCACCCAACTACCGATCCTGACGATGCCGGATGATGATATCACGCACCCCATTCCTGACTTGACGGGCTACATCACCGAGGGGCAGATCGTTTTGAGCCGGGCGCTTCATCGCCGCGGCATTTTCCCGCCGGTCGACGTGCTGCCCTGTCTCTCCCGTTTGATGAACTCGGGTATCGGCGAAGGGAAAACCCGTCAAGACCACAGCGCTCTGGCCAATCAGCTCTATGCCGCTTACGCCCGTGGTATCGAACTGCGTCGTTTGGTCGCCATCGTCGGTGAGGAAGCGCTTGGCTCGGCCGATTTGAGTTATTTGAAATTCGCCGATGAATTCGAGAGGCGTTACGTGGGACAAGGTGCTACCGGGCGCACCATCGAGGAGACGTTCGCCCTTTCGTGGGAATTGCTGACCTTGCTTCCCGTCGAGGAGCTCACGCGGGTGAAGAAATTCATGGCCGAATACTATCCCGCAAAGGTCGAGCAGACCGAGTAGAGGAGGCGCGTGATGGAGGAGATTCGCCCGACGCATGCGCAACTCTTGTTGCTGCGCGACCGGATCAATGTGGCCACAGCGGGTATGGCGCTTTTGAAAAGCAAACGCGACGCGCTGCTGCTCGAGTTCATGGATGTCGTCGATGTCACGCTGCATCTTTCCGGCGAACTCGTCGAGGTCCTCAAAAAAGCGCAATACGTCTTCGAGATAGCTCGCGCCATCGACGGCGAGGCGGCCGTACATTCGGCGGCCTTGGCATCGAGCGGAGAGGTACTCGTCGATATCAGCGGTTACAAAGTCATGGGTGTCGCGGTTCCGGTCATCAACCAGGCTCCGCGTCCTCCTCGGACACCGTTTACGCGCGGTTATTCACCGACGAGCGTCTCGGTCCGCATCGACGAGGCGGCCCTCGGTTTTGAGAAGGCGGTTTCGGCGATCATGAAGTACGCCGAGGCGGAAACGAAGCTGCATCGGCTCGGTGCCGAGATCAGCAAGACGAACCGACGCGTCAACGCGCTCGAGCAGATACGAATCCCTGAGCTCGAGGGCCAGGCACGGTTCATCGAGCAGTCGCTTGACGAACGCCAGCGCGAGGAGCTCTTCCGGCTCAAAAAAGTCAAAAAGAAGATCGATCGCAACGCTGCGGCGAAACGAGCCGCGCAGCAATCCTAGCATCGCATGCGCCGCTAGGATTGCCCCTTTACATTTTAACGGACGGGCATTTTGCGCATAATCGTGTAATAGGTCAGTCCCAACACGACTGAGGCCAAGGCTGGACCGATCGGCAGGGCGAATAATCTTGCGACCGCCGCCGAGAAATCCGGCAAGAGGTAATGTCCGATCTCAGGTACTATCCCCGAAGTAAACAGAATGAGAACAGCAAGGCCGACGGGCCAACGCCATCTTATAAACAGACTAAAGAGGACCATCCCAAAGATTAATATCATGAAAAATGTGAGTAGTGCCGTCGTCAGACCCAGCCAACCATTTGGAGAAGGTATTGAAAAAGCCTTTGCAATCGAGTTGGCGAGTTGTCTTTTGTTGCTTAGCGCATCCAGATAGTAGGTGACGGATGAGACGATGCCGACGGCAAGCGTCACGATAGCCGCGTTTATGATAGAGCCGATGGACACGCTTTTGCGGGTGGCACCGTTTGCAATGAACGTAAGGCTATAAAACGAACTCGTTATGACGGAAACGACGAATGCGGTGATTACGATGAAAAGAAGCGGAATAGCTAAGAATTGGGACTGCGTATCAAGTTCTGCTCCATTGAGGCGAAAGAAGCTTTGATTTGTTAACCAAAGAGTAGTAATTCCCCAAAATAGAATAGTTACGATGCTCCAAATCAGACCGATTTTAAGAAGCTTCTTGAGTGATTTTTTCGAAAGCAGGCCGGCGATGGCAAGAGTTTGGTCGAAAGCGGTGTTCATGATTGCTCCTTAACGGTTGTGGGCATCGAGCTGACCGCAACCAATACATCGGTGAGAGAGGCGAGGCCGCCACGTCCGCCATAATCCTCCCGCACTCCCTACACTTCGCCCGTCTGCGTG
>Ga0123339_10003340_pt1 | contig 10674 bp, 12 predicted proteins | sample lystaG_FD_89956 | JGI IMG/M metagenome (GOLD analysis project Ga0123339, IMG submission 89956) | Glacier valley bacterial and archeal communities from Borup Fiord, Nunavut, Canada, to study Microbial Dark Matter (Phase II) -... | ecosystem: Environmental > Aquatic > Freshwater > Ice > Glacier ... | reverse complement strand
TTTCAGTAGTAAATAGGCCGTTACAATTTCTTTAATAGAAATTATTGCTTTTGTTTCTGCAACTGGTGGTGGCGTTGCTGTTGCATTATCAGTTTGAGGTTTTGTCTGGGCAGTATCTGTTGCTCTACTTTTGTTTTCAGTTGCTTTATCGGTACTGCTATTGCAGGCAGAAAATGTAATGGCTGCAATAGCCAAGCTGGTTATTATACTTTTCATTTTTTATATTTTTAGTTTGTTATAATGCAAATAACCTCACCCAACTCTCTGTAAAGGAGAAGCAGGTAAGGCACAGTTTTTTTTACAATGTTTCTTTAACGCTGCCGCAGGTGAGCATTGCACTGCCGTAATAAGGATTTTTTATCGCCTTATTATTACTGAGCCATGATGCTTTTTTCATTGGGCAATATTGCTGGTAAACGGGTTCTGTGGAGAGCTTTCCCGTTTTGGCTAAGGCAAACATATTGGTTGATAAAGTTGCAAACTTCTCCCTTTGTACCTTAAGGTCTTTAGTCTGCGAAATTGCAGTCGCATCGCTTAATAAAGCATTGCGGCTTTCGTCTTTTACTACTTCTTTATTTATGTCATTTAGAACCTTTACAAATTCGTCTGCACTGGCAGCCACTGTAGTGGAATTGCTGTTTACTAACGCATCTTTGAGAGTGTAGTAGGATGTAAGTAAGGGTGAAGGCTGAGTTTTCGTACTGTCTTGTGCAAAATTCTGTTGCACAAATACAGTTGCAAATAATGCAACCATAAAAAATATCTTTTTCATTTTAATCCGATTTAATGTTTAAACAAAATAATTACAGGCATTAGGATACTACATGCCTAAAAACATTAAATCAAATCATATTTGAAAACTCTGGATTGCTATGCGAATGTCGGGGGGAGGAGGATAAAAAAATCTGGCTCTATATTTTAGTGGGTAAGTCTTTGATAAATTATAAACATCTATACCTAAGAAAGCACTGATGATAGCAGTAAACACCGGTACATCAATAACTGTTTTAGCGTTTTGATTTAGTGCTTTATCTAAGCTCTGTAGTTTTTGTACATCATCATTGCAACAGCCTTTTTTTTCTTCCTTCTCGGGTTTGTTTTCTTCATGCTGATGTTTTGCAGCCTGTTTGTGATGGTCATGTTTAACACCATCTGCATGTTCATGAACTTCTGTTCCTTCTTCATCATGATGATGCGTTGTATTAAACCCCATATCTACACCCATAGCACATGCAAAACCTACCATAGTATTCAACCCGAATACTATCAGCAGGAAAGCTGCTTTTAATTGTATAGATATGTTTTTTTTCATTTACTGATGTAAAAATAAGGCTATTTTTAGTAAAACAGCTTTATTGAAGCTCAAAGATAGACCCAAAAGCATTTCCCGAGTTACACAATTGTGGAAAGTATTTATATAATTATGGGTTATAACTTGGAAAATCCGGTGACTGTGACCACCTCTCCGTCAGGTCCAAGTTTACCGGCGTTTAATATTTAAATACAATGCCATTGGGCTTTTTACCAACCGCAATGTCTTTTACTTTGGCATGAGTAGTAGCATTAATTACAGAAACTGTATTGGCACCCTGGTTAGTTACATAACCAAAGTTTCCATTAAATGCGATGGCATGTGCATCCGCACCTGTTGCAAACTCCCCATGTTTCATCCATGTATTAGCACCCATATCCAGGTAATAAGCAACTTTACCATTGGTAGCATCACTTACCCATAACTCGTTTGATGTTGAATTAAGAGCTGCATAGCCTGGTTTAAATCCTAACATAATTGTTGCAAGTTTGGCATTAGAAGCTACGTCAATAACTGAAATGCTTTGCCCATCCTCACAATCAACAAACATTTTCCCTCCGGCTGCAGGCCATGCCCCGACAGGGTTCATATCTACATTTATAGTGGACACAACCGCTTTGGTAGATGGGTTTATAACGCTTACCGTATTACTCATACCATTGCATACATAGGCTTTCGAACCATCAGCACTAAATGTAACCTCGGCAGGTTCATCGCCAACGTTGATCGTATTCTTCAACGCATAGGTTGCAGCATCATACACCAATACTTTTCCGGCCATGTCCATCTGAGAAGTCCATATCTCTGTACCATCCGGAGAAAATATCCCGTTATGGTTCATTACAGGTACTTCAAGATTCTTTTTTATTACCCCTGTGACTGCATCCATCACAACAACCATACCTTTCATACCGGGCATACCCCCAGTATGGCCTGCACTTAAATCCATACCCGGAACACCGATGAGCAGATGGTGATTTCCACCTGACTGGTGATGATAAATATGATGCGGCCACATTATCATACTGCCACTGCTGTTCATAAGATCAATACTGTCTGTAACCGTATTTGTGCTTAGTTTGATCACAGAAATAGTGCTGCTCTCACCATTTACCACATAAGCAGCAGGATAGTCAATATTTTTTTCCGTCATTGACATGCTTTCACTTTTTTTGCAAGATGGCATAAGCAGGATTACAGCCAATACTGCCAGGATGGATACATTAGATTTTAATTGTTTCATTTTAATTTGAGATTAGTTTAAAAATTATGATACAGATAAAGAGGCATTACGGTTGCCTCTTGATTTCATTTATTTTTTTATTGGAAAGATTAAGTCTTACTGAGGCCGAAGCGCCCAACGTGGTAAATTTTAAATCATTATTATTAACCCTGGTTAATGGTATTTTAATATAAGGCTCAAAGGCAACACTCCACCGGTTAGAAATTTTCTGATTCAACCCGAAAGAAAAATTTGATGTGACAGAAGTTGAATAACTATTTGCATCATGGTACGCCCCCGCATGAGTTCTTTCAACAATGGTATTGCTGTTCAATAAAAAAGTATAGCGTATGTTTTCCATTCTCATTTTATTAATGGAAAATCCCGCCCCTGCATAAAAGTTGGTTTTACTTTTTGAGGAGAAATGATAATAAAGCATAACCGGAAGCTCTACAAACCTGCAGTAGCCGGTTGCGTCTTCCAGGTTGATACTGCTGTAAGAGGGCAAATTAAGTTTTGCAGAATCGAAAGACATATTTTTTCCAGTCGTAGTAAAATATTTCCTGGAAAAAATTAGCCCGGTTCTGATTTCTATTTTAGGAGAAATTCTGTAGCCTGTTATTACGCCATAGTCAAAACCCTGTTTTGAGTATTTGCTAAGATGTACACTATTTATATTCGTTCCTGCAACAACGGCAATGGTAAAACTCCGGTTGTGTTTGCTTTCCCTTTTATTTTTCTTAATGGTATTGATTGTATTATTTACACTGTCTTTATTTAAAGAAATATTTTCTGCTGGTATACTATTTTTTTCAGAATCAGTAACGGTAGCGTTTTTTGCAGAGCTATTTACAGTAACGTTTTTATCCTGCAAGTCTTTAGTAATTGTACTTATGGAGTAATCATTGGCATTACTTTCTTTTTCAGTTTCCTCAATCAGCAATTCTTCTTTGGGAGATTTTACTGTTAATTTATTCAATTGATGTTTGACTACTTTGCTTTTTTTAGCAGCGTTATTGAAGTTTAAAGGAGATTTAGTATTTGGTTGACCTGAAAACGTATAGTCTTTATTATTTACCATTGATTCATCAGCAACATTCCTTGCAACTATTTCATTCTCTTGATTTGCATTAACTTTCAAATCGTCCTGATTTTTTATTTCAGTATTAAAAAAAGGCATATTTGATTTTTTCTGCTCAGCATTTACCTTAGCTGTTGCTTCAGCGGTAATATATTTTCCCTTTCCCTCATTATAGCTGCCGTCATATATCACATAAAAAGAACCAATAAAAAGTACTGTAAATAAAAACCATATAGCTGCAAACCTTCTGCGCTTTTTCTTAACCGGCAATTCAATATCCAATTTCTTTTCAAGCTGCTGCCAGTCAGGAATTAGGCTTGCGTCAGAAAACTGGTCTGCCGCATTCTTACTTGTTTCTTCCAAATTATAGTCGTTAGCGTTAAACATATTTTTTATGAATCGTTTTTTTTTGCAATGCTTTTCTCAGCAGGTTTTTGGCTTTAAATAAATTGGATTTAGACGTTCCCACATTGATGCCTAACATACCGGCAATTTCTTCATGTGTATATCCATCAATGGCAAACAGGTTAAAAACCATTTTGTATCCAGGTGGCAATTCCATAATGCAATCTAAAATCTCATTGTAACTAATGATGTCTAAAGCAGATTCCGAATCATCTTCAATATCGGCAAGCAAAAAAGCAGTTCCATCTGTATAAGATAATTTCGGATAAAACTTATCCCTGTAATTAATACAACTATTTATAAGCACTCTTTTAAACCAGCCTTTAAAAGCCGCTTCATTGCATCCGTAAATTTCTTCGTTGTAGGAGTGGAGGTTTTTAAACACTTTTACGAAACCATCACATACAAGGTCTTGCACCTCAATTTTACTGGAAGCATACCTGTAACAAACATTTGCAGCAAACTCCTTGAGCCAGTCAAAAAACAGCTTTTCCTGATGCCGGTTATTCATTCGGCAACCGTTAATTAAATTTTGCAGCTCCAGATTTGATAATGCCAAATAATAATATTTTCTTTTTGATGGTTTTATTATGATACAGCTCTTTTAGACAAAAGGTTGCCTGTGTTTTGAATCAAAAATAAAGGAGTGGCTTTTACACCCCTTTTGCTATCTTTTCCATAATATGGTGGCTTTCGCCAAACTTGTACAAAGCATCGCAATGGCTGCGAAGTTCGGAAAACAGGATGTAATTGATAATTACATTATTTTGCTTAATGGCAGGGCGACACAATTGCAGGCATACATCTTTCTCCCTTTTATCAGGGACTATCAAATAAAAAACTTCATCGCCATCAGCAATAGCATAACTCAAATCTGTTAACCTCAAAATGCCTGAATAGATACTGGTACTTTTTTCCACCTCAAAAGCAGCAATCACATTATTGGTATTTTTTTAAAACCACAAAACAGCTATCAGCTTTACTGTATTCAGTGTTTCTTTGTCCAAATTAATTTCAGGGAATTGCTGCAAATTCATAAACGAAAAGCTATTGCCGCAATGCGACCTTGAACGGTCGTTGGATGCAGCAATAACATCATAGCCTAAAGCATTACAAATCTTCAATAAATGATATTGCATTTCGGTATGCAGGTTCTCTTCTTCTTTTTCCTGCTGCACATCCTGCTGTCGTTTCTCCATTAATTTTTCTAACTTTTTACGTTCCGGTTCTGATAAATAAACATCACTGCCTAAAATCAATTTCTGGGTTCCTATTTCAAACAATAATCCTGCAATAGCTCCCATATCAGATGACAGTTCAGAACGATGCTGGACATTCGTATCAATCATCACTTCCCTCAATTTCAAATATTCACTCCAGCTACCGAGCTTTTTTTTGTCTTTAAATAGAAAATTAAAGCCGTTGATAATAGCTGTATTAAAAGGTGGGATTATAGTAGGATGAAGAAAATACAAAATACCTGCTACCGAAGGGCCCAGCCCTTTGCTTTTTAAACTATTGAGCCTTATGATTTCTTTAATTATCTGTTCTTCTGTTTTAGCATTCAAACAATTTTCTAAGAATTGACCGAAAGCCTGTTTATTAGTTTCATTTTCATAAATATCCGGTATCCTTAATTTTGGTTTCCAGTAAAATGGGTGTGACGCTCCTTAAAAAACCTGCTTTTGCTCCGTTATACAAGTGAGCACAAATTCTAACGAGGAGCCTTTAAAATCATTGGGTAATTTCTTATTCTTAATATCATCAATCACCTGCATTACACCCCTTCGAATTGAACGGAATGCTTTCAGGCGTTCTTCATTATTGATAAACCATGTATTGAAAACAGATTGTTTATCTTCTTTGTATTGAAGGATGATTTGGGAGAGAATGCTGTTCATACTTGTATTGAAACAGTAAAATACATCATTTACAGCAATCTTTTTTTCTTACAAAAATTGCTTTGAAGATTCCCCAGAAAAATTGTCCTATTGATTTTATTGCTGTCATTGTAACATTGTTAATAGCATTACACCACTCATCCCAATCATCAACGCATCTTCAATAATGGTGATGGTACTCATGGGCAAATTAAACACTGCACCCAAACAGGCACATTTTATTTTACTCTTATTGGCTACACTTTGCAAAACACCAATAATACTGATTGCCATTACCACAAAGGTAATAGTATTCGTTAGGATTGGGTTAAACCCGGTAAGAAAGGCAATACCCAATGCCAGTTCTGTAAAAGCATATACATAGCCCCAGCCGCTCCATTTTTTTGCAACAATATCATACATACTGTAACTTTCTGCAAAGCCTTTCAAGTTTAGTAATTTAAAAAAAGAAAAGACCAGGAAGAACCCTGCCATGAAATGATTCATCCAACGCATCCATACAAAACCGCCGTTCAAATATTCCACCAACAGCGTAATCCATATAATATATCCAAATATGAGCAGGATAGGTTTGTAAGTTTCTACCCATGATTTTGATTCTTCTTCATTAAGAATGGGAGCAACTACTTGTTGCTGATGATTGGTTTCTGATAATTGATATTTTGGATAATCTTTTAATGCTTCTTTTAAGGCATTCGTTGCAATGTATTTATCCATATCAATCGTTGCTTCTCCTTTAGCCAAATCAATTGCTACATTCTTTGCGCCAGCAACTTTTGCTAATAATCCCTGCACTTTTGCCTGGCAACCACCGCATGTCATTCCGCTAACTTTATATGTATGTGTCATAGTATTTTATTTTTGTACTACAAAGTTACCATCACATTATGCTTTACTGCTTATACAATCGTGGAAGGAATTTATACAATTTTGGATTGCTTTTATTTTTTAAAAAGAGCATTGAAGAATAAAGTATTTCTCCAATGCTCCTGCTGATTAGGCTTTTTTCATTTTAGATTTCTTCTTTACTTCTGTCATGTCCATATTGCATTGTGAACATTTATCCGGCTTATTGCTGGTAACTTCGGGGTGCATAGAACAGGAGTATATTTTCATTACTTCCATTTTCATTTGCTCCTTTTTCGATTTGGTTAAATCCATACCGCATTCGGCACATTTGCCTGGCTTGTCGCCTGTAACATTTGGGTGCATGGGACAGGTGTATTTTACTTGTTGTGCCACGGCTTCCTTTTTTGCAGGCATTTTATTTTTACCTGTTTGTGCAAAACCAGCAAACGTTGTAGTAATTGTAATTAAAAGAATGAGTACCTTTTTCATTTTGTTTTTATTTTATGATAATGAAAGAATTAAGCTTATTTTCTTTGATAATGACAGCAATCGGGAAGTGCCTGATATGCGGCATTATCTGCCTTATATTTTTCTGTGTCATTGCCAACGGCTGCAATTTTCTTCTGAACGTTGTCGGCCACATCTTTCTTAAATGCACTATACGTTATTGTAAGTATCTGAGTGTATTCGTTCCAATTGGCCGACTTAATACCATCAACAACATAAGCGGCAGTTTCAATGCGGCGTTTGTCCATGCTGCATGTTCCTGATACATTAATATTCTGAGATTTTATGCCAATTGTTCTTTGTGTTTTATCGCTTTGTGCGTTCGCAGATTGAAATGTTGCGAATGCTAACAGGATTGCAAACAATAATTTTATCGTTGTCATTGTAATGTTTTTTGTATGAAAATGTGATGTGTTTACTGCTCTGAAATATAGCAGAATCATCAGGCTGTATAATGCCCGGAATAATTTAGGAGAAGATTAAATCAAATACGATAAACGCATTGGAGGATATAAATAGCTACCCCATGATGTAACGGCGGCGCATGTGTTGGGTTAGCAATTTCCAGCGGCTTGATTGCTAACATTGACACTTGAAAATAAGGTGTAAATAAATGAAAGTCAGTAAAGTGCTTAACTGGTGTAGTAATACCATCACCAGCTACATGACTATCTTGTACTTTTAAACTTTGAAATTTTACTTTACAGCAACCTTTCATGCTTCCTTTGCCACACTTGTCTTTTGTATCTTTTTGTACAATATTAATATCGGTAGATGTCAATTTGCCACAGCAATAAAACTGTTTTACCCCAATGCCTAATGTGTAAAGGGAATAAATGGTTATCAGTAATATGAGGGAAATCTTTTTCATTTGTGTAACACAAAGGTACAACCCTTGAAATATCCGGTTTACATTATTGTGGTAATGATTTATACAATTCAGGGTTTCTTAATTCCATTTAAAATAGGCTGTTGCTTCATACTTTTTTATGCATTTTTATCTGCTTTGGCAGAGGTGTTTTTAAGTGTTTTCGTAGAGTCAGCAGGCAAGTTATTTTGTTCGGCACCAGTAACTACAAACAATTTGTAACAATCAAAAGGTAATATTATATTATTAATTGCTCCGGCATCTGCCACATTTTCATGATTGATTAAATTTTATCGATTGATTTCCTGCGCATATCACCTGCTTTTTTAAAATGGGTGGGTGTGAGTCCCGTTACTTTTTTAAACTGAGCAGAAAGGTGGGCACTGCTGCTATATCCCAACTGATAAGCAATTTCATTAAAGTTCATTTCGTTGTAAGCAATCAGTTCTTTTGCTTTTTCAATTTTTTGGCTGATGATGTATTTCTCAATGGTAATGCCTTCCACATCAGAAAATAAACCACTTAAATAACTGTAATCTTTATGAAGTTTTTTAGAAAGAATTTCAGAAAAATTATGTTCATCATCTACCGGCTGATAATGAATTTGCTCAATAATAATATTTCTGATTTTTTCAATTAATTGCTTTTTACTATCATCTAGTATTTCAAAGCCGAGTGCTGTGAGGTTTTGTTTTAGTTGAACGAATAGTTTGACAGATGGCTCTTTCATTAATTGCATTTCTCCTAACACAATGGAATTGGCAACAAGATTAAGTTTTTCCAATTCCTGCTTTACTATCAAAATACAGCGGTTGCAAACCATGTTCTTTATATAAACAGTCGTCATGTTTATAAAGTTAGTATGTGTTTGAATAATAAAACGAAAAAATTAGATTTGCGGTAGTTTGGAAATAGCTTTTTCTATTCTTTTTAAAAAAAGTCTTTGCCATTTGATTACTCTGAAATTATGATTGGGTAGGCACGGGCCAATCTCAATGACTAATATATTTATCCGATGCAGTTCTGCCGGCTTATTTGCCGCAGGCGTAAATAAAATAAGAGGGTGTACTGCATCGGATCTTTGCAATAGTTTTGCCCAGTCTTTTTTTGAGCAATCATTTAGTCATCTTTACAATTTAATTTATCAAGAATTGTGTTTGGTGAGTTACGAGCTAATCTCAATGTTCAATATATTTATCCGATGCAGTTCAGCCGGCTTATTTGCCGGATGCGAAAAAAAATAAGACGGGTGTACAGTGCCGGGTCTTTGCAATATGTTTTATGAAGTCTTTTTTAAAGCAATCATTTAGATTTCTAAAACAATTTATAGAATCATGAATTGTGTTTGGTGAGGCAGGAGCCAATCTCAATGACCAATACCCTTATCCGATTCAGTTTATCCGGCTTTCCGCCGCAGGCATTAAAAAGTAAGCCGGATCTACTAAATCGGATATTGGCAATATCATTTAAAATTATTTGAAATTATTGAAATGTCAGAAATTGTGTTTGCTGACTCAGGTGGAATATGGATTAAAAAATAAAAAAATTGGGTAAGGGGGGATAGTCTTATATAAGTGCATACATCAATGTATAGACGTCCGTAACTTTAAAAATTAAAAAAAAAATCCTAATATGGTATATGTTATCACAAAAATGGTGAGGTAATAATTGTATAATTTTCACTAAATCTTTTAACGAAATATACATATCAAAATGAGAACCGTGAAATTTAATCTCATCTAATAATAGGATAGAAATATAACGCTTTCTTCTTTTAGTGGTGTTGCTATTATATCGAGAAAGATAGACGGTTAGTTGGCTTAATATAGATAGAAAGAGGATAAAACAACATCAACGAAAAGCAAATCAACAATAGCGAGTACTTTCTGATACAAATAAAAAAAATGTTTTGCCTATGTTGTACCGCAAAATAAAAATGTCTATAAAATATTTATTTACAGGGCATTAATAATAATATCGGCGGACTGGACGGGTGAGCTATTTTCGGTTCCAACTAAATCAAATAAGTCTATAAAAATCCATACTCTCCTAATAATCAACTATATAATTGTTATCGAAGTGTTTTAGAAACCAACGAAAACCAGAAAATGTTGTACCTTTGTTGTACCACTTTACTATTTACTATGAGTTCAACAGTTAAAATCATTTTAAAAAAAAACAAAAAAAATAGTGAAGGCTCCTACCCTCTCTATATTCGTGTTATCAAAGACAGGGTTGCAAGATTTATTGCCCTAGGAATTATTGTAAAGAAAACTCAATGGGATGATATTGAAAAAAAAGTAAAAAAAAATTACCCTAACTCAGTACGTGTAAATCATTTATTATCCAAAAAGGTAACGGATGTTCAGGCGAAGGCCCTTGAATGGGAACTTACAGAAAAATCAATCCGTAAGAAATCAATTAGAAAAGAAATTAGTAAAACTAACGAAGAAAGCTTCACAAAATATTTTGATGAATACCTTAGAAGGCTTCGAGCGACTAAAAAGCTTGGGACATTAGATAAGGCTG
>Ga0123339_10003339_pt1 | contig 10674 bp, 10 predicted proteins | sample lystaG_FD_89956 | JGI IMG/M metagenome (GOLD analysis project Ga0123339, IMG submission 89956) | Glacier valley bacterial and archeal communities from Borup Fiord, Nunavut, Canada, to study Microbial Dark Matter (Phase II) -... | ecosystem: Environmental > Aquatic > Freshwater > Ice > Glacier ... | reverse complement strand
TGGGCGGGTGCCGTGGCGGTCGCGTGGGCGCTCCTCGGTGCGGTGCCCTTGCGCAGGTCCCCGGAGGTAACCGCATGATCGCCAGGATGGTGACTCGAATCGCAGTCGTTCTGCTCGCCGTCGCGGGAGCCCTTGTCGTCTACGTGGCGTCCCCAGCGCGCGTCGAACCGCTGTCGAGTTCCACGTTCTCGATTGCGCCTCCGGCGGCCGTTGTCGCGTGTCCCGGACAGCAAAGCGTGCCCGTGGGCGATGTCGGCGCGGGTGGGGACTTGGCTTCGGAACCGACGCAGCGCACCTTCGCCGTGTACGCGCCAGTCCCCACGACGCCTCAAGGCGAGGGCCTGTCCGCCGAATCGCCCTTCGCCGCCCAGTCGGAGATCATCGGCGACGGCGACATCGAGGGCTGGTCGGCGATGTCGTGTGGACAGGCACAACTGGATCAGTGGCTTGTCGGGGGAGCGACCTCGCTGGGTTCGAGCGCCCGACTCGTGCTTGCCAATCCCAGCGCGGCACCTTCGGAGGCCACCGTGACGGTCTACGGACCGCTGGGGCAGGTGCAGAACACGCTCGTTGTCGCCGTGGCACCGGGGGTGCAAGTCGACAAGCTTGTCGAGGCGTTCGCCGCGGAGTTGCCTGCCATGGTGCTCCGCGTGCAGGCGACGGGCCCCGGAGTTGTCGCGGCGCTTCAGGACTCGCGACTTGAAGGCTTCCAGCCGGCAGGAACCGAGTGGGTGACGCCGAGTGACCTTGGGAAGTTGCTTGTGATCCCCGCGGTGGGGGCGCGGAATCCCAACGCCACCGTGACGCTGAGGCTCATGGCTCCCGAAGGCGCCTCGGTCGAGGTGTCGCTCGTCTCCGCACAGGGAATTGAGCCGTGGTCTATCGGCAATGCGCTGGCGCTAGAACCCGGTGTGGTGACCGACATCGACCTGCCGCAGGGGCTAGCGGGCGCGATCGAGGTGCGAGCGGATCAGCCCGTTGTTGCCTCCGCGCGCACCGTGGTGCCCCGGGACCCGCGCGAGTCAATCTCGGGCGACGTCGCCTATGACCACACGTGGGTGAGTGGCGAGGCCCTGAGCGAAGGCACCCTCACCGGGGTACTACCGCTCGCCGGCGCCCGTATCGCCGTCTACTCCCCGACGAACACGCGCGTGGTGGTGAAGGACTCTGGCGGGGCAACGGTCGCCGAGGTGAGCCTCACGGCCCGTACGGTCCAGTGGCTCGACGTGGCCGTACCTGCGGGAACCGTGTTGAGCACGACCGGTGAGTTCGCGTGGGCCTTCGTCATGGAGTCCGATGCGGGATACATCGCGTCGTCCGAGCCGGTCAAGGTCGACCAGACGGGGCTCACCGCCACCGTCGTCTCGTCGCGTTACCCCGCGGGCGCTTAGCAGCTTCCTCAGCCGCCTAGCGACGTTGTCACCCGACGAGTTCCCTAGTCGGTGACCCCATAGTCGGGGTCGATCTCGTCGGGACGGATCGACAATAGGTGGCCGACTTGCTCGGCCAAGATGTCGCGCACAAGCTCCGCCAGCTCGTCCTCGCCCGCCCGCTGCGTTACGGGCCTGCGGTACAGCACGACGCGTGTGGGGGCGCCGTACTCGCCCGGAAGCACCCGGCCGAGGGGCACGCCGTGCTCCCAGGGTGCGGGATCGGACGGAGGCACGTCCTCGACCCCAAATTCAAGCAGGCCCCATTGCGATCCCCAGCGGACAGCAAGTCTCTCGGAGGCATCGGCGACGATGTCGTCAAAGCGCTCAGACCTGGTGCGGTAGGCGGGAAGCGCCGTGGCCAAGAGCGGCCGTCGCATTCCCCTGCCGTGAGCGTCTCTCCTCATGACTCGACCCTAATGCCAGAGCCCTGGCCACCGGCGCGGCGTGGTTCGCGTGGCGCGCCCCGGATCGCGGGTACCGTCGCCTGTGTGATCGTGACGAGGCAGTGCACCAAGACGGCGTGTTCGCGCGCCGCCGTCGCCACGCTGACGTACGTGTACGCGGACTCGACGGTTGTCGTGGGTCAGTTGTCCTTCGAATCGGAGCCCCACAGTTACGACCTGTGTGCCCACCATGCCGAACGCTTCACGGCCCCGCGCGGCTGGGACGTGGTTCACATTCAGCAAGAGTTCGAAGACAACGGCCCGTCGCCCGATGACTTGGACGCGCTTGCCAGGGCCGTGCGCGAGGCGGGGCGGCCCGTCGTGCAGGCGCCGATGGCCGCGCCGCGTCCCTCTCTCGCATCGGAGCCGCGTCGCGGTCACCTGCGCGTGGTCTCGTCTGAGGCCTGAGCGGTCGAACCGCCGAGACCTCCAAGGCATACGGCGCCCGATTGCTGCGCGGGCATCGGTACGATTGGCCGGTGACCTACCCCGACCTCAGCGGCCTGATCAAGTCCTACGACGTGCGCGGAGTAGTAGGTGAGGATCTTACCGACGACGTTGCCACGGCGATCGGCGCCGCCTTTGCCGACGCGATCGTGTTGCCGGATGCCGAACACACGGTGGTCATCGGCCACGACATGCGGGACAGTTCGCCCGGCCTTGCGGCGGCCATCGCCGCCGGGCTCACAGCGCGCGGAGTGAACGTGATCCACGTGGGCCTGTGCTCGACGGACGGGCTGTATTTCGCGTCGGGAAAACTTAATCTGCCAGGCGTGATGATTACTGCAAGCCACAACCCCGCCGAATACAACGGCATGAAGATGTGCCGTTCTCGCGCCCGCGCGGTGGGCGAGAATTCGGGACTGGCCGAGGTGCGAACGTTGGCGTCGCGCTACCTCGTGGAGCCCTTCGAGGTGGCCGAAGAAGCCGGCTCCGTGACCGAGCGCGACATGCTGGTCGAGTATGCGGAGTTCCTCCGGACACTCGTGCCGCTGAGCAACGGGCGCCCGCTCAAGGTGGTCGTCGACGCCGCCAACGCGATGGGCGGCTACACGGTTCCCTCCGTCTTGGGAACGGCATCGGGACTCCCCGAACTTCCCCTCGAGATCATCCCCCTGTACTTCGAGCTGGACGGGAGCTTCCCCAACCACGAGGCGAATCCGCTCGACGAGGAGAACCTGCGCGACCTGCAGGCCGCCGTTCTCGCGCACGGGGCCGACATCGGCCTCGCCTTCGATGGCGATGCAGACAGGTGCTTCGCCGTCGACGAGAAGGGGCACATCGTGCGCGCCTCGGCTATCACCTGCCTGGTGGGCCTGCGGGAGACCGCCAGGGAGGCCGCCGCGGGGCGCACCGCCAAGGTCATCTACAACCTCATCTCATCCCGAGCCGTGCCGGAGCAACTCTCGGCCGCGGGGGCCGAGCCGGTCCGTTCCAAGGTGGGGCACTCGAACATCAAGGCGCAAATGGCCCAGCTCAACGCGATCTTTGGCGGCGAGCACTCGGCTCACTTCTACTTCCGCGACTTCTATTTTGCGGACTCGGGGATGCTTGCTGCGATGCACGTGCTCGCCGCGCTCGGCGAGAGCGACCGCCCGCTGTCGGCGCTTCTCGAGGCTCACGACCCGTACGCAGCTTCCGGCGAGATCAACTCGCGCGTCGCGTCGGTACCGGAGGCACTGGCGCGCGTGTGCCAGGGTTTTGCGGGCGACGATGTCGAGGTCGACGAGTTCGACGGACTCACCTTCACGCATTGGGTCGACGGCGGTGAGCGTTGGTGGTTTAACGTGCGCGCGTCCAATACGGAGCCGCTGCTGAGGCTCAACGTCGAGGCTGCGGAACCCGCCGTCATGGGACGGTTGCGCGACGGCGTGCTCGCGGCCATTCGGGAGGCATAGATGTCCACAGAGGGTGGGAACAAGGCGATCGTCGCGGCGCTAAGCGCCAACCTCGGAATCGGCCTCACCAAGTTCGTTGCGTTTGGCCTGACGGGGGCTTCGTCGATGCTCGCCGAGGCGATCCACTCGGTCGCGGATTCGGGCAACCAGTTGCTGTTGCTCGTAGGAGGCAAGCAGGCGAAGAAGGAGGAGGACACCCAACACCCCTTTGGATACTCGCGTGCCAGGTATTACTACGCATTCCTCGTGGCGGTCGTGTTGTTCTCGCTCGGTGGCCTGTTCGCCCTGTACGAGGCGTGGCGCAAGTTCCAGCACCCCGAGCCCATTGAGTCGTGGCACTGGGTGCCAGTCGTGGTGCTCGTGGTCGCGATCGGCCTCGAAAGTTTCTCGTTGAGGACCGCCGTCGTGGAGTCGAACAAGACACGCGGTTCGGCATCGTGGCCAGCCTTCGTGCGCAAGTCTCGCTCGCCGGAACTGCCTGTCATCCTTCTGGAGGACCTGGGAGCCCTGATGGGGCTCGTGTTTGCGCTCTTTGGTGTCACCATGACCCTGATCACCCACAACGGCGTGTGGGACGCGGCGGGCACCTTGATGATCGGCGCGCTGTTGTGCGTCATCGCGGTGGTGCTCGGGCGCGAGACTAAGTCGATGCTCATGGGGGAGTCGGTCACACCCGAGGACATCGCGGCGATCAGGGCCGCTCTCGCCGAGTCGGAGCTCGGCGACGTGATTCACCTGCGCACGATGCACTTGGGGCCGGACGACGTGCTCGTCGCGGGCAAGGTAGCGGTGCGCGCCGATCTCACCGCGCAACAGGTGGCCCACCTCGTCGACGGCGCGGAGGCGCGCATCAGGGCGGCGGTGCCCGCGGCGAGGCTCATCTTCTTGGAGACCGACGTGCGCCACCACTCGCTGGCTACTGGCTCCGAATCCGAGCACTGACATGCTGTTCCTCTTCGTGATGATCTTGGGCGTGAGTGCCCTTGGCTGGGAACTGAGAAGGCGCAAAGTGCCCCCGCCGATGGACGCGGGCCTGTTCATGCGCTTCGCGCTGTTGCCTGGCGAGCGTCACGGCACGGTGTGGGCCGCCGCGCACCCGTCCGGTGAACCCATGATCGCCACGATCACCTCAACGGGGGCTTTCGCACTGAACTACTCCGTGGCACAAGCGCCGCCCGTCCGCCTGCGTCCGGAGGGCGCTGCGGTCGCCGTGGGTGCCGCGGTTCCAGTCGGAGCCGTCCCCTTGGGTGTTACTCAAACGATCACGCCCCCGGCCGCGGAGCCGATGGTTGATGTGAATATTTCGGTTCCAGGCCAGCCACCCTTGTCCTTCCGTATTGCTCACAGTGGCGCCAAGGCGCTGTCCGCCTGGGCCATCCCCGTCGCTTGAACCCAAGGAGCTTTACATGACCGAGCACGTAGTCGCCAACCTGGCACTCGCGGAGGCGGGCCGCACCCAAATTCGCCTGGCTGAGGTTGAGATGCCAGGGCTCATGGCACTGCGCGCCGAGTTTGGTGACGCGCAACCTCTCAAGGGCGCACGCATCGCGGGGTCGCTGCACATGACCGTGCAGACGGCGGTCCTGATCGAGACGCTGACGGCGCTTGGTGCCGATGTGCGGTGGGCGTCGTGCAACATCTTCTCGACGCAGGACGAGGCTGCCGCCGCGATCGTCGTGGGTCCGGGCACGTATTCGGCACCCGCCGGAGTTTCCGTCTTCGCCACCAAGGGCGAGACCATCTCCGACTACTGGGACTACACGGACAGGATCCTCACGTGGGAGGGCTTCGATGGCCCCACGATCATCCTCGACGACGGCGGCGATGCCACGCTCCTCGTCCACGAGGGTGTCAAGGCGGAGAAGGCGGGTTCGGTGCCGGCCGCTCTCGACGAGGAAGACCCGGAGTACAACATCGAGGTCGAGGGGATGCGCGCAGCGCTGCGTCGTTCCCTCACCGCCGATCCCGCGCGGTTCACGCGCATGGCCGCCGGAATCGTCGGCGTGAGTGAAGAGACCACCACTGGAGTGCACAGGCTCGACCAGATGCATGCGCGAGGCGAGTTGCTCTTCGCGGCCATCAACGTCAACGACTCGGTCACCAAATCCAAGTTCGACAACAAGTACGGCATCCGCCATTCGCTTCCCGACGGCCTCAACAGGGCGACCGACGTGCTGATGGGCGGCAAGATCGCGTTCGTGTGCGGCTACGGGGACGTTGGCAAGGGCGCGGCCGAGGCGCTGCGCGGTCAGGGTGCGCGCGTCGTGGTGTCGGAGGTTGACCCGATCTGCGCGCTGCAGGCCGCGATGGATGGTTTCGAGGTGACGCGCGTCGAGGACTACGTGTCGCGCGCGGACTTCTTCATCACGACCACGGGCAACAAGGGCATCATCCGTGTCGAGCACATGGCGGCGATGAAGGACAAGGCGATCGTGGCCAATGTGGGTCACTTCGACAACGAGATCGACATGGCGGGACTCGCCCGTTCTGGGGCCAAGCACCAGCCGATTAAGCCGCAAGTCGACGAGTGGACCTTCCCCGACGGTCACTCGATCATCGTGCTGAGCGAGGGTAGGCTCATGAACCTTGGAAACGCCACGGGCCATCCCAGCTTTGTGATGTCGACGTCCTTCGCCAACCAGGTGCTCGCGCAGATCGAGTTGTGGGTCAACGCCAATGCCTACCCGCTGGGTGTTCACCGGCTTCCGAAGCAGCTGGACGAGAAGGTGGCTCGGCTACACCTCGACGCGCTGGGCGTGCGCCTGACGGAGCTGTCGCAGAGCCAGGCCGACTACCTTGGGGTGCCCGTCACCGGCCCGTTTAAGGCCGAGCACTACAGGTACTAGCGGCCGGCCGCTGCCACGCGCCCCGCAGGGCTAGGTGTTACGTCTCGTGAGAGTGTTGCGAATGTCGCGGCGCAGCCGCCCTCTGCGACGTCCTGTTGCCAGCCCCTTCGACTGGTCGGTGGGCGTTCTGATCCGTGCCGCCGCGGCTCGTGGGAGAACTCCGCCCCGCGCGATCTCGGAAGCGACATCACTGAGCACCAATCCGCCTGGGACAACGCCGCCTGGCCAGGCCGCCCTCAGCACAACGGAGCCTTAGCGTCGAGCAAGAGGGGCGATTCCTTCCCGCCGGCGGATGTAGCCGCACGTTCATCCCGCCCGCGGGACTACGTCTCCCTCACCAACCCGGCGTCAACAACTTCACGAGACGCAACAGTTAGTTGGCCACCTCGGGAACGCCATGAGGCAACTGGTGTACCGCCACAGCCTGGACAGCGTCGGCCTGAAGTCGTTGGACCTCGAGCGCGTACTCGCGATCGCGCCGCACGGCCAGCACCGCGGTCAAGAATGTCTCAGGGTGAGTTCCTTCCGGCGGGAGCGGAGACACGAACGGGGAGATCCTGGCCGACAGGCTCTCGCCGAGTTGCCGCCTGGAGGCGGGATGCAGGGCGAGGGCGCGGGTGAGAAACTGCCTGGCCTCGAGCGCGAGCCCATCGGGAAGCCTTCGGATGTCCACCACTCGAGCCCACTCGCCCAAGGAGAACGGCACCGCGAGTGGTAGGTGCTGAGATCGCGAAGCGCGCGTCTGAAGCGCGTAGGTTCCGGCCAGCATGTCTCCGACGCGTTTGCCGCGTGAGTTCGACGCCGACGCGATGAGTGCGATCGACCCGGCTGAGAGCCAGAGCTCAATGACGCCCACGAGCGCGCGCACCACGACCTGGCGGAGAGCGATCGGTCCGCCGTCGTCCCGAACGATGCGCAGGCCAAGGGCGTAACGGCCGACGCTCTTGCCGCGGGACACGGTCTCAAACACCACGGGAATGCCAACGAAGACCGCGATGGCCTCCGTGAGGTAGATCGCGGAGACGGCGGCGAGGTCGAGAGTCTTTGGCAAGATGATGGCCATCGCGACCGTCGTGGCAAAGTACACGGCGCCAAGCACGAGGGCGTCGAGCAACGCAGACGCGGCCCGCGAGCCGAGGGACGCCGCCGCAGTGTCGAGGGCAACGCCCTCACCGATGATGGTTTCGTCCCCAGAGGTCACCTATGCACCCTAGCGCCTGTGGCAAGGTAGTGGCATGGACCTCGACGCGTTCTCAGCGGTGCGCGAGCCGCGGTGGCAAAGGCTCAAGAGGCTTGGCTCGATGAGGCGCCTCACAGGAGCCGAGGCCGACGAATTCACGCGTCTGTACCAGCACACCGCGACCGACCTTGCCATCGTGCGATCGAGCGCCCCAGACCCCGCGATCGTGTCGAGGCTGTCTGTGTTACTCGCCAATTCCCGCGCGTCGCTGTCGGGGGCACGGGAGCCGGTGTGGCGCGAATTCGCGCGTTTCCTGGCATGGAGATTCCCGGCGGCCTTGTATCGCTTGCGGTGGTGGACCGTCGCCACGATGGTGGGCTTCCTCGCGGTGGCGATCGCGGTGGGCGTGCATACCGCGAGCAACCCAGACGTGCTTGCGCAGTTGGGCTCCCAGGCGGACAGGCAGGACTATGCCGAGACGGCTTTCTCGTCGTACTACTCCGAGAATCCCTCGTTGTCATTCTTCGGCAGGGTGTGGACGAACAACGCGTGGGTTGCCGCTGTCACGATCGCGGGTTCGTTCACAGGCGTTTTCCCCTTGTACGTCCAGTACCAAAACGCGGTGGGGGTGGGTGACGCCGCGGCGATCATGAACGAGTTCGGCTACCTCGACATCTTCTTCCAAATGATTGCTCCCCACGGGCTGCTCGAACTCACCGCGGTGTGGGTGGCAGGGGCGGCAGCCTTCAAGCTCTTTTGGACGATTCTCTCGCCCGGACCGAGGCCACGCATGAGGGCGATGGCCGAGGAGGGCCGCGCGATGTTCGGCGTGGCGCTCGGCCTCGTGCTTGTCCTGCTCGTCTCCGGGGTGATCGAGGGCTTTGTGACGGGCTCCGCGCTGTCGTGGGCAGTCAAGATCTCGATTGGAATTGCCGCTCTTGCGGGCTTCTGGGTGTACGTGCTTGTCGTCGGCCGACGCGCGTGGCGCGCGGGCTTCACCGGCGACGTCGATGAGGATTCTCGCGAGGCGATCGCCGCAACAAGCGGGTAGGGGCGGGGGCAGGGGGCAGGGGGCAGGAAGGGGCTAAAGCCTGCCGGCGGCCTTGAGCTCCAGGTACCGGTCCGCGAGTCGCGGCGCGATCTCTTCTGGCCCGCCAGACACCACATCGATTGCGCTCTTGCGAAGCCGCTCCGAGACGCCCTTGCGCTCGAGATCAAAGCGAGTTGCGGCGGCCGCGCCGTACACGTCCAGAACGTCGTCGCGAAGCGACATCATGCCAAGCACGTCGGGGTCGTCAACGGACGCGATGACCACCTGGTGTTTTCTTGCCAGAGGCTTGAGCGCGCGCAACATTCCTGATTCGACCGCGGCGGGATCGATGCTGGTGAGCACCGCCACGAGGGCGCGTTGCCCGAGCGCCTCGTCCACAATCGAGGCGAGTGCTGTCCAGTCTGCCTCGACCAACCTGGGTTCCAAGGGCGCCAACTGGTTGGCGAGCGCGGACATCATCGCTGGTCCCGACAGCCCACGCACGCGGGCACGGACGGTACGGTCGAACGCGATGACCTCGACCCTGTCGCCGGCTTTCGAGGCGAGGGCCGTCAGCAACAGCGCCGCCTCAATCGAGGTGTCGATGCGCGGCTGGTCACCCACGCGCGCGGCGGCGTGGCGGGACGTGTCGACAACGATGAGAACGCGTCGGTCCCGCTCCGGACGCCACGTTCTCACCACGACGTCCGATCGTCTAGCGCTCGCGCGCCAGTCGATCGAGCGGACGTCGTCACCAATCACGTACTCGCGCAACGAGTCGAACTCGGATCCTGCGCCTCGCACGCGGACGGCGCTGCGTCCATCGAGTTCGCGTAGCCGTGCGAGCCGCGAAGGGAGGTGGCGCCGTGAGGCAAACTCGGGAAGTACTCGTAAGGTGGCGGGCACCGGAATCGAGAGTTGCCTTCCCGCGAGGTGCAGGGGTCCGTTGACACGCACCACCACGGGACCCGCATGAATGTCGCCCCTGCGAGAAGGCGCCAGAGCGGTCCGCATGCGCCGCATCTCACCTGGCGGAAGGTCGAGTGCGTGGCGCTCCCCGGTCGCCTCTGCCGATGGCTGCCACGCGTCTCTGACGATCCCGCGCACGTGCCTGCGCGTGGGGTTGGCGACGTAGATCGTGCTAGCCGTCTTTTCGAGTCGCCTCACGGAGCCCTCAAGCGTTCGCTTGGCAGCGAGCCTTCGTGGCGACGGCGTCAAAGCGACGTCGAGCGCGGCGGCCACGAGCACCAGCACGAGCCACGCCCACACTGTTTCGGGGCGCGCGGTGAGAACCGCGAGTGGCACCGCACACGCGAGGAGCGCAACCGAAGGCCAGGAGATGAACATCGGCTCAGCGCGGCACGGGAACGGATGCGAGCACGCCGTCCAGCACGCTCGTGGCGGTGACGCCCTCGAGTTCCGCCTCTGCCCGCAACTGGATTCTGTGGCGAAGCGTGGACCCCGCCAGTGTTTTCACGTCGTCGGGGGTGACGAAGGTGCGCCCTGAAAGCCAGGCCCATGCTCGCGAGGTGGCCACGAGCGCGGTGGCGCCGCGCGGGGAGACTCCGAGCGACGTCGACGGCGCCGATCGGGTCGCCCTGCACACGTCCGCGATGTACCCGAGCACGGCGTCGTCGATCTGCACGCGCGCCACCTCGGCGCGCGCCGCGGCCAGCTGCTCGGCGGTCGCGACGGGGTGAACCCCGGCCGCCGCGAGATCGCGCGGGTTGAAGCCGTCCGCGTGGCGACGCAACACCTCGATCTCGATGTCGCGCGGCGGCAAGGGCAGCTCGATCTTGAGCAGGAAGCGGTCGAGTTGGGCCTCGGGCAGGGGGTAGGTGCCC
>Ga0123339_10003337_pt1 | contig 10677 bp, 11 predicted proteins | sample lystaG_FD_89956 | JGI IMG/M metagenome (GOLD analysis project Ga0123339, IMG submission 89956) | Glacier valley bacterial and archeal communities from Borup Fiord, Nunavut, Canada, to study Microbial Dark Matter (Phase II) -... | ecosystem: Environmental > Aquatic > Freshwater > Ice > Glacier ... | reverse complement strand
GAGGGCAAGCCGTCGTCGGAGCCCACATGCTGCACCCGCCAGTCACGGAAGTGCGACAGGTCTTCGCAAAGATCAGCGATGATCCGCTGCAACTCGTCGAGTTCCTCCGTGGTGCGCCCCGTGAGATTATCCGTGGAGAGCAGATAGAGGGTAGCGGTGGCGATTCCGAGGTCATCGCACCAGATCAGGAACTCGCGGAACTTTGCCGCGCCGGCCCGGTGCCCATGGGCGGCCGTCTCGAGCAGTCGCTGCCTCGCCCACCGCCGATTGCCGTCCAAAATCATCGCGATGTGTTTCGGCGGTTTCTGGGTAGACAGAAAGCGACGAATACGGTTTTGATAGAGCCCGTAGAGGAGGCCTCGTCCGAAGGGAACTTCCCGCTGTGCCACATCCTTACGCTAGTACACGAGCCACCATGTGCTGCCAGAAGCGGCCCTCAAGCCGGCACTAAACTCGCCTCCATGGCGACCGAACCGGATCAGAATACTCCCAACACGACGGATGACGGACCCGATCTACCGAACATCCCGCTGCTCGACGACGCACTCGAGACCGAATCGGAGCTGACCCGCGAGCAACTGCTGGCCGGTAAGCCGACCTGGCGTGGCTGGATTCACACGGTGACCTTCCCCGTGGCGATCGCTCTCGGCATCGTACTCATCACCCTCGCCGAGGGCGCACCCGCGAAAATATCGAGCGCCGTGTTCGTACTGTCGTCGCTGCTGCTCTTCGGCGTCTCCGCGCTGTATCACCGCGTCAACTGGAGCGATCGAACAAAGCGCCTGCTCAAGCGGATGGATCACGCCAACATCTTCCTTCTGATCGCCGGGTCGTACACACCCATCACCGTGCTCGCTCTTCCCCACGACAAGTCGGTGCTGCTGCTGTGGCTGGTGTGGATCGGCGCGGGCCTCGGAATCGGATTCCGAGTGTTCTGGATCGGTGCACCGCGCTGGCTCTATGTGCCCCTGTACCTGCTGCTCGGATACGCGTCGCTCGCCTTCATCGTCGACTTCTTCCAAGCGAACGCCGTGATGATGACGCTCATCCTGGTCGGCGGGCTCTTCTATACGATCGGCGCGATCATCTACGGATTTAAACGTCCGAATCCGGTGCCCGGTGTATTCGGCTTCCATGAGATTTTCCACGCGCTCACTCTGCTTGCGTTCCTCTGTCATTGGACGGCGATTGCACTGGTGGCGACCAACCCGCCGGTCTTCTAGCGCTTCGTTTACGCGGAGGAATACCCGGATGACAAGCTGACAGCGTCCGGTCGAATCGACTTGGTAGTTGTTGCGACCTACGACACCTTGGAGTCTGGTGGATGTGAGAGGGCGCGGAAGGGATTGCCCACGCCGACGAGATGAGGGCAAACGACGTCCGGGGCTCGATCAGTCCGTGAGCGGCTCTTTCGATGCGGTGTCTCGTTGAGAGGTGTCTCGTTGAGAGGTGTCTCGTTGAGAGGTGTCTCGCTCAGTAGCCTCCCGCTCCGCTATCTCCCGCTCCGCTGTCTCCCGCTCCGCTTCGAGCTGTTCGCGGATCTCCCCGCGGTAACGCACGCGGCGCACGCGGCGCACCATGTCAATGCAGAGCAACACCACGATTGCGGCGACCGCGAAGGTGGCGGCGAACCCGACCCAGGTGGGTGTGACCGAGTTCTCGTTGAAGTTCGGTTGCGGCGTCGGGGTGGCGGCGAGCACCACAATCGCGGTGTGAAAAACGTTCATACGCTGACCTCCTCCGCGACGATTCCGGCAAACAGGTCCGCTTCGGGCATTGGCGACTGAACGAGCGACTTCGCGAGCTGAAAGTCTTCCCACGGCCAGGCCTGTCGCTGCAGGTCGTTCGGCCAGAAGAAGAAGGCGCTGTCGGGCGCGACCTGGCTGGCGTGTGCACGCAGGGCCTGGTCCCGCGCATCGAGGAATTCGCCGACATGCACCCTGGTGGTGGTGAGATCGGGGCGATCTTTCATCCGCTCGCGAATCTCTTCAATCTGGGCGAGCTGTGGGGTCTCGGGCTCGTTCGCGAGCAAGAACTGGTACATCGCCTCGATTCGTGGGGCGTTGAAGATGCGGTCGTAGTAGACCTTGGAGACCTGCCAGGGCGCCCCGGCATGCGGATAGCGCGAAGCATCCGCCGCCGCTTCGTAAGCCAGTAGGGAGATCTCGTGGGTGCGAATGTGGTCAGGGTGCGGATATCCACCCGTCTCGTCATAGGTAACCAACACCTGTGGCCGGAACTCGCGAATGATCTTCACCAGCGGCTCAGCCGAGACCTCGAGCGGGATGACGGCGAAGGAATTGGCCGGCACTGCCTCGTCTTCCTCGGGAAGACCGGAATCCTGGTAACCCAGCCAGCGATGCTCGAAGCCGATGGCCGCATGGGCGGCCGCCATCTCGATACGCCGCAGGCCCGCCATGTCGCGGTTCGCCATCGCCTTCGGCTCGAGCGATTCGTTCTGGATGTCACCGCGCTCGCCACCGGTGCAGCTGACCACAAGCACCTCGGTACCGATGCTGCGATAGTGGGCGTATGTTGCGGCACCCTTACTCGACTCGTCGTCGGGATGGGCGTGCACGGCAAGCAGTCGCTGTGTCACCGAACTCCTAGGGATTGGCGGATAATCTTGGAATCTAAGAATAAGCGGGCGGGGATGTGACATGACTGCGATCGACGAGGATGCCCTTGAGGTGCGACCGACAGCAGTGCTCGAGCCCTCGCGTATCGCTGCCCGGTATGGTCGCACACCGGCGAAAAAACGCCGCGATCGTCTCATCTACCTTGTGGCGGGAGCAACGGCGGCGATCATCGTGGTGGCGTGGGTTCTGTGGGCCGGGCTCGACCAGGCCGGAGGCACCCTCGACGCCGAGGACAAGGGTTCGACCATCGTGAATGCCCGCACCGTGAGTATCAGCTACCAGGTATCGATGCCGGTGGGACGGACGGCGAAGTGCGCTCTTCAGGTGCAAAACCAGGCGCATGGCATCGTCGGTTGGCGCATCGTGACGGTACCGGAATCCACCCGTTACACGACCTCGTACACCAACACGGTACTGAGTTCGGAACAGGGCGTCACCGGCTTGATCTACCGATGCTGGCTGACCTAAACTAAGACCTCTGATCAGAGACCGGCCATGCGGCCGGTCTCATTTGCTTTTGTGAGGGAGCACATCGTGTCTACCGAGACCACCGAGACCTGGCTGACCCAGGAAGCCTTCGACCGCCGCAGCGCTGAGCTCGACCTGCTGTCGACCACCGGGCGCACAGAGATCGCGAAGAAGATCGAATCGGCACGCGAGGAGGGCGACCTCAAGGAGAACGGTGGCTATCACGCGGCCAAAGAAGAGCAGGGCAAGATGGAGGCCCGCATCCGGGTGCTCACCGAACTACTCCGCCACGCCAAGGTCGGTGCGGCTCCCGAGAGCACGGGTGTCGTGCAGTCCGGAACGGTCGTGAGCGCACGTATCCTCGGAGACGAAAGCGTCTTCCTGCTCGGCAGTCGTGAGATCGTGGGCGAAAACAGCGACCTCGACGTTTATAGCGAGGGCAGCCCGCTCGGCGCCGCCATCCTGGGCCACGCGGTCGGCGAGACTGTCTCGTACACCGCGCCGAATGGAAAAGAGATCACCGTGCAGATCGACAAGGTCGAGACTTACCTGCCCTGAGCCTGCACTGGCCCGACCAGCGTCCTCGGTCAGCGGAGCCTCGTTCAGCGGAGCCTCGTTCAGCGGAGCCTCGTTCAGCGGGGCCTCGGTCAGCGGGGCCTTGTTCAGCGGAGGAGCCTCAAAAATCGACACGAGGGTCGTACCCCGCCTCGATCAGATGGCCGAGAACGCGCTGCACATGTTCCGGACCGCGCGTCTCGATGCTCAGCTCGATCTCTACATCGCTGATCAGCAAATTACGACCGTGACGAGTGTGTGACACCTCCACGACGTTCGCATTCGCCTCAGAAATGAGTTCGGCGATGCGGGCCAGCTGACCCGGCCGGTCGGGCAGCAGCAGCCGCAGCTTGAGATAGCGATCCGACGCCGCGAGCCCGCGTGAGATGACGCGCTCCATCACAAGGGGATCGATGTTGCCGCCGCTGAGGATCGCCACCGTGACTCCGGCATCCTTGACCTTGCCGGTCATGATTGCCGCGACCGCGGCCGCGCCAGCGGGCTCGACCACAAGCTTCGCCCGCTCGAGCAACACGAGCATGGCGCGGGCGATGTCATCGTCGGAGACGGTGATGATCTCGTCTACGGCGTCCTTGATGATCTCGAAATTGAGGATGCCCGGCTTGCTGACGGCGATTCCGTCGGCGATCGTTGGCAGAATCGTGATCGCAGTGGAGACGCCGTTCTGGATCGACACCGGATAGGCCGCCGCATTTTCGGCCTGGACGCCAATGATGCGCACTGTACGACCCTCGAGCGCGAACTTCTGTTTGAGCGCGCTCGCCACACCGGAGATTAGTCCTCCGCCGCCGATCGGCACGATCACCGTTTCCAGATCGGGAACCTGGTCGAGCAATTCGAGGCCAACCGTGCCCTGACCCGCGACGACATCGGCGTGATCGAAGGGAGGGATGAAGACCGCGCCGGTATTGGCCGCGAAATCGGCCGCCGTGCGCAGTGCTTCGTCCACCGCGCGGCCGCGGAGCACGACCGCCGCACCGTAGTTGCGGGTCGCCTGCAGTTTCGGTAGGGCCACGCCCACTGGCATGAATATGGTGGCGGCGATACCGAGTTCGCGGGCCGCGAAAGCCACACCCTGGGCATGATTTCCGGCAGAGGCAGCCACCACTCCGTGCGACTTCTCCTCATCGCTCAGACGCGAGATGCGGTTGTAGGCGCCGCGGATTTTGTAGGAGCCGGTGCGCTGCAGGTTTTCGCATTTGAGATAGACCGGCGAGCCGAGAAGTTCGCCGAGAAAGCGGGAACTCTCCATCGGCGTGATCTCCGCGACGCGCGACACGACCACACGTGCCGATTCGAAGTCGGCGAGTGTCGGGCCCGCCAGTGTCAGTTCAGGCATTCGTCTCCACACGGGTTCCCGCAGCCGGGCGCCCCGCCTGTGTTGGTGTTGGGTCGGTAGTCATGCGCCAGTGTCCACTCGCAACGTATTTGATCATCACGTTGAGGGTCGCGACCACCGGTACAGCGAACAGTGCGCCCGGAATGCCCGCGAGGAAACCGCCGGCGGCGACGGCGAACACGACGGCGAGCGGATGGACCTTCACCGCTGTCCCCATGATGAACGGCTGCAGCACATGGCCTTCGATCTGCTGCACCGCGATCACCACGGCGAGCATCAAGAGGGCCGCAAGCGGGTTGAGGTAGACGAGGGCGATGAAGATGGCGAGTACACCGGAGAACAGCGCGCCGACGACGGGAATGAAAGATCCGAGAAAGACCGCGATCGTGATCGGGATCACCAGCGGGAATCCGCCGAAGAACAGTCCGATGATCCAGGCACCGAGTCCGATGCCGACAGCGTCGACGAAAGCAACGAAGATCTGCACGCGCACGAAGTTGGTGAGCGTGACCCATCCGGCCCGCCCGGACCCATCAACGGCCGGCCGCGCCTTCTTCGGGAACAGACGCACCACCCAGGCCCAGATGCCTTTCCCGTCAATGAGCATGAAGAGCGTGGCAAAAAGTGTCAGCAGCGCACCGGCCAGCACGTGACCCGCCGTTGTGCCAAAGCTCACCGCTCCCGAGACCAGAGCCCGGCTGTCTTTCTGAATCGCCGCCCCCGCCTGCCCAAGGTAGCCGTTGATATCGGATTCCGTGAGGTGAAGGGGGGAAGCAAGAAGGTACTGCTTGAAATTGGCATACGCTTCGACGCTCTGCTTTTGCAGTTCGGGGAATCCACTTCGCACCTGAAGAACCACCAGCACCACGAGGCCGGCGACGACAGCAATGATCCCGATCTCGGCAAGCGCAACGGCGAGCCACTTGGGCCAACGATGTCGCACGAGGAACTTGACGAAAGGCACCAAAAGAGCCGCCAGGAGGATAGCCACCATAAACGGCACAACGATCTCGCGAAGGGTGATCACGAGATAGATGAAGAGGGCGACGACGGCGGCTATCACGACTGTTCGCCAAGACCAGGCCCCCGCGATTCGGATGCCGACGGGGAGAGTCGCATCGGCCTGCTGCTTCGCCGCAGTGGCCTCACCCGCAGCGATCGGTGCTGGCATTAGCCTGCGTCTTCCAATCGTCATCAAAGCAGTCTATGTCGGTGCACATGCAGTGAAGGGAATGCAACTCAGTCGTCGAGAGCACTCACGGAAACGGCATTCCCGCGCAGTCGGAGGGCGACGCGGTCTCCGGGTTGCGGATGCTCCGAAACGTCGTGCTGAACCGACACGAGGGTGCTGTCTGTCAATCTCAATTGAGTGCGACGCAGGGAGCCGAGAAAGCTCGTGGCGACGACCACAGCGGGAATGCTTCCCGCCGTGCCGTTGCCGACAAGGAGCAGGTCTTCCGGTCGCACCAGGGCCAGCACCGGGCCGCTCGCTAGGCCATTCGCCGGTGGGGAACCGAGCACCGAGAGGGTTTCGCCGTAGAGGGTGACGCGTCCGCCCGACAGAGTGGCGGGCATCCGGTTGCTGAGGCCGATGAATGCTGCCACGAACGGCGTGGCCGGGGTCGTGTAGAGCTCCTCCGGGGTGCCGATCTGCTCGATATTGCCGTCACGCATCACCGCGACCCGATCGGCGACGGCGAGCGCCTCTTCCTGGTCGTGAGTGACAAAGAGCGTCGTGATGCCGAGGTTGGTCTGAATGCGGCGGATTTCGTCACGCAGCTGCACCCGAACCTTCGCGTCGAGCGCCGAGAGCGGCTCATCGAGCAGCAGCACCCGCGGACGGGTGACTAGCGCCCGGGCGAGGGCGACGCGCTGTTGCTGTCCGCCGGAGAGCTGGTGTGCATAGCGCCCGGCGAGGCTGCTCAGACCGACGAGCTCGAGAGCCGCAACCGCGCGCGCGCGGCGGTCTGCAATGGGCACTTTGCGCATCCGAAGCCCGAACTCGACGTTCTCGATCGATGTGAGGTGGGGAAAGAGCGAGTAGGACTGGAAGACCATGCCGATGTCACGCCTGTTCACCGGCACGTCGACCACGTCGATCCCATCGATCAGGATGCTGCCGCCGTTCACCGGCTCGAGACCGGAGAGCGCACGAAGGACGGTGGTTTTGCCACAGCCCGATGGCCCGAGCAGGGCGACGAACTCACCCGGTCGCACACTGAGGCTCACCCCCGTGAGGGCACGATGCCCGGCATAGTCTTTGACGACATCGATGAGTTCGACAGTGGCACCGATGTTCGGTGAGGGGGTCATGAGGCCTTCTTTTCGAGGCGAGCGGGTCGGGTACGCCTAGTGCGTCGGTCAGACGCGAGGCGGCCGATGAGCAGTAGGAGCACAAATGCGAACGCGAGTGCGAGCAGGGAGAAGATCACCGACACGAACGGATCGCTCTTCGATACCTGCACAAGGGCGGTCTGCAGCGTCACGCGGTTGAGCAGCGACGCAATGGTGAATTCGCCGAGAACCACGGCAACCGTGATGAACGCTGCGGCGAGGATGCCCCGACGCAGGTTCGGCAGGATGACTCGCACCAGCACGCTGCTCCAGCCCGCGCCGAGCGAGCGCGCCGCTTCGGAAAGCGTGACGATATCCACAACACTGAGGTTCGACTGGATGGCGCGGTAGGCGTACGGCAGCACCGTGACGCCGTAGGCGAAGGCGAGCGTCCAGACGGAGGAGCCTGCGAGACGGGCAACCACGGAATACACCGGAGCGAGACCAACGACCACCACGATGGCGGGAACCGTGATCGGGATGATACAGACGAATTCGAGCACTCGCCGCAGCCGGGGAAACTGCAGCTGCACGAGAATCATCGTGGGCAGCAGGATCACCAGCATGATCAGCACCGTGACCATCGCGAGCAGCAAAGAATTACCCAGCCCGGTGAACACGACCCCGTAGGTGACCGTGGCCGCCGATGAGAAGACACTGGCCCAGTGGGCGACCGTATAACCGCCGGCGAGGTTGCGGAAGCTGAACGCGACCATCGCGAGGATCGGGATGGCGAACAGGATGCCGACCACGCTGAGGATCACGGTGCGGGCAACCGGCCCGGGGGCTGCCCCGATCGGTCGATCGGCGCTCACTGCTGTGCCCTCACTGCTGCGCCTTCACTGCTGCCACCGTGTCGTGCGCGCCTGCAGGGCGGAATATCCCCACATGAGCACGACCATGATCACGACCATGCCGAGAGCGAGCGCGCCGGCCATGTTGCTTCGGCCGAGCACCGTCTCGCTGATGAGTGCCGCTCGAATCTGCAGCGGCACGATCTGCGCTCCCTGGCTGATGAGAGCCGCAGCGGTGGCGTACGAGGAGAACGCGTTGGCGAACAGCAGGAGCAGGCTGCCAAAAAAAGACGGCGCGAGCACGGGGCCTGCGATACGCACCCAGTAGGTGAGACGGCTGCCGCCGAGGGTGGCGTTAGCCTCGGCCCACTGCGGTTTGAGACCTTCAAGTGCTGGCATGAAGGTGATGATCATGAGCGGCACCTGGAAGTAGATGTAGGGCAGCAGCAGTCCTGGCACCTGGTAGAGCCAGACACCGTTCTCGAAGATATTGATGCCGAAGCCCTCGAGTAGGACCGTGACGACACCCTGGATACCGATGGTCGCGATGAACGCGAAGGCCAGCATCACGCCACCGAACTGAGCGAGCACGCTCGCCGCGGAGTCGACCATCGAGCGCAGCGCGCCCTGCGGCTTCGTGCCGAGGAGGGCATAACAGACGAGCGCGCCGATGACGGCACCGACGATTGCGGTCACAGCGGAGATCCAGAATGAACTGGCAAAGGTCTTGAGGATGTCGGGAGCGAAGAGAGCCGCGATATTGGCCGTGGTGACGCGCCCCTGAGTGTCAAACAGTCCAGAGAGCACCGCAAGGAGGGTCGGGATCGCCAGGAAGACGAGCACATAGAGCGCGAACGGCGTAAGCCCGAGCCAGGAGGCGATCCGCCGCGCGGAGCGCGGGCGGCTCGCCTCGATGGTCACAGCGATGGTGTTTTCATCGTGAACAGACTGAATCTTTTTTTATAGCAGACCTACTGGCTGACGGCAGCGGCCCACTTCGCGGTGAGCAATGCTCCCGCGGAAGTGGTCTGGGCCTCGGTCGGCGAAACGAACTCGGAGGGCATCTTGCCTGCGACCGCCTGAGCCTTCTTGTCTGTGGTGCCGGACTTGTCCATGGCGGCGATCTGTACCGGGAATGCGCCGGCAGCCAGATAGAGATTCTGCACAGTGGGGCTGTAGACGAACTCCTGCCACAGGCGCGCGGAGGCGGGGTGCGGGGCATCTTTGTTGATCGCCTGGTTGTAGTAGCTGCCATAAGCGCTGCCCGGGAAGACAACGGTTTTCCAGTTTGGCGTAGTCGCGGCTTGGGCAAGGTTGTTGTAGCTCCAGTCGAAGACGACCGGGGTCTCACCGGAGGCGATCGTGGCAGGGGTGGGGTCGAGCGGAAGGAAATTGCCCGCCTTGCTGAGCTTTTGGAAGAAGTTGACGCCCGGCTGGAAGTCGTTGGCGGTGCCGCCGCTCTGGATTGCCGCGAGTCCCACGGCAGCAAAAGCTGCCCCCGCCTGCGTCGGGTCTCCATTGATGGCGACCTTGCTCTTATAGGAGCTGCCCAGGAGGTCGGAGAGCTTCTTCGGCGCGACCTTGATTACCGACGAGTCGTAGCCAACCGACATCAGTCCGGTGTAGTCATTGACCCACAGGCCGGACTTCTCCTTGTTCGCGGCGGGAATATCAGACCAGCTTGCGACCTTGTACGGCGCGAACATGGCGGTGCTGGCGAGGGTAACCGCGGGACCGAGGTCGAAGACATCCGGAGCGGTGTCCTGGCCGGCGAGGTCGTTTGCCGCCTTGATCTCCTCGGCACTGGATCCGTCAGGGTTCGCCGAGTTGACGACGATCTTGGGGTACTTCTTCTTGAACGCCGCGATGATCTTGCCGTAGTTGGCCCAGTTCTCGGGCAGCGCGATCACATTGAGCGCTCCCTCCTTATTGGCTGCTTTAACAAGTCCGGCCAGATCACCGAATGCCGACACACTCGTGGCGGTCTTGGCATCCGCGATGCCGGTCGCTGCTGGTGTCGGCGCACTGGAGCATGCGCTGAGCGAGATGGTGATCACGGCGAGGGCCGCGATGCCGACGATGGTGCGTCTGTTGAACACTGTTCCTCCATTGGGTCGCTCGGCCGTCTGCGCTGTGAGCAGACAGTGAATACCGCCACGACCTGTCAGGAGGCTAGACAACGACACTGTCCGTCTCGAGTACTAACCGTGAACGGCTGGCTAACGATGACGACACAGCACATCCCTGCGACCCGGAAACCTCACCCCGCAGAAGATCGGTCGCTCTCGCATGGATCGACAGGCCCGCGAGCAGTCGATTTCCAACTCCCGGGCTCCTCGCATCGCTCTCGCCCCTCAAAGATTCGGACGTATAGGCCGATTCATCGAGTACTGGGCGCCGAAAATGCGACGATGCTCGAGTGGTTGCGCGCCTTGGTCGCCGATCGCGGTGCCCTCGCCATTGTGCTGCGCGAGATCGCAATCTGGCAGGAGCCCGAGGAGTTTCTCATCCTGCGGCGAGGCGACCT
>Ga0123339_10003334_pt1 | contig 10679 bp, 12 predicted proteins | sample lystaG_FD_89956 | JGI IMG/M metagenome (GOLD analysis project Ga0123339, IMG submission 89956) | Glacier valley bacterial and archeal communities from Borup Fiord, Nunavut, Canada, to study Microbial Dark Matter (Phase II) -... | ecosystem: Environmental > Aquatic > Freshwater > Ice > Glacier ... | reverse complement strand
GCCGGTTGTCTGCCACGGCTCGACGGTAGTACATCGCAGTGCCTGATCACTCACGACGAGCATGCGAAAATGGTCCGGCGTGACCGGCAACGGCCGCCTCGACGACGGCGGCCGACTCGAAGTACTCCAATGGGGGATCTGTTCGGATCCTGGCCCTGTTCGCGAGCACAATGAGGACTGCGCCGGAGCGCACGTCGCCACTGACGCATCCGGGCGCGGTCCGCTGTTCGCTGTCGCCGACGGCCTCGGTGGACATGCGGCCGGCGATGTCGCCAGCCGTCTGGCGATCGAGGCGTTACTGACGACATGGGCGACGTGCGGAGCGGAGGAGCCGACGAAAGCACTGCGAGCATGTGCCAGGTCGGCAAACGAAGCAGTGGTTGCTGCGTCGTACGAGCCTGGCCATGCCGGTATGGGTTCGACACTGACGGCCATCACCTTCGTCGGGCGGGAGGCGCTGATCGCCCACGTCGGCGACAGCCGTGCCTATCTGATCCGCGACGATTCCTGCGTGCAGCTGACCAGCGACCACTCCCGCGTCGGCGAGATGCTGCGAATGAAACTGCTCACCCCGGAACGAGCCGCCAATCACCCGGCTCGCAGCCAACTGACGCGTTCGCTCGGCTCTGCGCTGATCATGAACGTCGACCTCATACGCCGCCCGATCCAGGTGGGCGATGTGTTCGTGCTGTGCTCCGATGGGTTGTGGGATGACGTTTCGCAGGTTCAGCTACAGGCATCCGGGGCCACCCTGCGTGCCTCGGTGAGCGAGAGCGCAGATGGCGAAGCAAGAACGACGGCAACGCAACTCGTCGATATCGCCGTCGCCAGAGGTGCCGCTGATAATGTCACCGCCGTCGTCGTCCATATCCTCAGCGATCAACCAGTCGCCTCCGCCGAAGGGCGCCGTTCATTGTTCCGGCGACGCCGATGACAGAGATGACGATGCACAACCACTCCAACCCGCTGCCAGCGCATCACGATCCGGGACGATCCAGCTATGCGGCATGAGCCCGGCAGTCGCGTCGATCGTTTCGAGATCGTCGACATTCTCGGCGAGGGTGCCTATGCCGAGACCTACCTCGCGAGGGACCTCCAAGCCGATCGTCTGGTCGTATTGAAATCGCCGAACCCGAACCTGTTCTCCGATCCGGCAATCTTCCAGCGCTACCGTCGCGAGGCCGATATCGCCAAGTCGCTCGATCATCCCGGTGTGCAACGTGCCTTCGATCTCGGGGAGAACCGCAGCGAGCACTATCTCGTCCTCGAATACACGGACGGCGTCGATCTGCGCAAGCGGATACGGGCACTCGCCGATCATCACGGCAGGATTCCTGTGGCTCAAGCCGTCGAATGGGGCCGCCAGCTCGCGGATGCTCTCGCCTATCTGCATTCGCGCTCGATCATCCACCGGGACCTCAAACCCGAGAACGTGCTTGTCGACCACGGTGATCAACTGAAGATCGCCGACTTCGGTACGGCCCTCGTCGATGGTGCCAAACGGTTGACCTGGAAACATCTCACCGATGGCCTCGGCACCCCTGACTATATGAGCCCCGAGCAGATCCAGGGTGAACGCGGTGACAACCGCAGCGACATCTATGCGTGGGGCATCATGATGTACGAGATGCTCGGTGGCCACGTACCGTTCAATGGTGACAACTGGATGGCGACGATGGCAGGCCATCTCACCCAGACCCCCGAGCCGATCATCAAGATCCGGCACGACTGCCCGCCGGGGCTCAGCGCCATCGTCATGCACGCCATGCGACGCGAGCCGGAACACCGCTATCACGATGCTGCGGAACTGCTCGCCGATCTCGGCCGGATCGACGGACTGCACGCCGACAGCTACGACCTGTCACCAGAACCCGCCGTCGGCGGGATGGCTGCGGCACAGTCGACCAAACATCTATGGCAGATTGCTGCTGCCGTTTCCGGAGGATTCCTGTTGCTCTGTGCCCTGATCATCACGCTGACGGTCGTTCTCTGAGATGACCGAATTCCGCTGGATCCGACTGTCGTTCGCCGACGTATTCGGCACCTCCAATTCGCTGCAGATACCGGCAGGAGCATGGCAGGGAGCCGTCGACAACGGTGTGCTGTTCGACGGCTCAGCGTTGGAGGGTCGGGCGAGACTGTTCGAGTCCGACATGCTGCTCAAGCCGGTGCCCTCGACGCTCGTCGATCTCGGCGACGGCCTCGGCAGGGCAGTGTGCGAGGTCGTGACGACGACGGGTGCTCCCTGGCCCGGTGACCCGCGAACCGCGCTGCGCCTTGTGGCCGAGCGGGTGGATGAGCTGGCATCGCAATGGACGGGGTCGGTCGAGCTCGAGTTCTACCTACTGACGCCCGACGGTGTGCCGGTCAATGGCGGGTCGTATTTCGAGGATGTCGAAGACGTCGGCAGTGTCGTCACGCGCAATGCCGCTGACCTGTTGATCGCCCACGGCGTCCCGGTGATCTCTGCGCACCACGAAGCGGGGCCCGGTCAGTACGAGCTCGATTTCGGCCCGCTTCTGCCGCTCGAACTGGCAGACGCGCTCGTGCTCGCCAAACAAGCGGTGCGACACACGTCTTGTGAGGCCGGACTGTTGGCGACGTTCATGCCGCGCCCGCTGGAGGACGAACCCGGGTCGGGCCTGCACGTCCACCAACGTGTCGACGGCCTGCTCGACGGCGAGGTGCTGACAGAGGACGGCCGCTGTTTTGTCGGTGGCCAGCTCGCCCACGCCGAAGGGATGTGCGCCCTGTTCGCGCCGACCGTCAACTCGTACAAGCGGCTCCATGCGACGTTCGAGGCCCCAGGATCGGTCATGTGGAGTCATCGTCACCGTGCCGCTTTGATCAGGGTGAGCGGCAGCGGAATCGAATTCCGCGGTGCCGACCCGACGGCGAATCCATATCTGCTGATCTCCGGGCTGCTGCTCGCCGCGGCCGATGGCATGGCGGGCGAACTCGATCCCGGCGCGGCGGAGGACGAAAGCGCAGGTGGGTACGACTCTCACCCGACCGAGTCGCGCTACCGGCCACTCGCCCGCAGCCTCGACGAGGCGTTGGACCAACTACTCCTCGACGAGGTGCTCGTCGACGGGCTCGATTCGGTGCTGGTCGAACGGCTGGTCGACGGCCGCCGTGCCGAAGCGGAGGCATACCGTCAACACGTGACCGCCTGGGAACGTCACCGGTACCTCTCTGACTCCTGATCCTCGACGACGTCCCGAGTCACGAGATCTCGCCTCCACTGCGAAATTCGGTGACTCGGGAGACCATCGACTCCGTCCCTCACGCACACGACACGGTGTGAAGATGATGTGAAGACCGCCGGCAATCGTGTAGATGTCGCGTACAGCCCGTTGGCGAGTCGCTCGATCGCACCTTGACTACCGGACGAATGGCTCAGCACGATCCGGTCCGCTGCAGTGGTGCGCGTCGATGGGTATGTCATCGACGCCGTTGTCGGTGCCGGAGCAGCAGCCCAAATCTTCCGTGCTCTGGACGAGCGGAGTGGCGCAACCGTCGTGCTCAAGGTCCCGAGATCCGACTCGTTCAGCGATGCGGAGTTACGACGGCGTTTCCGACGCGAGGCACGGATCACCCGCACACCGATCGGAGATCCGCACGTCCAGCGGAACATGCACGACGGGAGACGCCTGAGCACCCGTACCTCGTGCTGTCGTACGTCGAAGGACACAACCTGCGGACCGAACTCGCCCGTTGCGGCAGGACAGCTCCGCCGACCGTCGTCATCGATTGGGGGGTCCAGCTCTCGACGATGCTGATAGCGGTTCACGCCGCCGGAATTCTCCACCGCAACCTCAAACCGGAGAACATCGTCATCGACCGCACGGGCTGCCTGCACCTGATCGACTTCGGTGACGCCGCATGGCTGGATCGCTCCGGCGGTCGCTACCACATACTCAGCGGTCTCCAAGGCATGGCGGAATACCTCAGCCCTGAGCAGGCGAGAGGAGTCAGCAGACCGATTCGAAGCGTTGCCTGGGGACTCAGTGATGCGCTGCGCTTCGACCCGCTGATGGCCCCGACTCAGACCGCGTCCAGCGTCATCGGCAGGGTCGTTGCGACGAAACGGTAGAGACGACTGTCAGTCGCTCGACAGCCGTTCGCTCGCCCGCTGACGGTCGTCGATATTGAGCTCTGCCAGTGCATGCAGGTGGGAGTCCGTCGTTGCCTCGATGGCGATCACGGTGTTGTCGGCGTGTACGGAGGCGCGGATCAGTTCGTCCAGTTTTCGCTGCACTGCCGACATCTGGCGATCCTGCGTGTGCTGGATGACGAACACCATCACGAAGGTGACAGAGCCCGTCGTGCTGTACAGCGCGATCTGCCACCATCGCGGGAAGTCATCGAGGAATCCGAGCAGGACCCAGCCGGCGACGATGGTTGCCGCAAGGACACCGGCAACGGCGGTCGCGGCGACGGCACCCATCGAATGCAGCAGCCGACTCGACCAGTGCCGTTCGCGCCCTCCAGAGGGGTTGGCTCCGACAGATGACCGGAATGCACTGCGGCCGAATCGGTCGCCTACCTGGTCGTCGAGGGCATGGAGGCGTTGCCGATCGATCAGCTCCTGATCGGTCGCCGCCTCGCTCGTCATCGACATTCCCTACCCGCCGCCAGCCGAATCGAGACCTCAGCAAACGCAGGCCCAGATCTCGGGGTGCTTGAGCCGAGCGGGTTCCTTTGCCACCCTTTACCGAAGCCGACGACCCGCTGCCCTATTGTCTTCGACGTGGCATTCGTGTTGTTGGTCGAGGACGACGAGGCGATCGCCACGCCGCTGCTGAGGGCGTTGCGCCGTGATGGCCACGAGGCAGAGTGTGCGTCGAGCGGTGCGCGCGCCCTCGGCGTGCTCGATGCGCGGCACATCGACGTAGCGATCCTCGATCTCGGCCTTCCCGATATCGACGGCGTCGACCTGTGCCGGCGTATCCGATCGGTGCATCATCGGTTGCCGATCATCATGGTCACAGCGCGCAGCGAGGAACTCGACGCCATTCTCGGGTTGGACAGCGGCGCTGACGACTATGTCACGAAACCGTTCCGCCTCGCCGAACTGCTGGCGCGTGTTCGCAGCCAGTTGCGCGTACCGATGGCCGATATCGTCAATGCCCAGGATCTGCGGCTCGATCTGGCCGCGAGGCAGGTGTTCCGCGGCGCCGACGAGATCCTGCTGGCGCCGAAGGAATTCGATCTCCTTGCGTTGCTCGTCAGTCAGATTGGCAATGTGGTCGATCGGGAACGGATCATGCGTGAGGTCTGGGACGAGCACTGGTCCGGAACGACGAAGACACTCGATATGCATGTCTCGTGGCTTCGAAGGAAGATCGGAGACGACCCGATAGCGCCTCGCTATATCGCCACGATCAGGGGCGTCGGTCTGCGGTTCGAAGCAGCCTGAGATGCGCCGCAGACTGCTCAGGACCTTCGTCTCCGTCGCCCTCTTCGCCGTCGTCGTCCTGGGGATCCCGCTCGGGCTCATCGGGCGGATGTTCGTCCGTCAGGACGCCAGCAGGCGCGCAGACCGTGAGGCCGACACGGTCGGGTTTGCGGTGCAGCGATACCTCGACGCCGGCGAGCAGATACCGGATTCGGCGGTTGCCAGCTTTGTCGGGCAGGGCCGGTACATCCTCGTCACGGATCCGCGCGGGGACACGGTGACATTCGGCAATCGGATCGACAGCGATGCGCTCCAGGCGTCGATTTCTCTCGGTGACGGTTCGACCGTGACGCTCAGGGTTCCCGACGGGGACGTGGACAGCCGGCAGATGCTGGTGGTCATCTTCGTCGCCGGACTGTCGCTCGCCAGTGTGGTACTCGCTGCTGCGCTCGGTGCGCTGCTTGCCGGACGCCTGTCGCGACCGCTCGACAGCTTGGCGACGGTGTCGCACCGTCTGGGTGACGGAGATTTTACGGCACGGGCTGATCAGACCGGTCTTGCCGAGGTCGACGCCGTTGCCAATGCCCTCAACAGTTGCGCACAGCGCATCGGCGCGATGGTGATGTCGGAGCGCGAATTCTCGGCCAACGCATCCCATCAACTGCGTACCCCGTTGACAGCGCTACGGCTGCGGTTGGAGGAGATCAACGAGGTCGGCGACGAGCAGGTTCGGGTCGAGTCGTCTGCCGCCATGAAGCAGGCTGATCGGCTCGAGGCGACGATCAGCGACCTGCTGCTGCTCGCACGCGAGGGCACACTGCAGCAGGTCGAGCTGATCGATCTCGTCGACGTCGTCCGCCTGCACGAAGCGGACTGGCGGCAGGTGTGTGCCGCCGCCGGGCGCAGGCTGGTCATCTCTGCGCCGAAGCACTCTCACGCGGCCGCCAGCGCCGGAGGTGCCGTTCAGGTGATTCAGACGTTGGTCGAGAACGCGGTCCAGCATGGCAGGGGGGGAACAGTCAGGCTGGCGCTGATCGCCGGCGGCGGAGCAGCGATCGTCCAGGTGAGCGACAACGGACCGGGGATCGCCGCCGGCGACGAAAGCGCGATCTTCGATCGTCACGTCTCCAGCAACCCGGGCCATGGCGTGGGACTCGCACTTGCCCGTACGCTCGCAGCGGCCGACGGTGGGCATCTAGATCTCGTTCGCCGTTCTCCACCCACGTTTCAACTGCTGTATCGGGCATCCCTCCCGGAAGTCAGCGCGCCTCTGGCGCTGCAACGCGCGCCGGGCTGAAGAGGCGGCTCCTCCGGCACGCCGAAAGTCCGGCATGTCAGGCGTGTCATGCGTTGGCGATGCGGCGGCGCAGTTCGACGTAGACGGGTTCAGACACCATTGCCGTGAGTTCAGCGGCGAGTGATTCGACGACCGGCCGATTGCCGATGTAGGCCTCCGGTTCCTCAGTGCAGCACCATGCCATCGTCGTTCCTTCTTCGCCCCAATCCTCTCGTGTCCAGCCGCGAACGGTGGCGATCTCGGTGTGCTCGTCACGCTCGACCCAATCGACGTGCACGGGAAGCTGCCAGCAGACCGACGGCTTCCAGTCGATCGGCGACTCGTTCCACGCCAGCGCGGCGATATGCAACGCACAGCCGGCACCACCGACGAAATCAGGTCGATTGAGGAAGATGCAGGCACCGTCGACAATGCGCGTATGCAACCCGGTCGCATCGCTGTAGATGCCGCCATTCAGAGCATCCGCATGGTGTTCGAACTGCTCGGGGCGAAGCGTCGCGGCATTCGCCGAGAGGTTCAGCGACTCTTCGATGTCACCGAGATCGGCGCCGACGGAACAGCAACCCTGGCCGAGTTGCTCTGACGGCGTTGCCAGAATGCCTTTGCAGCCGTGGCCCCAGATACACGTCCAGTTCGACGTCAGGAACGAGCGATCGAACCGCCAGATGGTGTCGCCTGCCTCGATCTCGATGAGGTCCACGAGTGCCATCAGGCGTTCGCTGGTTCGACTGACGGTGCCGTCGCCAACCACGCGTCGATGCCTGAGAGCGCGCCTGCCTTCACCGAGGCCGGGGCACCGCCGCACTCGATCGAACACCTCGCGACGAACGCCAACTGTTCGTCGGTGAGGCCGAATTCGCGACGGCACAGTTCGTACTCGTCGAGCATGCTCGGGCCGAACAGCAGTGGGTCGTCCGCATTGATGCTGCACTTCACCCCGGCCGCCAGCAGGCGTGGCAGCGGATGTTCGGCGAGCGAAGGGAACACGCTCAGCATGATGTTCGACGTCGGGCAGACGTCGAGGCAGATGCCCTCGGCGGCGAGTTGTTCGACGAGGCCCGGCACCTCGAACGAGCGGACGCCGTGCTGGATGCGGTTGGCGCCGAGCAGATCGAGGGAGTCCTTGACCAACTGCCCACTCTCCAACTCGCCGGCGTGCGGGGTGATCAGCAGCCCGCCTTGCCGGGCGACGCGGAACGAGTCGACGAAGTCCTGCGGCGGATGTCCGACCTCATCGTTGTGCAGTCCGTAGCTGATGATCCCGATACCGTCGCCCTGGGGCTGGTAGCGGATCGCCAATTCGGCGAGCTTCGTCGCCGACGCCTCGTCGTCGGTCACCCGGTCGACGGCTGCCATGAACCGAACGGAGATCCCGTGTCGCGAGGCGGCTTGGTCGAAGATCGACAGTACGAGCTCCCAGGTCGCTTCGTCGCTGCCGAAGATCGAGCGATACTGCGTCGGCCAGAAGCTCGGCTCGATGTAGGCGGCTCCGTCGCCAACAGCGTCGGCGCAGACCTCGTCCGCGAGCCGCTCCCAGTCCTCGCGGACACGCAGCAGGTTCATCGCTGTCTTACAGGTCGCGCTGAACGCCGTGAAGTTGCCGAAGCCGCGGATGACGGGAACCGGCTCGTCGTACTTGCCGGCGAGTGAAGCCAGCGTCGTCGGTCGCATCCCGAGTTCGAGGTGCAGGTGGAGGTGCGCCTTTGGAAGTGTTTTCAGGTCACGCATGCGGGACAACTTTCTCGAATTCTTTTCGGCGGATGTGTGTGGAGTGGGGCGCTCGGTCACCTATAGATACCTGGAGGAGGATCCCAACCAGTGATTACATGATGGCCGATCTCCTCGTGTTTCCAGTCGAGTGGATCGTGCAACGACAGTGTCCTCGCATTGCGCCAATAGCGGTCGAACCCGGCGGATCGACTTGCGGCTCTGGTACCCATCAGTGCGTAGATCTCCGACGTCGCGTGCATGGAGGCACGCAAGGCCGAGGCCTTCGCAGCGTAGATCGGGATGGCGAGTTCGGTGCGGGTGATTTCGCCGCGGTCGAAGGCGACGAGCAACTCGGCCGTGGCCATTGTCGCGTGGTATGCACTGGCGAGTTCGGCGACGAGTTCTGCGCACAAGCGCCTGACCATCGGGTCGTCGACGGCGCTGGTCACGTCGGCTGACGGCCACGGTCGACTGGTCGAGTTGTGAACGGAATCGCCGCCTGGACCGCGCCGATGCCGATGCCGATGCCGACGAGGATCGCCGCAACCCTGCCTGGTAGCGCACGGCATTCTGTGGCAGAGGTGCCCGTCCTGGCTCGCTCGCTCGCCGGTCGGTGGAGCAGACGACCGAGTCGAACGTCACCGCCCCGCTGTCTGTGGCCCGCTGGCCGAGCGCGGCCCAGTCGCGATGCACGATCACGCCGGTCGCATCGCGCGGAGCGAGCGTCAGCTGGAACCCGAGCAGTGGATTGGTGTCGATACCCGGAACGGTTGGATTGAACGCCCAGACGGCGATCTCGTCGGCCTCGGCGGCACCGGTCGTGTAGATCTTCTTGCCGTTGATCACGAACCCACCATCGGGTGTTGGCATGACCAGCGAGTTCCACGGATCGTCGACGCGTTTGCCGGTTTCGGCGACGGCAAGGCCGATGATGTGACGCTGGCCCACGATCCGTCCGGCGAGCGCCGGCCGCAATGCATCGGGACAGTAGACGAAGATCTCGCGGACGAGTTCGTCGTGCACCTTGAAGATCTGCGCAGCGGCGGAATCGGCGACGGCGATGCGCAACTGCGCCTCGAGCGTTGCCCGGTGCCCAGACCCGACGCCACCGAATTCCGCTGGAACTGCGAGCGTGAGCAGTCCCGACTCCTTCAGCGGAGCGATCGAGCGGGTTGGGTAACGCCCGACCGCATCGTGTTCAGACGCAAGCGGAGCGACGGTGTCGTCGATGGCGGCTTGCGCCTCGAGCAGCACCGACTGTTCCGCTGCCGGCAGCCGGACAGCGGGAATCGCCGCTCCCATCAATCCCGGCGGCCCCATCAATCCCGAGGGTGGCGGCAGGTCCCGATCCTTGTCGCTCATGTAAGCGCTCCTTCCGGATCGAACATTCGGTGCACGTCGTGGGCGTGCAAAGGGCAACGACAGCACACCTGGCCCGGCAGTGCAGTAAGCAGCACGTCCACGAACGACTGCGTCGTCACATCGATCAGGCCCTTCTCGGTGAGGCCGAGGTCTGGTACGCCAGCGAGACCGATGAACGCCATGATCATGAACGGTGAGTCGGTCGTGCAGCCGAGAATCGGTCGCCGCCTCGTTGACGGCGACCGATTACTGCTGCACGATCTCCCATGGCCGGTCGCTCATGATGCCGGCAATCGGCAGCGGGCACGTCGCCAGCACCTGCCCATCGACGACAGCGACGTAGCCACCGCCGATCTCCGTAGCGACGAGCGCGGCGTGGGCGATGTCGGCGTCGCTCGTGCCGACGAGCACGAGGTTCTGGTTCTCGCAGTTCGTCGTTGCGGCGATCCAGGTCCATGCCCCGCGCCCCGAGGACGTTGGCGATGCAGTTGGGATCTGCAAGTAGCGTCGTCGTTCCTTTCGGCACGATCAGCCGTGCGAGTTCGCCCGGCGTGAGCATCGTGTATTCGATGTGGATGTGCGTGTCGATGAAGTTCGGCACAGCGTGCAAACCCTGGGCATCGACGGTTTCCGTTGCCTCGAAACGCCCGACCGGGGTCACGGCAGCGATGTGGCGGCCGGCGATGACGATATCCCGTGGCAGCGACTCACCCGTATGGACGGCGAGCGCCATCGCGTTGCGAACGATCAGATCGGCCGATTCGGTACCGTTGGCGACGAGCCGCAATCGTTGGATCTCTTCGGGGGTCGGCACCATGCCGTCTGGCAGGTAACTCATCAAGGGGTGCTCATCAAGGGGTGCTCATCAAGGGGTGCTCATCAAGGGGTGCTCATCAAGGGGTGCTCATC
>Ga0123339_10003332_pt1 | contig 10681 bp, 10 predicted proteins | sample lystaG_FD_89956 | JGI IMG/M metagenome (GOLD analysis project Ga0123339, IMG submission 89956) | Glacier valley bacterial and archeal communities from Borup Fiord, Nunavut, Canada, to study Microbial Dark Matter (Phase II) -... | ecosystem: Environmental > Aquatic > Freshwater > Ice > Glacier ... | reverse complement strand
GAACACCATCATCGGACCCTCCGACGACATCGTGTTCCGAGTCGAATCGACTAAGGCGGTGGATTTCGAGGTGGAGCTCGCGATCGTCATCGGTTCCCGTGCACGAAACGTATCCGTGGCGGAAGCGCCCAAGGCGATCCTCGGTTACACGGTTTGCAACGACGTCACTGCCCGAGATGCCCAGTTCTCCGACGGCCAATGGGTGCGCGCGAAGTCCTTCGATACCTTCGCTCCCCTTGGTCCAGTGATCGTGACCGTCGATGAACTCGGAGTCCAGCCGCTTCACCTCGAGACGGTGCTCAACGGCAACGTCGTGCAGGCGGGCTGCACGGACGACATGATCTTCGACCCGGCGCAGATCGTGTCGTTCATATCCTCGTGCATCACGCTTGAGCCAGGAGACGTGATCACCACCGGTACTCCGCCAGGCGTCGGCTTCGCACGAACGCCGCCGCTTTTCCTGCAGCACAACGACCTCATCTCCGTCGCAATCGGTGGAATTGGGGCTTGCGTAAATCGAGTGCGGACCGAATGAGGGCTCGAACATCATTAACCGTCGCTGGAAGCAGGCACCCTGTTCGTGACAAACCGACCCGAGAGGTGACACCTTGAGAGCAGACGATCCACAGGCACCATTCGACCTCATTGTTCGCAACGGCCGGCTGTTCGACCCAGGAACCGGCCTCGACGTGGTCGCCGACATCGGCGTCCGGCTCGGCCGGATTGCTGCGATCGGTACAGCGCTGCCCGGACGGGCTGCCTCGATGTCGTACCCGCCCCACCTCGGAACGCAAGAGGTCGACGCGACGGGACTCTACGTTGCGCCAGGATTCATCGACATCCACGCGCACGTCTACACCGGGGTGTGCCCGCTCACCGTCCCGGCGGATGAGACATCGTCGAGAAGCGGCGTCACCACCGTCGTCAGCGCCGGCGATGCCGGTGCCAACACGATCGGCGGCTTCCGTCATCTGATTGTCGAACGAAACCGCACCAGGGTTCTGGCCTTCCTACACATCTCGACTGTTGGCCTCGCATGCTGGCCCGTCGGCGAGAGCGTGCAACTGGACATGCTCGACCGCGATCGAGCACTTCGAGCGATCGCCGAGAACCCCGACATTGTCGTCGGCATCAAAGTGCGGGAAACTGCCCCCGATGTCGTTGGGGACAATGGACTGGAGCCTCTGCGGCGGGCACTCGACGTTGGTGGGGAAACGAATCTTCCCGTCATGTGCCATATCGGCAACACCCCTGAGGTCCTCACAGCAGTTCTCGATCTGCTCCGCCCTGGCGACATCCTGACCCATTGCTTCACCGGAAGCTCCAACAACCTTGTGGAGAATGGAGTTCTCGTTCGCGGCGCGCGGGAAGCTCTCGATCGGGGCGTCGTGTTCGACATCGGTCACGGTTTCGGCAGCTTCGATTTCACCGTCGCTGAAATGGCGGCCAGCGAGGGAATCTGGCCGACCACGATCAGCACCGACATCCACAGCCTCAGCGCCTCATCCACAATGAAGGACCTTCCGTTCACGATGAGCAAGTTGCTCACGCTCGGAATGCCTTTGAAGGACGTTGTCGCTGCAGTAACGAGTCGACCGGCAAATGTGATCGGTCGGGAACACGAGATCGGCAGCCTCGCTGTCGGGCGTATCGCAGACTTGACCCTTTTCGAAGTCGGCGACGACGAGATGACGAGCGGCGACGCCTTCGGCAATCAGAGGGCCTTGAGTTCGCAAGTGCTGGTTCGGGGAACGATACGAGCCGGCATTCCTTGGGGTGGTCCATACCCGCATCCCGCAACCTCGTTCGGCGTTGGGCTTCAGTGACCGGCGGTCGGCGTCATTTGCTTTGTGCTGCACCTGCGCCCGGGGCAGGCAAGTCGCTATGACGAGTTGCACCACGCAATGCCCTCGGCCGTAGCCCAAGAACTAACCGCAGCTGGTTTCCGTAACTACACGTTGTTCCGGCACGGGGACTTGGTCATCGGCTATGCCGAGGGAATCGATGATATTCTCGCTGCCCTCGGCACCGTTGGAGACACCGAGTCGTTCGAGCGATGGGCAGCCGATTTCACCGACGTATTCATGAGCGGCAATCGAACCAATGAAGCGAATAGCCCAGACATCTGTCAGGAAATCTGGCATCTCGCCGATGAGTGAGCCACCGTGGCGCAACGATTGGCCAACGGCGTTGGAGCCTTGTGGTCCAGGTGCCGGGGTCGCTACGTCGTCTCAACGCGATCGTTCAGGAAGTGACGTCGCATCTAAGGACTCGCCGCGAGTTTGAATGAGCGCTCCAAATAGCTGTGACCTGGGACAACTTCGCGAGGCGCGCACAATCTATCCGGACACGAGCCCTAGTCGACGTCTACGAGAGTCGTGCCTTGCCGCCCTTGACGCGTATGTAGAAAGGAATGAGTCCATGAATCGACAACTGCCGAGGCCGAACGACTTCGTGGACCTCCTGAGGTTTCAGAAGCCAACGCTGAACTTCACCAAGCGGCGACTGGCGCGAGCCCAGACCATCGCTGATTTGCGCAAAATAGCTCGTCACGTCACGCCAAAGGCGCCGTTCGACTACACTGACGGCGCCGCCGAGCAGGAACTTTCCCTCGCGCGAGCCCGTCAGGCGTTCGAGGACGTCGAGTTCCACCCGAGCGTGCTCCGGGACGTCTCGGACATCGACACGTCCTGCATCGTCACGGGTGGGGTTTCGGCACTGCCTTTCGGAATCGCTCCTACGGGTTTCACCCGCATGATGCACACGGCCGGCGAGCGAGCCGGCGCAGCAGCTGCCGGCGCGGCTGGGATCCCATTCTCCCTGTCGACTGTCGGTACCGCCACACCCGAGGAAGTTGCAACAGCGAATCCTTGCGGGCGCAATTGGTTCCAGCTGTATATGTGGAAGGACCGAGACAGGTCACTGGACGTGCTTGCTCGCGCAGCAACATCAGGATTTGACACCCTGCTCGTCACCGTGGACGTGCCAGTCGCCGGGGCACGCCTGCGGGATCGCTACAACGGCCTGACAATTCCTCCCACACTCACAGGACGAACCGTTCTCAACGCGCTCCCTCGCGCGCGTTGGTGGTTTGACTTTCTCACCACCGAGCCGATCGCGTTCTCAACATTCAAACAGTGGGACGGGACCGTCGCCGAGCTCCTCGATTCGATGTTCGATCCGACCGTGGACTTTGAGGACCTGTCGTGGATCAAATCTCAATGGCCCGGCAAGGTGGTAGTCAAAGGCATTCAGACGCTCGACGACGCCAAGCGGTGTGCGGACCTGGGCGTCGACGGGGTGCTCTTGTCGAACCACGGTGGCCGTCAGCTTGACCGGGCGCCAGTGCCGTTCCACTTGCTGCCAATCGTCGCACGAGAGATCGGGAACGACACCGAGGTGATGATTGACACCGGCATCATGTCCGGCGCGGACATCGTCGCCGCCCTGGCTGCTGGTGCCCGCTTCACCCTGGTAGGACGCGCATACCTTTACGGGCTCATGGCCGGTGGCCGAGCCGGAGTCGACCGGGCGATCGAGATCCTCTCAGAAGGAATCGTGAGGACCATGAAGCTGCTTGGAGCTAAGAGCATCGCGGAACTAAACCCAGGCCACGTCACCCAGTTGTCCCGGTTCACTACACATCGCACCTAACAACCTCCCTCGCACCGGCTGGTTCCGACTCCCAGCGCGCTAAATCGATCTGAGCTTCACCCCGTCTGACGGACATCTACCTTGTGGGCTATAGAGCCCGGATCACTATGTCCATGTCAACGAGTAAGGGTTCCTGCCGGTCGCGCCGGAAGTTCACCCCAGAGTTCAAAGCCGAGGTGGTCGCGAAGGTCGACGCGTCGGGGTCTCCTGGTTAGCGGCGCCAAAACGGCGGTGAATGGTTCTGCTAATACGGGTTCGTGGAACGGACTCGTCGCCCCTCGTCGGCTGCGTGCAACGTGAGACGTGGGTGCTGATGTGGTCCTGATCTTCTGTGCACCAGACGGTTTCGCCGGATGGGGTTCGTCCATCAAGCACGATCGCGGTGGTGAGCGGCAGAGGTGGTCTCGATCGGCTCCGGTGGTGCCAAATAGTTGACGTAAAGTGAACACTGGGTGACACATCGCGCTGACGTCCGTACCGGCAAATGGAAGCCGTGTTACAACACGTGCATGGTCACTGAACGTCGTCGCATTGCTTGGTCCGTCGTCCTGACAGTCATGTTGGGCTCCAGCCTCGCGTCAGCACAGCGCAGCGACGCTACATCGACGTCGACATTCGGAGCTGAGAGTTTCGCCACGTTCAACCCGGGGCTGCTGCCGAACTGTCCACCCCCGGCGGCGCAACTCGTTCCGGTTGTCAAGGCGAAACCGCTCACGGACATGAGCGGGCCACATTGCCAATACGTCCCATCGACCGGTCGAACCCACGTCGATGGTTTCACCGATGATCAACCGTTGCACTTCGACGAAGCTTGGGGCGCGAAATATGGAACGCGTGCGGATCTCGTGAAGCGGGGCACGGTCGGCGGTACCGGTCAGGAGGCGATCAGTGAATCCAACCGGTCGCATGACCGTTGGGCGATCGCCGCCACGCTGTACGCGCAAACGCCGACGCTGTACGCACGTGCAGACGTTTACAACTGGGTGGGGTTACAGGACGACACGCACGACCTGTCCCAGATCGGGATTTCCTACAACAACCTCAGTTTCCTCGGCACTGCCGAGTGCAGCGGGAACAACGACGTCGACTACCGCCCGATCGTGCTCGGCCAGGTCGAGTTTGCGGGCACGTTCCAGCCCGGTATCTGCTTCCCCGCATACGTCTTCGGTCCCGGCACACAGACGTTTTTCCAAGTCTCGATCAGCGCTGGCTGGTTGCAGAACTGGATCAACTGGAACGGCACCTGGGTCCAGCTGTTCTCCGCCCACATGCCAAACATCTACCCGGGCAAGGCCCAAGCCGATCTCGTGCCGGCCGAAGGTGATCCCCTACGACATACCCCAGACGACACCATCGATTGGGACGATCGCTGACCAGAACGCTCAACTCGCAAGTAGCACCGCATGGGCGTGGTGGACCCCGGCCAGCGCGCCGGCGTCGACCGCGTCACAAGTACCCGGAATGTGCTTGAGCTTCCCGAGTATGTACACCAACACATCCGCTATCAATTGCTGACAGCATGATGAGCATGCAACCAATCCGAGCCGCCCGCTTACCCAGCATTGGTCAGTCATGACGGCCACTAGCGTCCCTCGGCGACAGTGGCGCCACCTGATCGGCGGCATTGCCATCGTCAGCATGGCCGGCGCCGTGCTACTCGGGGCCACACGCTCCAACGGTGAAGCCGCCGCGAGCCCCTACTTCCTTCTCAATGACGGTTCCGGCCAGATAACTCTCACGGGCATCGACAAGATACAACAGCCCGCCGGTGGCTACGAGATGGATCTCGCCCTTGGCAACGTCGCTCTCGTTGACGTCAGCGCACGAACGTTCATCATCGAACGCGGCGGTGACCTTCCGGTCTTCGACTCGAACGCACCCGCCAGCACTCACGTCGTCACCGTTCACGACGAGCCCGCAAGTCTCGGGGTCAACTCGTTGGGTGCGCCGGTCTCGCTGGAATGGCGCGCAGACACCATTCGATATTCGATCACCGTCGAAACGCTCAGCAGGTCTTCCCTTCCAACCGAGCAGCAAATTATCGACACCGCCGACAGCATCACGCCAGCGAGCGACGGACTGACATTCACCATCAGCGGCCAACCCACCGACACCAAGGTGCTGTTCACCAGCACGAAGAACTCGACAGCAACGTCCTACCAACTCCACTACAGCGCCCCGGACAGTCCGGCAACAATCGACATAACCGTTACCTCCGGGATTCATGACACCGCAGCCGCTTCGGCGGCCGCGACGAACGCCGAGACCGTGTCGAGTGGAGGCCAACAACGATGGATCGAGCAACTCGTCCCACCTGCTGGCGGTGAAACCAACCAGGAGACATGGATCGTCTCGTGGTCCCCAGGCCCCGGCGTCTACATCCACCTCGTCGCCACTGCAATCACTAAAGACCAAGCACTCGCCGCTGCCAACGAGGTCACTCCCGTCACCTATAACGAGTGGAGCACGGCGACCACGACCACGACCAGATGAACCGGCTGCCGACCGCATGTTCCGCTAATAATCATTAGAGGAACAAAACGCGTCGTTGGCTTCCACTAACATGGTGCCGTGTCGTGGATAGCGACCGGTTTGTGGTTCTACTAACAGGGGTGTGGGAATGGCTGCTCGTTCCCGGCGCGTGTCGGCTGGCGATCGAATCGAGGTCGACAAGGAGCGAGTGTTGACCCGCTACAAGTCGTGGCTTGGGCGTCAGCCGCTGTCAGTGCGTACCCGGGAGGCGTATTTGATGCAGGTCACGGCGTTCGTGACGTGGTTGGCGGGGTCCGAGCATGGCGCTGCTGCGTTGGCGGGTGGAAGTGTGCGTGATTGGGCGGTGCGGGATTACAAGCGGTTCGCGAAGGTGTCGAAGCGGTGGTCACCGGCGACGGTGAATCAGGCGTTGGCGGGGATCGACAACCTGTATCGTTCCTTGGGGGTCGGGCGTCCCGAGATCACCCGTGAGGAGATGGCGCGGCTCGCTCCACGATCGTTGGATGTGAGTGAGCAGCGAGCTTTTTTGCGGGCGGTGGAGGCGTGCCCGTCGGCGAGGGACCGGGCGATCGCGATCGTCTTTTTCTACACCGGTGTTCGACTCTCGGAACTGGCGCAGCTGGCTCTCGGTGACGTTTCGGTGAGCTCACGGCGCGGGAGCCTGATGGTTCGCGCTGGTAAGGGCGACATGTCTCGGGAGGTGCCGTTGAACAGCGCGTGCAGGACGGCGCTCACGGAATGGTTGATCGCTCGCGCCGATCGACTGAATGATGAAGACGCAGCACCAGACCCGCAGGGACCATTGTGGTTGTCACGATCCGGAGGGAGAATGACGGCGCGAGGCATTGATCTCGTGCTGCGCCGGTTGGCGAGCGACGCAGATGTCGTGGTGTCAGCGCACACGTTGCGTCATACGTGTGTGACGAACCTCATCCGCTCAGGCGCTGATGTTGTGCTGGTTGCTGAGATCGCTGGCCACAAACGTCTGGACACGACCCGGCGTTACAGCTTGCCGTCGTTGGCGGACAAGGACGCCGCGCTTGAAGCGGTGCTCGTCGAGACCTGACAGCCGTCCGTGTCGTGGCCAGGCGCGTGTTGTCCGACGTCGAGCTGGCGCAGCTCGCTGCGTGGCCTGACGAGGTCGCCCTGAGCGATCTTGTCGCCAATTTCACCTTGGCTGTGGAGGATCTTCGCTGGGTTCGTTCCTTTCGCTCCAGCGCAGAGTTTCGCCTCGGTTTGAGCGTGCAGCTCTGTGCGTTGAAATTCCTCGGTTTCGTCCCGCACAACCCCGAAAACGCTCCCCAGGCTGTAACCGTCCGTATTGCCCAACGCCTCAATGTTCCGCCTCGATCATTGCAGCGCTATGTCGCCGAGACCAGTGACCGGTCCCGGCGTGAGCATGTCGAACTCGTAGTCGCCCACGCCCAATGGCGGGCATGAAGTCGGGGCGAGTGGAAGGGGCTCGCTGATTGGCTATTGGCCCGTGCCGTCGAGCACGACACTCCATCGGTGTTGTTCCGCCAGGCGCTGGAATATCTCCGTAGCGAACATGTCGTGCGGCCGGGCCTCGATCGCCTCGGGCGCGCCGTGGCCACAGCTCGTGCGCAAGCCGATGCCGAAACGCACCGTCGGCTTATCCCTGTCCTTGCAACACTCGTCATCGACGATCTTGATGCTCTGCTGGTAGCCGACACCGGTCGGCGAGTCGCTCCACTGGTGTGGCTCGGCCAGGCCGCAACGAGCGCGTCACCGGAGCAGATCAAATCCGAAGTCGCCAAACTCGACTACCTGCGACGCCTTGGCGCTGAGCGCCTCGATCTCGGCGCGATCCCTCCCGAACGCCGTCGCCATCTCGCCACGATCGCTCGGCGATCGACACCGGCAGCGCTGTCGAGAATGACAAGCGAGAGGCGTTATCCGATCCTGTTGGCGGCTCTCGCCGCGGCGCATGTTGACATTGTCGATGAAGTCACCCAACTGTTCGACCAAGCCTTGTCGGGAACCGATAGTCGAGCCCGCCACGAGATCAACAACCGCCGCCTCGCCGTTGCAGAGGCCGACGTCGAGCGGCTCGTGCTGCTTGATGACATTCTCGAGGTCGTCTTCGACACCGATCTCGACGACGCCGCCGTCGGCGCTCGTCTACGCGGGCTTGGATCGGCCCGGTTGAGTTCAGCGGTGCGCACCCTGGCTGAGCGCCGGATCATCGATGGCGGCCACCTCGAGCTGATCGAGGCAAGTTTCTCCCACGTACGCTCGTTCGCACCACCGATTCTCGCGGCGTTGAGTTTCGCAGCGAGCGTCACCCCCAGCGACATCCTTGACGCCGTCAAGATGCTGCAAGACATGAACACCCACGCTCGACGCCATGTCCCCGACGACGCCCCGACCAGTTTCGTCCCTGCTCGCTGGCGACCATACCTCGACAACGCCGCCGCTGACGGGGATCTCAACCGCTTCAAACATTACTGGGAGCTGTGCGTCCTGTTCGCCCTGCGCGCCGGTTTACGCTCCGGCGTAGTGTGAGAGAATTGGTGTTGCCGGTTTGAAGTCTTCTAGAAAGGAAGCGTTATGGCAACAGGATCGACTCGAGTTGATGTTCGCGAACGGAGATCGTTCTCGAACCAGGATAAGCAACGGATCGTCGCCGAGTATCGCACGGCGATCGCGTCGGGCGAGGGCGGCGGTGTCGTGTTACGCCGTGAGGGGATCTACCAGTCGGTGGTGCACCGGTGGGGTCGTCACATCGATGACGGCACCCTCGGAGCTCCCCGACGTCGCGGTCCGGCGCCGGCGGGGAAGGACCCGGCCAAGGTTCGTGTGCGCGAGTTGGAAGAACAACTCGCGCGTTCACGGGCTCGTGTGTCGACGCTCGAGGAGCTGGTCACTGCGCAGGGAAAATGCTTGGCGCTGCACGTCGACGCACGACTCGACGTCAGCGCGAACTCCCCGAAGAAGTGCTAGCCGATGTCAACACGTGGATACCACGTGTCGGTATCGGCCTGGCGTGCAACGCTTTCGGTGTGCCGGAGCGGACGTGGCGTCATCACCGTCAACGCTGCGACGGTCGCCTCCCGGCGCGTCAATCCCGTGCGACAGGACTCCCGCGCCGGACGCACCCGGCCAAGCTCAGCCCGGTCGAGGAACAAGCGGTGCTCGACGTGTTGTGCTCGGATCGTTTCGTGGATGTCGGTGTCGCCGAGTGCTGGGCGACACTCCTCGACGAAGGCATCTACCTGTGTTCGGACTCGACAATGCACCGCATCCTGCGTGAACACGGCCTCGCGGGGCAACGGCGCCAACGCCAACCCGGTCAGCATCACAAACCACGTGTCGTCGCGACCGCCCCGAACATGGTGTGGGTGTGGGACATCTCCCGCCTCCCCGGCCCGAGCAAAGGGTCCTGGTTTTACCTGTACGCGGTGTGGGACCTGTGGTCCCGCAAGACTGTCGGCTGGTGCGTCGACACGGTCGAGACAGCGGCGATCGCCGAGAAACTGATGACGGTCACCGCTGCACGTGAGCACGTCGTGCGGCACCAGTTGACGATTCATTCTGATCGTGGCGCACAGATGACCGCCGGCACGATCACCGAGCTCTACGACCAGTTGGGTATCCGCCGATCACTCTCACGACCACGCGTGTCGAACGACAACCCCCATGCTGAAGCCGGGTTCAAAACGTTGAAATACCGGCCCGATTGGCCCACCCGCTTCACCAGTATCGAGCACGCCATCGCCCACTGCGAACAGTTCTTCGACTGGTACAACAACGAACACCACCACACCGGTATCGGGCTCCTCACACCAGCCGATCGACACGCCGGCAACGGCACCCGGATCGCCGCCGCCCGCCAAGCCGTGCTCGATGACGCCTACCAGCACCATCCTGAACGATTCCCCAACGGTCCACCACGACCCCCAAACAACCCGCCCGCGTGTGGATCAACCCCACCGAACTACACGCCCAATAAACCCCAAAATATTCACCCAAGAAAACGGCAACAACCCATTGACATACTCCGCCTACGCGGCATATTCAGAGTCCTTCGAGGAAGGCGAGGAGCGTGTCGGGTGGTTTGTAGCAGTGGTAGCTATAGCTAGGCCGACGGCGTGCTCGCTATCGACAAGTGGTTCAGCTCGTTCACGACGGAAAACCCAAAGGACAGGCCTCAATGAAACCAAGCCATCTGAACCGCAGCGTCCGGGTGCCGGTCGCCGTCGACTGAACCGGTCAGTTCGCCGGACGAAGCGCTAGTTGAGTGGATCTTCGGTTGGTGTGCCGTTGTCGGCGACATGTGAGGTCCATGCGGTGCCGTTCCAGTATCGGTGTTGGTGGCGTCGGGTGCAGTCGTTGAACCAACCTGGTCGATGCGGTTCCTCGTGGGTTTGCTGGCTCGTTTGCGTGTCGCTGGCGGTTGGCCGCATGAACTCGTTCGGGGTTGGTGGCGGAAGCGACCGTGTCGTTGTCGGTGTTGTCTCCGCCACCAATGTGGGTGGCGTGATCCGCGTTGCGGTCGGTGGTGGTATCGGCG
>Ga0123339_10003329_pt1 | contig 10683 bp, 9 predicted proteins | sample lystaG_FD_89956 | JGI IMG/M metagenome (GOLD analysis project Ga0123339, IMG submission 89956) | Glacier valley bacterial and archeal communities from Borup Fiord, Nunavut, Canada, to study Microbial Dark Matter (Phase II) -... | ecosystem: Environmental > Aquatic > Freshwater > Ice > Glacier ... | reverse complement strand
GGCGGGCCGGGCGGGCCGGGCGGACAGGGCGGACAGGGCGGACAGGGGGTGCCGGGCGGGTTCCCTCGGGGACCGGTCGTGCTGGCCATGCCCGACGCGCAGGCCTCCCTCCTGGCCGGGGACGCCGTGGAGGGAGTGAGCTGGCTGGGGTCCGACCCCGTCATCGCCGTGGCCTGTGGCTTCGCCAAGCGCACCTGGGCCGCGACCCTGGGTGACGCCGCCTTCGTCAACGACGACGACGACCTCACCTTCGTGGCCGACGACGGCTCCCGACGGGGGGATGGGGCGCCCGTCCTCGTCGCCCACACGACCCCCGCGCTGGCGGCCCGGCACCTCGGTGCGCCGGACGGAGTCGTCCCGGTGGTGGGGGCCGCCCTCGACCGGCTGCTGCGTACAGGTGCACCTCAGTGGACGCACGTGCACCGGTGGAGCCTGGCCAAGCCGGGCTCGGCCCACGACTCCACCCACCACTGGGACGGTCGGCTGGGGCTGGCCGGCGACCAGTGGTGCCCGGACGGGCCTCCGCGTGTCGAGAGCGCCTGGCGCTCCGGCGTCGAGGTGGCCCGGGCGATCGCAGGCTGACCCCTGTCTGCCGCCCGCCTGACCTATCCCCGGGCCACACCCGGCATCGCGCCCCAGCCGGGAACGGGACTGTGACGGGGAACGGGGCGGTGACGGGGAACAGGGGGGTCGACGGCGCGGTTAGGTTGTGACATGCCTGACATCGCCACCCCGACCGGTCGACCGGTCATCCTGCTGGCCGCCGACGACGAGCGGCGGGGGGCGGTCGAGCAGGTCTTCACCTCTCGCTACGGGCACGACTACGACGTGCAGGTCGTCGGGTCCTCGGCTGCCCTCCTCGAGCGGGCCGAGGAGCTGGCCATCGACCAGCGGTCGATCGCGATGGTGTGCGCCCAGTCCGAGCTGCCAGACGGCGATGGTCTCGCGGCGCTCGACGCCGTGCACGCCATCAGCGCGACCGCCCGCCGCATCGCCCTGCTCGCGACGTCGCGTTACGCCCCCAACCTGCCCCGTCTGCGCGAGGCCATGGCCGAGGGTCGGCTCGACGCGTGGCTCGGCATCCCCACGGCTCCGCGCGACGAGGAGTTCCACACCGCCGTCGGCGAGCTGCTCTCCGACTGGACGTGGTCGACCGGCGCCGTCGAGGTCGACGGGGTGCAGGTCGTCTACGACACGAAGTCGGCGCAGGTGGCACGGCTGCTCGACTACTTCCAGCGGATGGGCCTGCCGCACCGCAAGTACCACGCCGACTCCGAGGTGGGCCGGGCCGTGGTCGCCGCAGCGGGTGAGGGAGCGCAGTTCCCCCTGGTGCACAACCTGCTCCGCCGTCCAGAGGGTGTCGGCGCCGCCGTCGTCCGACCGCAGGACGTGCGGAGCGCTCCGACCATCGCCGAGCTCGGCGCCGAGATGTACGGCACGCCCGCCGACCTCGGCCCCGACCACGTGGCCGACCTGCTGGTCATCGGTTCCGGCCCGGCGGGCCTCGCTGCCGCCGTCTATGGCGCGTCGGAGGGGCTCCATACCGTCGTGCTCGAGTCGGAGGCCGTGGGCGGACAGGCCGGCACCAGCTCGATGATCCGCAACTACCTCGGCTTCCCCCGCGGCATCTCGGGGATGCGGCTGGCGCAGCGCGCCCGGATGCAGGCCCTGCGCTTCGGGGCCCGCTTCTTCGTCGGCACGCCGGTGACCACGCTGGTCGCGTTGGGATCGCGCGACGAGCCGCACCACGTGGTGCTGGAGGACGGCAGCGTCGTGCGAGCCCGCGCGATCGTGGTCGCCAGCGGCGCGGCATACCGGCGCCTCGGTGTCGAGTCGATCGAGGCCATGGTGGGCCTTGGCGTCACGTACGGCGCGGCGACGACGATGGCCCCGGCGATGACCGGGCGGCACGTCGTCGTGGTGGGTGGCGGCAACTCCGCGGGGCAGGCGGCCGTGCACCTGGCGCGCTTCGCGAAGCAGGTGACGATCGTCGTACGACGTGAGGGGCTCGTCGCGACGATGTCGGACTACCTCGTGCGCGAGGTGTCGGCCAACCCGGTCATCGAGGTGCGCCCGCACACCGAGGTCGTCGACGGTGGCGGCGACGGGTGGCTGCAGTGGCTGACGCTGCGCGACCGGCGCGACGGGACCTCGGAGCGGGTCGACGCGTCGGGGTTGGTGCTGCTGCTCGGGGCCGACCCGTGCGCCGACTTCCTGCCCGACAGCGTGGCGCGCGACGACCGCGGGTTCGTGCTCACGGGGCGGGACGTGCCGAGTGAGCTGTGGCAGGGCGGGCGACCGCCGGACTCGCTCGAGACGACCGTGCCCGGCATCTTCGCGGCCGGTGACATCCGCGTGACGTCGATGAAGCGCGTTGCCGCGGCGTCGGGCGAGGGAGCGGCAGCGGTGCCGCTGGTGCACGCGTGGCTCACACCGGCGGTGGAGTAGGCGAGGTGGGTCGGCCGGCCCCTTGGGTGGTCAAAGAATCACCTCAACCTCGGTTACTTGAGGTGATTCTTTGGCTGCCCAAGGGCCCGCCAGGCTGACGGTCCCGACCTACTTCAGTAGCCGGCTCATCCGGCGGTCGGCGAGCGGCTTCCCCCCGGTCTGGCAGGTCGCGCAGTACTGCAACGAGGAGTCCGCGAACGACACCTCGCGGACGGTGTCGCCGCAGACCGGGCAGACCTCGCCGGTCCGGCCGTGCACCCGCATGCCTTCGCGCTTGGCGTCCTTGAGCTCCTTCGCGGGCTTCACCGACGCGGCGACGACGGCGCCGGTGAGGGTGTCGCGCATGGCTTCATAGAGGCGTCGGACGTCGTCCGGCGCGAGTTTGGCCGCGATCGCGAAGGGCGACGTGCGCGCGACGTGCAGGATCTCGTCGGAGTAGGCGTTGCCGATGCCGGCGAGGAACGTCTGGTCGCGCAGCAGCCCCTTGACCTGGGTGCGGCGACCCTCGAGCATCGAGGTGAAGCGCTCCAGCGAGAAGTCAGCGGCGAGCGGGTCGGGCCCGAGGCTGGCGACGCGCGGCACATCGGCGACGTCTCGCACGAGGTACGCCGCGAGCGACTTCTTGGTGCCGGCCTCGGTGAGGTCGAAGCCCGAGCCGTCGGAGAGCCTCAGCCGCAACGCGATCGGCGACTTGCCGGGGCGCACGACCGTGCTGGGCAGCTCGTCCGACCAGCGCAGCCACCCGGCACGAGCGAGGTGGAAGACCAGGTGGGTGCCGTCGACGTCGAGGTCGAGGAACTTGCCGTGCCGGCTCACCGCGTCGACCGGCGCCCCCGCGAGCGACGACGGCGGGGGGTCGAAGGTCTTGAGCACCGAGAACGACGCCAGCTCGAGCGAGGCCACGGCGAGCCCCTGCGTGCGCTCGGCGAGGAAGTCGACGAGCGCCTGGACCTCGGGCAGCTCAGGCACGAGGCCATCATGTCATCCGGTCGGCCCGCCGCGGCGGTGAGGAACCGACGCGGTCTTCGTATGAAGAGTCGCGGCGCGACGAGTGGCACCACGACGAGTCGTACGATCTGCCGGTGGGCTCAGGTGCGGAAACCGGCGTGCACGTGGTCGTGGTGGGTGTCGTCGGAGAAGTACGTGGAACCGGCGAGCAGGACGGGTCCGCCGACGTTGTAGGACCCGGCGGCGGCCGCGGCCCGCATGTAGGCCGTGACCAGAGACCGCGCCGTCGACACCACCGCCTGCCCGTCGACCGCCCAGGTGTCGAAGGCGCGTCCCTGCGGGTGGTCGCTGCGCCGGCTGGTCCCGAAGACGAGGAGGGGATGCCCCGACCGCACGACCGACACCCCGAGGGTGAACTGCTGGGCGAGGCCCAGCATGGCCGTCAGCACGCTGTCGTGCACCTGCCCCGAGCGCACGTCGGCGGCCGACGCCGGGGGCAGGGTGATGCGGCGGCTGGCGAGCACGGCCCGGGCCGCGGCGGAGAGGACGGTCGTGGCCGGGCCGGGCTCCGACGGCATCACGGCCGTCACCCGCCACCGGGGCGAGGCGCTGGAGAGCCGGACGTCGATGGTCGCGCCGCCCTGGGTGACCCTGCCCGCGAGGACCGTCCAGGTGCGGCAGACGACGAGGACGCTCGCCGAGGTGGCGAGGATGCCGCCGTACTGCGCGTCGACGACCTGCACCACGGCGGCACCGGATGGAGCAACGAGGGCGCCGAGGGCGCCGACCAGGTCCGGGTCCTGACCCGCAGCGGCCACCCTGTCGCGCGCGGCCGCGACCCCGGCACCGTCGGCGCCGTGGGCGAGGGCGGCCTCGATGGTGCGGACGGCCGCGAGCTTGACCTCGGGCTGCACGTCGGAGCGACTGGGCGCCCACGCCGGCACCACCGGGAGCGGCGTCGCGGCCGTGGTGGGAGCGACGCTCACGGGTGCGGTGGCTCGCGCAGAGGAGGTCGAGGTGGTCGAGGTGATCGCCGAGGTGGGGCGCGCCGAGGAGGGGCGTGACGCCGTGGCGGGCGACGTCCCGCCAGCGGACGACGTCCCGGCTGCCTCCGGCGTCCCCGTGCACCCGGCCAGCACGCCACCTGCAGCGACACCGAGGACGGCGCCGAGCACCATCCGGCGTCCCGGGTCGGGAACAGGCTCACTCATCACGTCAGGGTGCGCCCCGCGCGTGTGAGCCGCCTGTGTCTGTGGTCCTCCGGACACCGACCTGCGCGTTCTGCCCCACTCGCCTCCGGGACACCTCGGACAGGCGGGTGCTGAGGAGACCGCGGCGCCTCAGATGCCGACGTCGACCGGCGGCGGCGCGACATCGCCCCGCGACCCACCGACCTTGCCCGCCTGCCGCAGGATCTTCAGCAGCCCGAACCCGTCGGGCGCGTAGAAGATCGAGATCTCGCGGGGGACCCTGGTCGAGCGGGACAGCTCGTCGGTCGGCACCGGGACGCCGTGCGACAGCAGCTGCTCCGTCGGCGTCAGCTGGCGGATGGCCACCGCCTCGACGCACTCCGGCCGCGCCTCGGCGAAGTCGCTGTAGACGGTGACGTCGTGCTGGCCGTCGTCACCGACGAGCACCCACTTGATGCCGGGGAAGTCACGCACGAGGCGGTCGAGGCACTGGCGCTTGTGCTCACTACCGATGCGGAACCAGCCCGTGTTGGTCGGGCCCCAGTCGGTGAGCAGGAGCGGCCCCAGCGGGTAGCCGTGGCTGCGCAGAAAACGGGTCAGCGACGGTGCGGTGTTCCATGCTCCCGTCGAGATGTAGACGCACGGTGCCCCGGGGTGGGCAGCCAGCAGCTCGCGGTAGAGGGGCGCCATACCGGGCACGACGCGGCGGTTGCCCTCGTGCTTGACGAAGGTGTTCCACGCCGCGAGGAACATGCGCGGCAGCATCGTGGTGATGACGGTGTCGTCGATGTCGCTCACCAGGCCGAAGGTCACGTCGTCGGCCGCCACGAAGACGTCCACCACCACCGGGTCACCGCCCTGGGCCCGCACGGTTGCGGTGTGCCAGCCCGACTCCAGGGCATGACCGCGGAAGGTGACGTCGACGTGGCCCGACCGGTCGCTGCGGGCGTGGGCGACGTGACCGCCGACCGTGACCGTGACCGGCACGTCCATCGCCACGGCGGTGAAGAAGACCCGCCACCCGCGGCGACGCCCCTCGAGCGAGCGCATCCCGCCGTACGTCTTGTCGAGTGCGGGGTCGTGCGCGGCTCCGTCGTCGATGTCGTCCTTGCTGCGGCTCAGCACCACCCGGGCGAAGATGCGGACGAAGTCGGTGGAGCCGTACCCCACGTGCCCGATCACGCGGTTGCGCCAGTGGCGACGCCGCAGGACGCGTTCGACCTGACGGTGCCAGGCGTCCTCGACGATCGCAGCGGCATGCGGGCGCGTCATGACCCCAACCTAGGGCATGCCGCAAACTCAGGCATGTCCGCCGCCGCCCGCCCCCCGGCGACACGCGAGACCCAGCACCCGCTGGGGCAGGATGGCCCGTATGGAGCCCCTCGTCGACCTCGACGCCCTCACGCCGCCGCAGCTGCGGGCGCGCCGTACGGCGAAATGGAGCCGCTACCCCGACGACGTGCTGCCCCTGTGGGTGGCCGAGATGGACTTCCCGACCGCGCCGGCGGTCCTCGAGGCGGTGCGCGGGGCGCTCGACGAGGAGTCGCTGGGCTACCCCCTCGATGCGCAGCACAGCGGCCTGGCCGACGCGCTGGCGAGCTGGTACGACCGGGAGCACGCCTGGGCGGTCGACCCCGGTCGGGTGCACCTCGTGCCCAACGTCGTCAAGGGTGTCGGCCTGGCCCTCGAGACCCTGTGCGACCCCGGCCCGGTTATTATCCCGACGCCGGCCTACATGCCGTTCTTCGACGTCGTGCGGCTGCGGGGCCGTAGCCATGTCTCGGTCCCGATGCTGCGCGCCACCCCGGCGGACGACGCGCCGTGGGTGCTCGACCTCGAGGCCATCGAGTCGGCCGTCGTGGCCGGCGCCCGCACCGTGATCCTGTGCAACCCCCACAACCCCCTCGGGCACGTGCACACGCGTGACGAGCTGCTCGAGCTGGCCGAGGTCGTCGAGCGGCACGGGGCCAGGGTCGTCTCCGACGAGATCCACTCCCCCCTCGTCCTCGAGGGCACCCACCTGCCGTATGCCGCGCTGTCACCGACCGCTGCCGGCCACACCGTGACGGTCACCTCCGCGAGCAAGGCGTGGAACGTGCCGGGCCTGACCTGCGCGCAGGTCGTCACCAGCAACGACGCCGACGAAGCGGCCTGGAGGGCCCTGCCGCACGAGAAGACGATCGGCGTCGGGACGCTGGGCATCGCGGCCAACCTCGCGGCCTACGAGCACGGTGGTGGGTGGATGGACCAGGTGCGTGCGCGGCTCGCGGTCAGTGCCGCTCTCGTCGCCGACGCGGTCGAGGCGATGCCCGGGGTCGAGCACCGGGTCAACGAGGCGACGTACCTCGCCTGGCTCGACTTCTCGGCCCTGGGCCTCGACGTCGAGCCGGCCGCCTGGCTGCTCGAGCACGCGCGGGTGGCGCTGAGCGACGGCGCGGCCTTCGGCGCCCCCGAGCACCGTTTCGCCCGCCTCAACTTCGCGACGACCGGCCCCATCCTCGACGAGGCCCTCGGCCGGATCGCCTCGGCCGTCGCGGCGCGCTGAGCCCTGACACCCTGGGTAGCCGGCGGATCTGCTCAGGTGTCGTCACCCACAGCCGATGGCCGGGGTAGACCGACGCCGAACGACGGCGCCGGGCCCGGCAGAGATGAGCTGCGGTGAACCTGTCCAGGAAGGCGGCCGTGGTCTTCGGCCTGCTCGCGGTCGTCACCATCGGCGGCGAGTGCGTCGTCGTCGCCGACGCCTCCTCCTCGGCCACCGGGCTCGAGAGCTTCCAGACCAACGCCTCGGCCTACCAGGAGGCCGTGGGCGCGATGATCGTCGACTGGTACGCCTACGACGGCCAGAGCAACATGTACGTGCTGGTGGCCGCGACGTCTCCCGGCAACACCAGGCTCGTCGAAGCCACCTACGCCCAGGGCGCCGACGCCGCAAAGCAGTTCCGGATCGACCTCGCGCGGGCCAAGGCCCTGGTGCCGGCCGGCGGGGCCGCCGTCCTCGGCCACGTCGAGGAGGACTTCAAGGCCTACGACTCCTTCGCCCAGCGGGCCCGGGTCGCCCAGAAGGCCGGCGACGTGCCAACGGCCGCAAAGCTCATCACCGCGACCAACGAAGCCGTCTCCAACCAGCTGATGGTCGACCTCGTCAAGGCCCGCGCGAACGCGGACGCCCACGTGAAGGACACGCTCGACGCCCTGACCGCCAAGCAGAACCTCATGCGCGACACCTCGCTCGCGGTCGGGATCGGGGTCGTCCTCGGGCTGCTGGCCCTCGGTGTCATGTTCGCCCGGGTCGTGCTGATCCCGCTCGGCCGGCTCTCCTCCCGCATGAACAACATCGCCACCGGGGACGGTGACCTGACGGCACGCGTGGACGAGAGCCGCTCCGACGAGATCGGCGACCTCGGTCGGGCCTTCAACATCTTCATCGGCCGGATCCAGGGGGTGATGGTCGCCTTCTCGCAGTCGATCGTCGCCCTGCTGGCGGCTTCCGAGGCCCTCCAGGCGATCACGCAGGACACGGCCACGAGCGCCGACCGCACGGCCGCCACGGCGCGGTCGGCGGCCGCCTCGGCCGACCAGGTCGCCACGCACATCGGCTCGGTGGCGTCGGGGGCCAACGAGATGGGCGCCTCGATCAGCGAGATCGCCCGCAACGCCGCCCACGTCGCCAACGTCGCGGCCGGGGGTCGTCAGCGGGCCATCGAGATCGCCGAGCGGGTCCAGCGACTGGCCGTCTCGTCCTCCGAGATCGACGGCGTGGTGCGGCTGATCACCGCGATCGCCGAGCAGACGAACCTGCTGGCGCTCAACGCCACGATCGAGGCCGCCCGGGCCGGTGAGGCGGGCAAGGGCTTCGCTGTGGTCGCGAACGAGGTCAAGGCGCTGGCCGCCCAGACCGCCGGGGCCACCAGCGACATCACCGCGAAGGTCGCGGCCATTCAGACCGACACCGGCGTCGCGGTGACCTCGATGAACGAGATCAGCGACATCATCGAGCAGATCAGTGAGATCCAGGCGACGATCGCCGCCGCGGTGGAGGAGCAGAACGCGACCACCAACGAGATCACCCGGTCCGCCGCCGACGTCGCCGGCAACGCCGGGGCGATCACCACCGACGTCGCTGCCGTCGCTGCAGCGGTGGACGCGACCTCGACCGGCGTCGGAGCCTCGTCCGAGACCATCGCCCAGCTCGCCGAGCTCTCCAGCAGCCTCAGCGAGCTCATCGCCCAGTTCAAGATCTCCTGACCAGCTCACAGCTCGAGGAACGCCCCGGGACCCCGGCAACTCCCCCAAGACCAGTAGGGACAAGATCGGCCATGACCACCCCCGCGGTGACCCGCAACCAAAGCAACCCGTCAGCTCCACCGACGGTCGACGACGTCCGTGACGGACTGCGGGCCACCCTTGCGCCGGTCGACTTCGAACGCGTCTGGACCGAGGTCTGCGCCAACGTCGGGGTCCCGACCACCGTGTCTTCCCTACCGGACTCCGAGCTCGACGCCCTGCTGGACCAGATCGCCACCCAGGACCGCCTGTGCAAGGTGCTGGCCATGTCCTGGCGGATCCGCTGCACCGCCGCCCGCAAGCTCCACGCACTCGGAAGATGAGGAACGCCAGAATGAACCACCACACCGACGGTGACGGCGTGGCCGTCGTCCTGACCGACACCGCGTCGGACCCCCTGACCGACATCTCCCGACTGACCGAGATCGGTCGATACGACCTCGAGCCACCTGAGCTGAAGACCGTGCTGGACGGGCTCGCCACCGAGGCCGCCCAGCTGCTGGATCTCCCCGTCGGCATCGTGAGCATCGTCCTCGACAGGTCGCAGCTCTTCGCGGGTAGCTACGGCCTCGACGGGACCTGGCTCGGGGACGCGGGCGGCACCCCGAGCGAGTGGTCGTTCTGCATCAACGCGGTGCGCAGTCGTGGGCCCTACGTCGTCGAGGACGCGCACATCGATCTGCTCCAGTCCGACAACCCGCTGGTGCTCTTCGACGGCGTACGCAGCTACGCCGGCGCCCCGCTGATCACGTCGTCGGGTCACGCGCTCGGCGCGTGCTGCGCGATCGGCAGCGAACCGCGCACGTTCACAGGTGACGAGGTCAAGTCACTCGAGCAGCTCGCCGACAGGATCGTCGTCGTCCTCGAGGGCTACGTCCTCGACTGAGGCCGGCACCCCCACGTATGGAGCGGCCGGAGAGGACGATGGGTCGCCTCCGACGGCTCAGACGTCAGGCGCCGTAGAAGTCCGACTCCCTGACGCCGGCCGGGAAGTGGTCGAGATCGCGCATGATCCGGGCGGACGTGTCGGTGGTCGCCGAGGGGTGGCCGCCCCGGTTGACATACTGCCAGCTGTACACGTGCGACTGCAGGCCGCTGGTGAGCGGGGCGTCGTACGGCCAGTCCTTCTCCGAGAAGGGCACGATGACGCTGTAGTCGCCGGGGGCCTGGAAGCTCGTCGACGCGTCGTAGGCCCCGGTGAGCGCCACCCGCCGACCGGCGGTGTCGAGGGCGTAGCTGTGCTGCACGGTGAGGACCAGCCCACCGAAGTAGGGCCGCACCGTCAGGTCGCTCTCCACCGTGCAGGCGGGGATACCGGGGACGCAGCCGTGGATCGACATCATGCCGGTCCCGTCAGTGCGCACGTCGACGACGGCGTCGTGCACGCCCCAGCGCCCCGCGAGTGACGCCGGTAGGACGGTCTGCGGCTGGGTCGCGGGTGCCGGGACCGTGGTGGCCGGGTTCGGGCGGGACGCCGTGACCGGCCCGGCAGCGGTGGCCGGGGCCGTGGTGGCCGTGGTGGCCGTGGTGGCCGTGGTGGCCTTCGTCACCGAGCCCAAGGTCGGGGTCGCCGTGGTTGCCGCCGTGGTTGCCGCCGTCGTGGTGGTCGACGCACTCCCTGCAGCCGCCTGGGCAGACCCCGGGTCCGAGGCCGAGCACCCCGAGGCGACGACAGCCAGGGCGGTACCACTGATGGCCAGCAGGAGGCGGGTGGGACGGACCATGATGCGTTTCCCTTTCCCGGGCGGGCTGGCCCCGGGCTGATGACGCCAGGGGCGGTGTGCCTTCGGTCGTCAGGGGAGAGACGCCG
>Ga0123339_10003328_pt1 | contig 10684 bp, 14 predicted proteins | sample lystaG_FD_89956 | JGI IMG/M metagenome (GOLD analysis project Ga0123339, IMG submission 89956) | Glacier valley bacterial and archeal communities from Borup Fiord, Nunavut, Canada, to study Microbial Dark Matter (Phase II) -... | ecosystem: Environmental > Aquatic > Freshwater > Ice > Glacier ... | reverse complement strand
TAGCTGATGCAAGTTCAGTAGCAATTACTTTAGATTTTCTATATAATAGTGGAAGTAATGCACTTACACCTAATGGATCTGTTTCAATAGTCGAAGTAAGTTAAAAATTAATATCATTACCCCAAATATGAAATTTTGGGGTAATGATATTTATATTTATAAAATACTTAATACAATAATTATTTTTGTTACTATTATAGTCATGAATATATAAATTATTCTAGCTATTTCTTATTGTTTTTTATTTCAATTACACATCTTTATTATACATATTATCTATTTTTATTCTTACACTACATTAATGTAGCTTTTCAGATAGTAAATATATTTCATAATCTCTTCTTTGTGTTTTTGGTAACATTTTATATATATAAACTATATTTTTTGGTTTAAATTTATATGAAAACGGCATTACCCTAATATATATATTGTTAAAAACACATGAGCTTATATTGTTTATTCAGCCCATATGTTTTCTATATATTTATCAGGTATTTTATTAAGTTCAATTTTCATTAAATTTGCTAATACGATATAGCGTTCAGACAAAGTAGCACCGATATCGAATGGATAACACGTACTCATTGTAAGTACAGCATTTTCGGTAGGTACAATAACTGTTCTATCATCCTCATCCACTATTCGTGTGCCAGATACTTCATAAGTGAATGTACCTGCTGATGTTTTAAGTATAAGTTTATCACCTATTATTAATTTACCAATTTTACTAAATACCGTTTCACGATGACCTGATATAACACAATTATCTTCTTCACCAGGAAGTACACTTTGGACAAAATGTCCTATACCTCTTTTTAATTGTTTATCACTAGTACCTTCATATATATTAAATTCTTGTTTTAATACAGGTATTGTTAAACTTCCTATATTATCTCCTTCATTTGGATCTATTGGATACAAAACTTTGTCTGGTGGTGGTGGAATAATAATCTCTTCATCTTTCATTCCAAAACTATGTCCAGACTCTATTTCTTCATATATATTTAGATATTTGGATTGCAATATATTAATAACAGAATATGAAACTAATATTATTCCTATTATTATAAACAGTGTATATCTATTTATGACTTTTTTAAAAATTTTATTCATATTTTCTTTTATTTACAAATCCTATAACTCCTATTGATATTATTAATATACCAATTAAAAGTATGTTATAAAAAGGTGTAGCTGTTTTAGGTAATTTTCCTCCATTTATTGTTGAATTTGATTCTACAGAAGGTGTTGCTAAAGGTGTTACTAATTTTAATTCATTAATTGTTGCACAAAGACCATTTGTAATTGTGTTATTATCTAAAGTTACTGATCCATTTCTTGCTAATAATTGTCCTTGTATTGTTGCTCCAGTATCTACAGATATAGATTGTAAAGCTAGTATATGTCCTACAAAACGAGAATTAGTTCCTAATGTAGCAGAACTTCCTACTTTCCAAAATATCCTACAAAATCTTGCACTACCTATAATATTAATATCACTTGCTGAAGCTGTAATTAAAGTAGTATCTGTTTTAAATACAAATACTCCATCAGGATCTCCTTGAGCATCTAAAGTTAAAGTTCCAGTTATTTCAAATTTACCATCTTCAGAATCATAAACTCCTGGAAATAATGTTTTACCACCTAATTCAGATTCAATACGAGTAACACCTGTTCTTCCGGCTGCATCATCATACGCTGCTACTAAATCTGTTTTAGCTATTATAGCTGCGGGATCATTTATATGAAGTGTACCACTTAGTGTTACACTAGCTTGTCCAGTAAATTCACTTCCTGGATATATTCCAACATCTGCTCCTGTACTTCCGTTTATTACAGTTATTCCTGTATTAGTTATTTTTTCTCCAGATAAAATTGCATAAGTTGAAGTTGTTCCTAAATTAACAGGAGGCTGAGCTGCTATACACATTGTTGGTAAAGATATTGCTAATATTGTTACAAACAACGGTACAAATAATATTTTATTTAATCTTTTCATAATGATTAAATCCCTTCCTTTATCCACATTTTATGGATATATTAAACCAATAAATTATTCTTTTTATTTTTTAAAATTAAGTATATTTTTTGTATATTGATTTAATTAAATTTCATATATACTCCTTTAAGTAATTTTAATCACTTTACAAGAGTACAGTTTTATTCATTTATACACTCATTATACACCCCATAACACATATGTCAACCCAAATCTGTATATATTCGTGCATATATTAGTATAATTATCCAATAAGAGAGAAGTTATACTATAACTTCTCTCTTATTTTTATTTAACTTCCTTGCTGAAATATTGTTCAAGATTGATTTTACTTACTTCATCTATGAACTCACATACTAAACTTAGATTAATAAATTTTGGTGTTCCTTTATTAAATTTTACAATATCTATTAACTCTGCTGGTATATCAATGTCATATTTTTTAATTAAATATTCATTTAAAATATCGTAATCTGCATGAACTGCCTTTGTTAAATTAAGAAAATATTTGTAATAAAATATATAATCTGTTATTAGGTGTAAATAGTATCCTTTTCCATAACTAGAATTAAAATCTATATCTTCTTTGAATTTATTAATATCAAATTTATCAATTTTCATGCCATAATGAGTATATTCTGTATTTAACATATCGGGTGCAATTGCACCTTTTAAAAACTCTTTTTCGTTTTGTATTTTATTGTTTTTCATATATCCGTTAGCTACTGCTAAATGTATAACATATCCTGGCATATCATATTCCCCTATCTATATATTGTTATATTATAGTATATTTATTTTCGTTATTCAATCAAACACGATAATAAGATAGAAAATACTTCAATTAAATTTATAAAAGTTGTCCAATTGCCTCTTTAACTTGTGATTAAGTATTCCATATATAAATAAGAACCACCATTTTTACTGGTGGCTTTCTTTCACTTTATAATTTTTTTTACTTTTTAATTATCTTATTTTGAACGTTTATCTGATTTCTTTTCTGTTTCAGTAGTCATTTTTTTTGTTTCATCAATCATTTGTGGTGACTTATTTGATCCTTTATTTGTTTTTTTATTTTTCATAATAATTCTCCTTTTGTGCCTTAGCACTAACGCAAAAAATATTTAACTCTTTACATTCTATATTTCTTGTTTCTTGATATATTATTAACTATTTTTATTCACATATACATGTATTTTAAATAATTTACTTTATTTCCATTTATTATAATAAAAAGAGTAAGATTTACAAATCTCACTCTTTTACTTTATTTAAATTATCTCTCTTGCTCAGCTATTTTAGGATCAACAATCTTTGCTCTTGTACTACAATTATGTAGTTTTGCAAGTAGTGAATATATTTCATAATCTTTATTACCCTGCTCTGGTAATGCTTTATCAATCTCCACTTTATTTATTAATTCTTCGTACTCTTTTTCACCTAACTCCTTTTGTATATATTTAGATGTTTCTTTAAAACTATATTTTTGTAAGTCAGTGTCTACTAGAAATTTTTCTCCTTCACCTATTTCAAGTCCTATGTTATATACTGTATTCTTTAGGTATCCAGTAAATCTTTTAACGTTATATTTTTCTGTTATCTTTTGAGTTAGTTTTTTATCTTTGTTCTCTATTGTTTCAGCAATACCTTTCATTGCATATTGATTCTGCGAAAACGCTAAATCATAATCAAAATTTGGCGCAAGCTCTGCTATATTGTCTTTTATTAGTACTCCCCAGTTTTTGCCGTGTCTATCTGGATTCGAGGTATGTATATCTGCTACAATCATTTTCAATAGGTCATTCCATACTACTAGACTATTTTCCTTGTTAATTCCGCTTGCTAGTTAAAAATGATTCTAACTCTGGTTTTATTTTTGAAAGTTGTGTATTGCTACTTATTTCATTTCCCAAATAAAGATCTTTATCCTTTTGTATATCATCGGTAACAAGATATGTATCTTTACCTTCTCTGCGTTTTTCATTCTTGGTGTGTTTTACTCCTAGCTGTTCACATATATTTTCTGACAACTTTGTATAGTAATAGTTCATGTTATATTTAATTTTTTTCCAATATTTAATATCTCCACTATCTGAAACTCTTTTGACTACATTCCTATTTATTCTAGTTTCATTCATTTACATACCCCCATATTTACCTCTTACATTTTAATATGCAGTTGTTCTTGTTCTATGATATGGCATTTTAGTATTATTCTTGTCTTGACCTTGAAGCCATATATAGTCATTTATATTAATGGCATTATACTTATGTAGTGATTTGTTTTTTATATAGTCTACAACTACTAACATTGTAGATCTAATTTCTATTTCATATATACTTCCTTTATCTAATTGTACCTTATTATCAACTAATTCAGAAAGTTTATCATCATATTCAACTATTTGCAAATCTCTAAGCACTTGTGGTATTTTATAGTCTGCACAGCCAATTAAATTACTATAGTCTACATATACACCTAATTGTTCTTGTTTTATATGTAGAATATCTGATACTAATAATTGTGCTCTTTTATAATAATATACATCTCTTTTTTTGTATTCACTTACATCCACAAATGAAGGAAAATTATCAATTAAAAAATTAGTTAACTCTATATCATTGTTCATATCTTTAGTAAATTTATAAAAGTTATTATTCATATCTTGACTTACTATTTTACTAACTTCCATTAAAAAATCATATCTTTCCTTAATTAATGGTATTTCAATATTCCCACTTAGTATTACCTTAAACTCCTCATATGATAACGAACTTAAGTAAGTAAAATCTAAAAACAATTTATTCTTTTCAATTTTTTTAGTAAGTGCACAAATTAATCCATATGCTCCATCGTATTTGTTATTGTTATATTCTACTTCCCACTTAGGTTCTCCCCAATAACAAAATCCCATTGTATGATATATTAAAAGAAAGTTTACTAGTTCTTCTGTACTTAATTTATCCATTCCAAATGGTAAATCATGTAACCAATGAATACTATTTTCAATATTTAATTTATCTACGAATTCATTTAGTTTTGCCATATTAATTTTAACATATTCAGCATTGCTTACTACATATTGACTACTTCGTAAACTTTTATCGAATAGATATATCATAAATTTCACTTCCTCTACTTTTATTTTTTATCACTAAGAATAAACGGAACTGATAGAAAGTCTTGTATATTCTTTTCTTCAATTACGCCATTTATGTATGCAACTATTTTAATATTTGGACTAAAATCAAGCATATATTGAAGACAAATACCACATGGTGTTACAGTTTTATCAACTTTATCTCCCATTCCGCCTACAACTGCTATTTTAACAAAATTTCTTTCTCCATTTGTGAAAGCATTTTGAAAAGCATTACGTTCAGCGCATATACTTAAATTCGGTATACATTTTTCTTCAACATTTACGCCTAAATATGTTTTACCTTTTTCTGTTACTAGTACTGCACCTACTTTATATCCAGTTACATCAACTACTGCATTTACTTTAACTTTTTTAGCTATTTCAATTAATTCTTCATTATTCATAATTTACCTCCATTGTTTTATTTTATTTTATTCATTAACTTATTAACTGTTTCTTTATGATTTCTATTTATATATTTATTTTCTTTATTATCTATTTGTTTTAATAAATAATCAATTGTGTTATGAGCTAAAATATAATCTTCTGGAGCTGCATTATTTGATTTTACTGCTTCAATTAATTCATCTTCATCAAATATAGTTATAACATCATCTGCTAATAAATCTATAGTTATATCTAAATACAAATCATAATAAAATGGTATATCATCTTCAATTCCATTTTCTTTGGTTGAATCAATATAATATTGAAGTACTTGCTTTTTCTCATTCATAAATACTCTTACTACATATTTCTCATCTATTGGTACATATTCAACTATATAATAACCATTATCTAAAAGGCATATATCTTTTCCTGTATGTGTACTGATATATTTCTCATCAATATTTTTTATATATTTAACACAAGTATAACAGTCTTTTTCTTTAATTATTTTAATATCGTAATCATCTACACCTTTTAAATAGGTTTCTGTAATATATTTTTTTTTCAATTGTAACACATCCTTTTGCTATTATCAATTTATTTATATAAATCCATTTCTATTTTTCCATCTTTTATTTCTATTATTCTATCTGCTTTTTCTGCTATTCTTCTATCATGAGTTATTATTATAAAAGTTGTTTTAAACTTTTCATTTATATCTCTTAGTATGTTATATATGTTCTCAGTAGACTCTGAATCCAAATTACCAGTTGGTTCATCTGCAAGTATTATTTTAGGATTATTCATGAGTGCTCTAGCTATAGCAGTTCTTTGCTGTTGTCCTCCTGAAATCATACCCGAGTTTTTGTTTATCACATCAGATAGACCAACAATATTAAGTAGCTCTGTAGCTCTTTCTATTGCCTCTTTAGACGTTCTTTTATTGTTTATCTGATATGGTAGCAGTACGTTCTCAAGTACCGTAAATTGTGGCAATAGGTAGTGAAACTGAAATACAAATCCTATAGATTTATTTCTAAGGAATGCAAGTTCAGATTTTTTCATTAAATCAGTTCGTTTGCCATCAATATATATTTCTCCACTACTTGGTTTATCTAAAGTTCCAATTATATTTAGTAAAGTAGTTTTACCACTACCTGATTGTCCAATTATTGAGCTGAAAGAACCTTCTTCAAAGTCTAGACATATATCATGTAATACTTTTGTTTTAATACCTTTTTCATATGTTTTGCTTACACTCTTAAGCTCAATTATTTTAGCCATTCCTTATCACCTCCATTGGATCTAATTTAGATGAATTTATTGCAGGAATTATCGATGCAATAGATGACGCCATAACTGCTACTATTCCTGATAGTAGTATAAAGTTCATATCTATGTATAGTGCTATAACTGGTAGCCCATCTGCAGTAACTGCAAATTTGGTGAAGCTCCATGCAAGTCCAAGTCCAAATGCTATTCCAAGAGTTGCTCCTAATATTCCAAGCATAATTCCCTGAAACAAAAATACTAAACTAGCTTTTGTATTATTTATTCCCATTGCTTTAAGTATTCCTATTTGTTTAGACTTTTGTGATACTGATATAGCGAGTACACTTGCTATACCTAATACTACAGATATCATAACAAAAACTTGTATCATTATACTAGATATACTTTGGCCTGTAAGGCCACTGAGTAATTGTGCGTTTTGAGCTTTCCAATTTTGCACTACTAAATTATTGTTACTTTGCTCGAATACAGTAGCTATACTATCAGCAGCAAATACATCATTTACTTGTATTTCTATTGATGTTACTTTCCCATCTAAATTAAACAACTGTTGCACTGCGTTACTATTTGCTATAATCCATAATTTATTAAGTGCTGCTACTTTAAAATCAAATATTCCAGAGATAACAAAGTCTTTCTTTATACCTTCAGGCGTTACTATTTGATATATATCACCAATTTTACATTCTAATTCTTTTTGTAAATCTGTACCTATTAAAATCTCATTGTCATTACTTGGTTTGTTACCTTCTATTATTCTAGAATCTAATTTGTATATTTCATTTGCTTTGTTTAAATTAAGTCCCCTCATAAGTATTGGATATGAATCATTAGTAGATTTCAAAAATGCATTCTTATCAACTGAAGTCGAAACATATTTAACTCCATCTACTTTTAATACTTCTGATACTTTACTGCTATAATCTGATATACCGCCAGTATTTTTTTCTGGTAGTATAGTTACATGAGCTGAGCTACCTACTGTTTTTTCAACTAGATCTTTTTGTAGTCCTTGTATAAGTGAACCAATAAATATTTGAACTGATACACCAATTGCTATACCAAAAGCAATTAATATAGTTTGTCCTATATTAGATTTTAAAAATCTAAATGCTATCTTTAAAGAGAATCCCATATTAAATACCTCCAATTTTTTTAATATCTGCAAATGTATCTACTAAAAAATCTGCTCCTATTATTTTAAATGCATCTGGATTTGCTTTAAATGCATTTCCACCTGCTACTATTTTAATGTCTGCTCTTACTTTAGTTTTTATACTTTCAATAGACTTTTTAGCTGAGAATAGATTATAGTAATCTGTAACACTTATTGCTACATAATTAGGTTTCATAGATTCTACAGCTGCTAAAAAATCAGCTTTAGGTGTGTTACTACCAACAAACACAGTTTCGAATCCTGATATAGTAAAAAAATCAGCTATCATTCTAGCTCCTATATCGTGATACTCTCCTTGTGGGCATATTACTACAACTTTACCTCTATTTACACTTTTCATAGCAATTGCTTCTTCTATAACATATGTATAACAACATTCAATTACAGTTCTAGCAATTGCACTTCTAACATGTTCTTGCCATACACACATGTTTTTCTCATTTACTTTACATGTTATATTTTGTAGCGATGGTCTTATAATATCTTGATATAGTTCAACTATACCAACCCTTTTTTCATTCAATAATTGTTGTGCATATTTTATGCATCCATATCTATCTTCACTCTCTAATAATTCAGTAAATTGATTATAATATTGTTCCATTTAATTACCTCCATATAATTTAAATTTTTATCATATTTAATATTATGATTATACTACAAACAATATGTTATTACAATAAAAACGATTTTAAATATATTTATTGTTATTATTAATATATATTATATAAAAAAATAATCAAAATAATAAATATTTCTACTTACTTCTTTGATTATTTTTATTTATTCTACTTTATATTATTTTTAGTTTTCACTACTTTTGTTTAATTGTTTATTCTCAATTATTAACCATGTAAGGAATATGATTTCAAATACTACCATACATGCTGCAACTACTGCTCCGCTGTATATAATTCCAACAACAAACATACTTAAAGATATTATTATTGACATTACCTTGTATGCATTTGATTTATATAGCCAACTAAAAGGTAATAAATGTGCTCCAAATATTATTGCTAAAACCATTACCATTTTCTCTGGAACTGCTTGATATACCCACATAGCAATTAGTATATACATAAGTTGATTAAGCGAAAATAACAATCCTAAATTATTTAATGGATTACCTTTTATAGAAAACTCCGCTTTAATCATTTTAGAAACAAAATATGCTATTGGCATAAGTGGCGCTGTACAACAAAATGTTAATAAATTTCTAGTCATAACATCTTCTATTGGTAATAACCTAACTATTAATACTGCGCACCAAATAATTATTGAAGCTGCAATAAAAGACATACCTTTTTTGCTTCTTTTTGAGATATCAATTTTCAATTCTTCTAAATTCATTTTTCTCTCCTTTCACATTATATATTATTTACTAACATTATACTCTATTTTTATATCTTTACCATCAAAATATGTATAATCCCCTGTACTTAGTTTCCATGTCACTTTAGCTTTGGAAGGGTATTTTATTCCGTTTTCTTCAATATATTCTGATGCTTCAACTACCCACTTGTTTTTAGATGATTTTCCATTACCTTCATCCATATATCTATCATCAGTTTCAACACTTATTATCTCACCATTATCATTAAATTTGAAAATTGCACTTGCTTTTTGTCCATTATCTTCAATATTAGCTTTTGCTGTATTTTCATCTATACTTTCCCATACAACATTATCTTGTAGAGCAACAGTTGGTAAAAATATCATTTCAGATAGACATGTTACTAAACTAGATACGTTCATTTCAAAACCAGTTACATTAAATAAAGTCACAGATTTAGCAAGCATTCCTTTCATAGATCCGATACCATTTGTATAGTTATCAAGACCCTCAAATGGTATTCCCATCATACTAGTATTAATAGATGCCACCCTATCTAAATCTTTTAAAAAGTTATAGTGTTCATAATTTATTTTAAGCATTGGTTTATCTTGTGAAAGTTTAAAATCAGTACTTCCATATACAACATGTACGTTATATATTTTTTGTTTACCTATAAGGCCTGTATATCTAAAATACTTTTGAAGTATATTAGGTAAATTTTTAATATCTTGATCTGTATATATCTCATTTGCAAGTGAACCATATTGATCATAATTTTCTTTAATATTCTCTGCTATTATTGTTTTAAACTTACCTTTCAATGGTGATAATGGTACATTAAACCATATTATAACTGCTAGTATAATTAAACTTATTATTCCTATTATCCACATTATTTTCTTTCTCCTATTCATACCTTTTCTCCTTTAAATACTTATTTATTGTATTACTATTCTCAATAGTTACATTATACAATTATTTAACTTAAAAAGCAAATAATTGTTATAAAATAGGTTATTATTTCCTTTTCTCCTTTAAATACTTATTTATTGTATTACTATTCTCAATAGTTACATTATACAATTATTTGATTTAAAAAGCAAATAATTGTTATAAAATAGGTTATTATTTGCTTTAATTTAATAATCAGTAATAATATATATTTTAAATCAGAATATAATATTACTATATTTAGGAGTGATATTATGGTTTCAAAATTAAAAATACTTGTAATTAGTATTGCAATTCCTCTTTTATTTGGTTTCATTGGTTCGATGCTAGGTGACTCTTCATCTGGGTTTGAAGCGTTAATTAAACCACCTTTTACACCACCTGCTTTTGTA
>Ga0123339_10003322_pt1 | contig 10691 bp, 8 predicted proteins | sample lystaG_FD_89956 | JGI IMG/M metagenome (GOLD analysis project Ga0123339, IMG submission 89956) | Glacier valley bacterial and archeal communities from Borup Fiord, Nunavut, Canada, to study Microbial Dark Matter (Phase II) -... | ecosystem: Environmental > Aquatic > Freshwater > Ice > Glacier ... | reverse complement strand
AATAAAGGATTAGTTCGTTATATTCCAGGGCTTTATGAAGCTGGGTAACTAGCCAGAGTCGCTTTTGTTCAGTGCGATTGACTTGCTCGTCAAAAAAGCGGAAATTATTTTTCCCGTTTTCTTTAACCAAATACATAGCATTATCGGCATAGCGCAATAATTCAGTGACGTTATTGCCATGCTCAGGATAAAGGCTAATCCCGATACTTCCACTGAGATAAAGTTCCTGCCCTTCCACAAAAAAGGGTTGTTGTAAGCTCTTCAAAAGCTTACGAGAAATCTTTATTATACTCTGCTCATTTTTAACGGTGGCGAGCACCACCACGAACTCATCGCCGCCTAGTCTGGCTACTATATCACCCATTCGCACCCCGGTTTTAAGTCGGTGAGCCACCTGTCGTAATAAAATGTCGCCAATCGAATGACCCAGAGTATCGTTTACCAGCTTAAAGCGGTCTAAATCAATAAATAAGACCGCCAGACTATAGCCCTCATTCCGGGACTCTTCGAGCTTTACTTCGAGTTTTTCTTCCAGGGCGATCCTGTTGGGTAAGCCGGTTAAAGCATCATGTCGGGCCTGGTGGCTTAATTTCTTGTTAAGTTCCACATGTTCATTTAAGGTGGCGGAACGTTCCATCGCACTTGCGACCAGCTTACAAAGATAGCTGAGTATTTCCTCCTCCTGAAAGGCAAAATAACCCTGGCGGCTATTCATCGCGGTCAACACGCCGAGTATTTCATCATCAGGGCCGATAACCGGGGCTACCAGAATTGAGCGTACCACCGTACCAAAAACTTCATTCTCAAAACGAGGGTCAAGCTCAGCATCCCGCAGGTTAATGGGTTCACCGTCAAAAGCCACACTGCCAATTATCCCGCGCCCGATAGGGATGCTTATTTTTGGATAATCAGGGTTGCTATTTCTACGTAAATATAATTCATTACGCTCCTGGTCTACCAGGAACAAGCTTACCTCCATCGCGTCCAGAAGCAGACTGGTTTCACTTATTATCCCACCCAGCATCAGCTCCAAATCAATTTCAGCATTTAACTGGATTGACAAGTTTATCAATGATTTGTACTTATCACCGTTAACAGGGATTGTTCGATTTTCCGAATTAAATTTCAATTGAATCATTGCCAATCAATTCTTTTCGTGCCATTTTTACAAGGTTAGAGATAAGCGTTGACCCCGATTGTCACCCTGAGCTTGCGAAGGGTCTTGTTTATAACATAGAGATTCTTCGCGTTCGCTCACGCCCCTTTGGGGTGTGACAAACCTTGTGAGCCGTTACGGTTAGAATATTATGCTGGTTAAAAAATTATTTGCTCCCCTTCAGAGTTATATAATCCCGCAAGGCCAGGGCAAAAACCCGCTCCAGCGGAAATTGGCTGCCCTCAATCCACGCAACCTCAAACTCAGCGTGTCCAATTTGTTGTTTCAAGAGGCCAACCAATTTTTCGTAGGCAAGTAAGTCGGCTGGTTCAAATATAAATGCGATAGATTGCCGCAATGTTTCAGCAGCCCCTAACAAATGGATTGCCACAAGCGGGTTTCCGAGGCTAGTTTGAATTCCGGCGATAGATACAAGGCAAAGGGTGGCGTAGCGAAGGTCGCCCGTAAGTTTAAGTAACTGCAAACTTTCGCCATAATATTCCAGAGCCTGGTCGTACTCCGTCAATTCTCTGGCTATATCGCCCAGACCAAGTAAAGTAGAAGCCACTCCACCGTTGTCGCCCAACGACCGCCGAATATGAAGACTTTCCTCAAAAGTAGCTTTGGCCCGGTCGAATTCTTTAGCCAGCCTAAGCAATTCGGCATAGTTACTCAATAAGTGAGCAACGGCGCGCTGGTCGCCAAGCTCTCGCAGGATTGATAAGGCTTCCTGATAATATTGTCGGGCAACCGTATATTCGCCAATAGCGTTCATTACGGCGGCGATATTGCTCAACGAGACCGCAATCCCTCTACTTTCGCCTAGTTCCCGGCGTAAAGCCAGACTCTCTTCGTGCAACCAACGGGATTGCAGGTAGTTACCCTGATAAGCCGCAATCGAGCCCAGCGTATTATAGGCGTTGGCAATACCGCGCTTATCTCCCAGCCGTTTTTGCAGCTCCAAGCTTTCATTAATCAGTTGGGCCGAACGAACATATTCGCACAAATCCCGTGCTAATATGCCAGCCGCATAGAGGGTTTTGGCCCGAAGTTCTATAAAGTCATTACCGGGTGGGAGTTCGCGACTTTTTTCCAGAGCTATTTCCAGCCAGCGTTGCCCCTCCTGGAGTTGGCCTTCTAATTGCCAGAAACGCCACAAGGCTCCGCTTAGTCGCAAGCCGATTTCCAGGTCAGCTTTATCTGTACCCTCAAGCGCCCAGCTTAAAGCCGCCCGCAGATTATTTTCCTCAAGTTTAAGCCGCCGGAACCAGCCCAATTGTTCAGCACCCGTTAATTGGGGTTCGGCCGCTTCGGCAATATTTTGGAAATAGATGGCGTGACGCTGTTTTACGGCTTGTTCTTCGCCTTCCTGTAACAGCCGTTCCAGTAAATATTCCCGGATGGTGCTTAATATTTTGTAACGGAGGCCGCCTTCAGTTTGCTTTAGCGACTGGATAAGACTTTTTTCGGCTAAAGTTTCCAGGCTAACATTAGTCATTACCTCTGGTATATCAGCATAACAGACCACCTGAGCCGAGGCAGCATCAAAACTACCAACAAAAATCGCCAGACGGGCCAGTATCTTTTTCTCGGCTGGTTCAAGGAGTTCGTAACTCCACTCAATGGCGTTACGCAGGGTTTTTTGACGCTCTGGTAAGTTATGCGCCCCGCCAGTCAATAATTTAAGTCGGTTGCTAAGACGGGCCAGTAACATTTTGGGAGTCAGGATTTTAATCCGGGCTGCCGCTAGTTCCATCGCCAGGGGTAAACCATCTAGCCGCAAACAAATTTCAGCGATTATGGGGCCGTTCTCAGCACCCAACTCAAAAGTAGCGTTAACCAGTTGGGCTTGCTGCACAAATAATTGGACAGCCGAATATTCAGAAAAGTTGTGGATTGAACCAAGGTTCTCCAGGTCGGGTAAATCCAGGGGCGGCACTACCAGCACCCGTTCGTTCACCAACCGTAGAGCTTCCCGACTGGTTACAATTATTTTTAGTTTGGTGGTTGCTTCAAGTAGCTCGGCTATCAGGGAGGTAGCACCTGTTAGCTGCTCAAAATTATCGAGCAGTAAAAGCAGTTGTTTTTCTTGCAGGAAATCCGCAAGATTTTTAATTGGACTCAGCCCAGGATTCTCTTTAACACCCAACACCCCCGCTATGGTACTAATTACCAACGTAGGGTCGCTTATCGAGGCAAGATGAACTATAAAACAGCCATCGCTAAACTCATTTCCGCCCGCAATAACTAGCTGCTCCCCCAGCCGGGTCTTGCCCACGCCACCCGGCCCTGACAGGGTTAGTAAGCGGGTTTGTGAGTCATTTAAATAGCCAACAGCTTCCGCTAGTTCTCGCTCACGCCCAACAAACCCATTAATGCGGGCTGGTAGATTATTGGGTACTCTTAAAAAACGGTCAGCAATATTTTGCATCCATTTTTCACTTCTTAATACATAATAAACCAATAATAACAAAACTTAATAAGCATGCTGTTAAATAAGTAATCTTTAACCATTTTTAATTCTGAACGTGAGCAAATAAGCTTCTTCTTATTCTGATAATCCTGCGCGGCCCAAACCGATAAAAAATTATCGGAATAAGAACAGTGTTAGTACCTATTACTCAAAATCACAGCTTTTGTTAACGGTTACAGCAGCCTTCATAAGTAAGAAATTCGCTATGTTATCGAACCCAACTACGCTACTTTTACTAAATGCCTGCACTCTTTCGAGGTTGTTCCTCTTTTTAACAATAGCACACAAGAGAGAAACTATCATTACAAAAATATTACTTTTGTATTACGGTATTAAAATTTTTTCCTCACAATGCTTGAAGTTATAATATTCTACGAGCCGCTAAATCAAATTGTTTTGGCTATAACTAAGTTATATTAATATAACCCAAAAGTACCAGGGATTTAGTAGCCCGATTTTGCTATAGTCTAATTTTGAAATTTAATATAATATTAATAATACTAAAGTGCCTCATACTCTTCTTTTTTAGACCCCAGGTTGTTTCCTTAAATTTAGCGTTAATGAAACCATAAATAGCTCATGCGCTGGTACACCTTCATCACACAGGAAGGTTAGCAATGTGATGTGGGTAAACAGGTGGTTCCAGAGCGAAATTTCCCGATGATTTTCGGCATCAAATATATATAGAAATGCTGAACATTTACGCGGTATGTATATGTTCATTTATGGGTAGTTGCGAATAGCTGGGAGAGCTTTAAATGACAAAATCCAGGCACAGGTTATTAACCGGGTTAGTCTTAACCTTGCTTCTTTCATTGTTACTGGCGGGCTGTAACGATGCCCCCACCCCCAAGAAAACGCTTGAATATAACCCTGCTGAGGTTGTCTTCAGTGTTAACGACCACGCTAAACTTGACGAGGTATTGTCAAGTTATAACCTTGAACTGAGCGGCGCGCTGTTGGTTCCCAATAGCTATGTAGGGGAAACACGGGGGGAAGATGCTCGCCAGCTTTCCTACCGAATGCGCCAGGACAGCCGGGTCGAAAACGCCGACCCCAATCTTATTCTTAAAGCCAATCCCACCAATTTTGGGTTGGATGGTTCCAATTTCAGTTTTGATGCAAGCTCGGTTATTAACGGTACTAGCCAATCTTCGGATAGTGGTTATACTACCGCCCAAACCCAATGGGCCTGGCAGAAGATAAACCTTTCGGCTATCCAACCAATCAACAAGGGAGCGGGGGTTACGGTTGCCGTGCTGGATACGGGGGTCAATTATAATCACCAGGATTTAAAAGGCCATGTTCTCACCGGCTACGATGCAATTACCGGAGCGGCAAACGGTAATGATGTTAACGGTCATGGCACGTTCGTCGCCGGGGTCATCTTGCAAATTGCCCCACAAGTTACCATCTTACCAGTGCGAGTATTGGACGCAAGCGGTAATGGCACTCTATCCTCGGTAGTTAACGGGTTGCAATATGCCGTCAACCAACACGCCGCTATTGCTAACCTTAGTTTCTCCTCCGCTACCGATAGCAATTGGTTACATAATGCCGTGCAGAACGCGCGGTCAAATGGTATGACGGTGGTTGACTCTGCTGGAAACGAGGGTGTATCTGATTATTATTATCCCGCCGCTTATTCCGAAACTATTGGGGTCTCGGCTACCGACCAAAGCGATTACCGGGCAGATTTTGCCAACTATTCCAGCTATATCCAGTTAAGCGCGCCAGGGGTAACTATTTATAGTATGTATTATCAAGGTGGCTATGGCTGGGCGAACGGTACCAGTTTTTCAACCCCGATAGTAGTGGGTGGCTTGGCCCTTATGAAGTCTTTACACCCTGATTACACCCCTGATAAGCTAAAAAGAAGTATAAAGAACGCTATTGATAAGTTTCCCAGCGACTGTAGCTGTAGTGGTATGGGTATAGGGCGGCTCAATCTTGCAAAAGTGAGATAAGTAGCCAACCGTTTCAGAGGGGAAAAGAAGCAATGAACCGTAAATTCATTTTTGCAACGCTGGCTTTGATCTTGTTTCACCTTTTGGTTGGAGTTTGCGGGTTTGTCAGTCTGCCGGAAGCCAAAGCGGCGGGACATTCTAACCAGTTAGTTTTTAGACTAGCCGACCCGCACAATCTGAATGAGATTCTGACCAAGTATAATCTAAAAAATTGGGCCAAAATTGCTGATAACTATATCCGAGTAGATGTTCCCAGCGGCACAGACACTGCGGCTCTATCAACTTCAATGAGTTTAGACACAAAAATTATGGCAGTTTCGCAAAACAAAACGGTTAGTTTTCTGGAAGCATCCAATCGTTTCCATTTTGACTTTTCCCAACTGGGTGGTGCTCCCAGCCCCGCCACATTGGCGACCCAATGGGCTTGGAGTAAAACCAAACTGAACGTTGCTCAAAATAGCACTACTGGGCGGGGAATAAAAGTAGCGGTGCTGGATACCGGGGTTAAATCCAATCATCCCCTGCTGGCAGGTAAAGTAATCGCAGGTTTTGATGCGATTAACGGGGTAATGGATGGCTCTGATGTTAACGGGCACGGCACGTTTGTGGCGGGGATTATTGCTCAGGTTGCCCCGGACGCTCAGATTATCCCGGTACGAGTGCTGGATGCCGATGGAACTGGAACCCTGGATAATGTGCTAACTGGCTTTAGATTTGCCCTCAACAGTGGTGCTAAGGTTATCAATCTAAGTTTTAGCACCACTGATGATTTAAAACCACTACACGACATCATTATTGAGGCTAGTAATAAAGGAATAGTGGTGGTGGCGGCTTCAGGTAATGATGCCACCAACCAACCTTATTACCCCGCCGCTTATAACGAACTGGTGGCGGTTTCGGCCACTGACAAGAATGATTACCGGGCTAGTTTTGCCAATTTTGGTAATTATATTGAGCTTAGTAGCCCAGGGGTTGATATTTATAGTGCCTGGCTTGATGGTGGTTACGCTATAGGCAGTGGCACCAGTTTTTCGACCCCAATTCTCGCCGGAGCGGGGGCAATGGTATTACAGAAAAATCCGGGATTTTCTTTAAATAAAACTAAGCAAGCTTTGGAAAAAGCTGTAACCAAATTTGCCCCAGGCTGTGATTGCAAGGGAATGGGGAAAGGGCGGTTGGATTTTTCACTTATAAAATAGTCGCGTCATCGAACTAACAACGTTTAAGAAAGGACATTGTTATGAAAGTCAAAAAATTGAAAACGAAATTTAGGCAAGGATTATTGGTACTGGCGGTGGTTATCGCAGGTTTAACCGCTAGTCCGATTTCTAATACGGGGGACAATACCAGCATTAACCTCCAACAGCATTCTGCCGGAGAGGTGGTGGCTGGTAGTAATTTTGGGATGGATGTTCTTGTACCTCCGCCTCCGCCGACCCCCAGTTATAGCTAATTGAGACGCTGGCAAAAGCGGGGAGATTTTTTAGATACCGTGTTAGTTGTCAAGGATTGAATACGGAAGAAAATAACGCATCCTTAGAGATGCTGATGGGATTAGGAATAAAATTAATCAGCAAGTCTTTTTTCTAGTAGCTGCATAATAGCTAACTCTTTTGGGGATAACTTCTCGGCGGTTCCCTGGAGGTTATCCTCTATCATATCCTTGAAAGTTTCAAACAAGCTTCCGTCCATATAAGCATTTATTACTTCAGGATGGACATAACACTTGCGGCAAATCGCTGGAGTATTACCTAACTTGGTAGCTACTTCTTTGATTGCCGTTACCACATTCCTTTTGGCTTCTGTAACAGTCTCGGCTGGCCCAATCGCTTCCAGAGAAAGGGCGGCCAGTATAGTACCTGCCCAGGTGCGAAAGTCTTTGGCGGTAAAACTTTGCCCGGTAATCTCTTGCAGATATTGGTTAACATCACCTGAATCTATACTATGAGGGTGGCCCTCGTCGTCCAAATATTGAAATAATTCATGCCCAGGCAAATCTCGACAGCGTTTCACCATTCGGGCTAATCGGCGGTCTTTTAGCTCTATAACGTGATTTTTATTGCTTTTGCCCTTAAATTTGAATTTAATGGTTGTGCCGGAAATATCCACATGCCGATTACGCAACGTGGTTAAGCCAAAAGAGCGATTGGTACGAGCATATTCCTCATTTCCCACCCTGATAAGGGTTGTTTCCAGTAATTGCACCACAATCGCCAACACTTTTTCGCGGGGCATCCCAGAACGAGCCAAATCTTGTTGCACTCTTTGGTAAATAACTGGTAAAACGTCGCCGAAAGCCCACATCCTGCCATATTTGGTTTCATCGCGAGTTTCGCGCCATTTTTTATGGTAACGATATTGTTTCCGCCCTTTTGCGTCACGGGCCGTAGCTTGTAAATGTCCGTTTGGGATAAGGCAAATCCACACGTTGGTATAAACAGGGGGGATAGCCAGGCTTTTTATTCGGCCTAACTCCTGCTCATCCTCAACCCGACTACCATTGGGCTTATAATATATAAATTGTGCATTGTGCAATTCGCGGCGAATACCGGGTTTATTATCGCTAACGTAGCGCAGCCCGGCACTTCGCGCTACCTGGGCTGGGTTTGGTTTTATCTCGGCTGTTTCAAGTTGTAACATTGTTATTACCTCAGTTTACCAATTATCAAGAATTATGCCACTATAGAATCCTATAAACCTGAAGGCTGCTCTCTTTGGAAAAATAAACTACCAAAAAAAAGAATACAGTCCTAATGACCACTTTGAGTAGGTTTCCATTTTAGTCCCTTGCGGGCCGGGCCAAAGTGGTAAAGGAGGGCCAGAATTATTATCTGGAGAAGTATAGGTATTACATATGAGGATGATTGATGGTGGAATCTTAACCTAGCACCAAACTCAAGGGCCAGTTGGCTCGAGCCCTCACCCAACCCGCAAGCTGGCTTCTCTTTTTCAAAGGTAGAGGGAGTAAAGCACGCCCTTCGCCCAACACCTACTGTAAAATTGAACTAGAAAGGAGGAATATACCCTCTATTCTTTACTTCCGAAATATCCTGTCCATCCTTGTTAATAAAAATTTGGGCAGGCACGGGGACCTGCCCCTACAAATTTTCCCCGATTTTGGATTTTAACCAGGAACTAATAACCAATAACTTTTTTTACCGACAACTGACAACCGCCTATATTTCCGGCAATTCCCAATTATAAAGTTTCTTGAAAACCAGGGCAGCGGTGCGAGCTCGCACAAAGGCCCAACTTTCATCATACTCGGCCTTCATGTCGGAATAACGGGTCAGACCACTGCTCAACTGCGTCTTCACGTCCGACCACTCGCTATGCAACGAATCCAGTAAGTGGCGGGGCTTCACTAGCCGAATAGGGCTATCCTCGCTTACCGAGAGTTCCTCCTGCCACTCGTCGGCATTGGGCACGCGGGCGGTAAAAATGTGCAGGGTGCGGCTGGACATATTCGGCCCTTCTTCCTCGGTACGCTGGTCGTCCATAAAAGTACAATGAACCATCATCACATAGCGGCTGATTTCAATCTCAACCTCATATTCAGCCAGAAAGTTTTGTTTGAGGCTGGTTTCAAAGACCTCTAGGTCAAGAATATCGCCGGGAAGACGCACTTCGGGTAATTTGTAACGCTGGCTGTAGGGCTCGCTGTGCGCCACCAGTTTAGCCCCTACAAAGGCTACCACCAGCAAATTTATCCCATCTGCCGAAGATTGCTCGGCGGCTCGTAACATCCCCAATTGGGAAGTTGTCACCGTCACAGGCAACAATATCCCTTCAGCTACTCCAAACCGTTGTTCAATCTCATTCGGCAATGGCTTCATGTATTACTTTCTTGTAAATTTGGTTGTCGGTGGTCAGTTGTTGGTTGTGGGAAAAGATATTAACAAGGATAAACAGGATATTTCGGAAGTAATTGTAGGAGCAGGCTCTGTCCTGCGACAAATCTGTCGGATGACGGAGCATCCTCCTACAAATTCTTACTCCTGTTTTCCTCATCCTTGATTTTTCATCCTTCATCCTTCCCTAAATCACGTTTCGTTCTTTGTTGAACTTACCCGCCCGGAAGCGTTCGATACTGAGTTCGGCGACATCCAGGCTGGTGCTTGCGCCGTCCAGAATCATTTCGGCAATGGCCCGCCCGATTGCCGGACTTTGCATATAGCCGTGCCCGCTAAACCCGGTTGCCAGATAAAAATTATCCAGTTCTGGCACTTTCCCGACGATGCCGTTATGGTCGGGGGAGGTATCGTATAATCCAGCCCAGCCACTCAAAATTCCGGCTCGTTCAAAATCCGGCACGCGGTGCAGGGCATGTTCCACCACCGTATCCAGCCAGCCCCAATCCAGGGTAGTCTCAAAACCGGGCAACTGGCTCTCGTCACTCTCGCCCAACAAAAAGCCCGGCCCTTCCCGGCGAAAGTGGAAGCCATTCAGCATATCAATCACAAAAGGCACATGTCCTTGAATATCGGGGAACGGCTCGGTGAAAAAAGCTTGGCGTTTAACAGGCTCAACTGGGATAGTTACGTCCATCATTTTACCCAAAATTCCGCTCCAGGCCCCCGCACAACCAATCACAATATTAGCCGCTACCATGCCCCGGTCGGTATCTACACCTAGCAGTTTACGTCCGTCCCGATAGACCGCCTTGACCGCTGTTTCTTCCCAGATTTTCACTCCCCGCCGTTTGGCTTGTTTAGCAAAGGACTGGACTACCTCTGCCGTGTTGCCGTAGCCATCGGTTGGGCAGTAGGTTGCGCCAATAACGTCATCCACATAAAGCCAGGGCCATTTCTCGGCGACCTGCTGCGGGCTAAGGAGTTCGACGGGCGCACCCAAACTTTGTTGGAGGGCGGCATTACGCTGGAAAACGGCTAAATCTTCTGCGTCCGTCACCAGAAACAGATAGCCGCACTGTTTGAAATCCACCCCGCCCTCGTCTGGCTCTAGTTCCAGACGTTGGTGGAAGTGGCTGAAGAAATCTACCGAATACATCCCAATCCGAATGTTGGCGGGGCTGGAAAACTGCTGGCGAATCCCCCCTGCCGCTCTGGAGGTTGAGCCGCTTCCCAGCAAATTT
>Ga0123339_10003320_pt1 | contig 10691 bp, 9 predicted proteins | sample lystaG_FD_89956 | JGI IMG/M metagenome (GOLD analysis project Ga0123339, IMG submission 89956) | Glacier valley bacterial and archeal communities from Borup Fiord, Nunavut, Canada, to study Microbial Dark Matter (Phase II) -... | ecosystem: Environmental > Aquatic > Freshwater > Ice > Glacier ... | reverse complement strand
TGACCATCCTCTCCACCCTGGACTTCCTCGGCTTCGGCCTCCCGCCCGGCTCGGCGTCCCTCGGAGAACTCGTGGCCCAAGGCAAGGCCAACCTCAACGCCCCCTGGCTCGGCATGTCCGCCTACGTCGCCCTCGGCGGCGTCCTGGTCCTCCTGATCTTCATCGGCGAAGCCGTCCGCGACGCCTTCGACCCCAGGAAAGGGGTATAACGGGCGGAGGCGGGCCGGGCGGGCGTCAGGCCGCCTCGGTCTTGGCTGACGTGTCGCGCGCCGTGTCGGGCGGGGCGCCACCCGGAAGGCCAGTCACCTGCTCCTGCTTGAGAAACAAGAGGTCCCCCGACGGGAGGTAAGACTTCATGTCCTGGTCTATCCAGTTCAAGAATTGATATTCGTCCATGGGTCTCTGACCAAGCAACTGTTCCGACGTCCCTTGCTCGTGATACATGTTGACAAGGGCAAAGTAGCGCTGGCCCTTAATAAGGATAGCTGCGCCCTTGTTTCCGGCCGTATCCTCGGCACCTCCGCCCGCAGCGCCCGGCTGCTTGACCGCAGGATCAGCGTAGCGCTTCGCGACTTGCTCCTCAAACCGCTTCAGGTGCGCTGCAAGCTCCGCAGCAAAGATTTGAGGTGTCTTGCCCTTGACGGCGGCATGGATTGCTGCAAGTGCATCCGGCGTATTTTCGTTGCCTGCTGCCTCATAAAGTGCCGCTTCTGCCTTCGATATACCAGCTTCCAGCTTCTGAACATAATTGACCATCATTTGCGACACGCTCTTGTTACCCTCAACGACTTGCTCTCGTGCGGCCGTCTGCATCGCTTCTATCCCGACGTCAAGCGCTTTTTTCGCGATCTCGCTATCGAAGGCCGTTTTCATCCGATCCACGATCGGCGCTAGGTGCTTAAAAGCTTGTAGCTCTTTTGCTGCCATCGCTGCCGCCACGGCGATAGCCGGTCCGACCATGGCACTGCCAAATATGAAGGCCAGGGAGATCGCGATGTGGGCGTTCTCGACAGCAGCGGCGCTCTCCTTTGCCGCCCTAGTGGCATACCCTGGGCCATGGCCGTGCACGGCCCTAGCATACTGTCCAAAATTTTGAGTAATGCGGCCTTGAGTAATCTGCTTCATGCGGAAGAGTGCGTCGTTAGCCAGGCGCTCCAGCTCGGCCCGCGCTGCCGGGTCAGGTGGTGCATTCGGATTGACCCTTGGAACAAGGCTACCCGCATCGCCTGGCGGTTCCGAGTTTTCATCCTTTGAGCCTGGACGACCCTTGCCAGACCTGATCTCCGGCGGCATCCGGGGAGGGTTAGGCTTGGGCGTCCCTGGCCCACCTGGCGGTGACACGGCAGGTGTCAAATCACTTCGCGATGCACCTGCGCCAAGAATCTCGCGCATGCCAGCGAACCAACTCCCGAGTGCGTCGGAATCGGATACAGCATTGTCGTCGCGGTCTGTAGTCACGGGCGAACTCCTCCCGGCGATGCAGGATGAAGCTTGGACAAGATTGCCGCATGAAGTTGCAGCACGCCATTTTGGACTGTCAAAACCACATTGTCATCGTCGTACAGCGTGAGATACATCTCTTCTGTCAACCTATTGCGGAGGTCAAGTTCGGGAGGGTCTTGCGCACTGCTAAAAGAAGCAGTTACGCCGATGTGGCGGCCCGTGGCGAGTAGCTTTATGCTGGCCTCCATCGCACTCACGTTGAGGTACGGTGGGGGGACGGAGCATTCACGCGGTCCACATTGGCGCGATCCTAGTTCATCAAACACCCAGAATGCCATCAAGTCCGACGAGTAAGTGAAACGATCCGCGGCCGAGTCTGAGCCTAGTGAAGCCGTGAGCTGATCCAGCAAACTCTGCACCGTGGGTAGTGGCTTCGCAGTATCAAATGTCACAAGGTGCTGAATAGATATCACCTGGCTGCCAGTACTCGGCAACCCAAAACGTGCTATGGTCAGTCCATCTGGCCGATCAATTCCTATCTCAGCTAAATAGGGCGCAGCGACTGCTGTCACGCCCTTCTCCTGAATACTTAGTGGCTTAAGCTCCATTCTTTCAAATGCCCGAAATCCCATCTTAGAAAAATGTTCTCGGACCTCATCAGTAGTCATCCCAAGCGCTAGGCCGCCAATCACTAGACTCCGCCCAGGATAGACGTGCCGGATCGGCTCCGCTGTCTGCACAAGCGGCACGGTCAGCGTCTCCGCCCATGCGCCGCCACCGCACACCAGCACAGCTAGCACAGCCCACGCCTTCAGCATCTGTCATCTCCCTCCGCCAACCACCATCGGCTTACTTGTACAGCGCAGCAACCACCCTCCCACAAACCTTCGTGAGAACCCGATGCAACTGCCGCCGGCCCGTTCATAACCGAAATCATCCCGTTGCAACGCCTGCTCACTCCCCATACCATTACGCAACTCAAATCCACTCGGAGCACCAAGCATGGCGGCAAACCCAGGCGGCACCGAGCCGGTCATGTCCAAGGCCGACCTCAAGGCCATGCTCAACCTGTCCAAGCGCCAGCCCGTCAGTTGCGCCATTGGCATGACCAAGGACAAGCAGGGCGTCATCCTCCTGCACCGCCTCACGAAGCCGCGCAAGCTGCTGGCCGAGCTTAAGCGCCAAGCCGCCGCCTCCGGACTGGAACTGGACAACGCCACCCTCCGCTTCGGCCGGGCTAACGTGGACGGCGCCAGCGACAGCACCACCGTCCACTTCACCATCAACAAGGACGCGCCCGCCGCAATGCGCATGAAGCTGGTCGAGCAGTTGCGGCCAGCCGGCTTCCAGAAATGCGACCTGTCCGTGGATGGCGCACTGGAGAATGAGACGGAGGCTGACGCCGCGCCCGACGCAAGCGGACAGGCCGCCGCGCCCGGTGCCGCCCGCCCAGCCACGTCCGACCCAGCGCCCCAGTCCGCCGCACAAACCGGCGCAACTGCGCCGAGCCTCGGCCGCTCTCCGTCCAACGAGGTAGCGTCGGGACCTGATATCCAGTCTAGTGAGACGCCACCCCCAGCACCAAGCACCGCACCGCGACAGCCTGGTAACGCCGCGCCGATCACTGGTGCCGCACCAGCCGATGTTGCCGAACTGGATGGTGGTGACGCAGCACCCCGCGATCCCGCAACTGCCGCCCAACCCCTACGGACGCGGTTGACCGGCTTGGTGAAGCAGGTGCTTGCAGCCATGCCATCCAACCCGGCCAATGCCGCCGAATTGCGGGCAACCGCCACGACTGCGCACCAGGCGCTGACGGCCGGCGACCTCGGTGCCGCCAGCACAGCCGCGGATGCGCTGGAACATCTGCTGGGCGGCCCGGCGCAAGCTGCAAACGCCAACCCCGGCACAAGCACCAGCGCCGCACCCAACCCAGACACCCCGCCCACATCCCAGCGTAGCGCTCCGGCCCCGACCACGCCGCAGGCTGTTGGACCGGACACAGCGCCACCAGCATCCGGTGCAGCCCGGACCGCCGCCCAACCGCGCCATCAGCCCGGCAGCCCCGTGTTCGCAAAAGGCCGGGACACCTGGACCGCCGTCCGCGCCAAGCTGTCCAAAGACCTCGACGACGCCCTGAAAGCCCTGACCGCCGGCGCAAACGGCGACGCAAGCCTGGTGCAAGGCGTCGAGCAGTTGATCAAGCCGATCATGGCAGAACTCGACGACACCCTGACCCATAAGCTGGACGAGATCGCCAAGGGCGGTGACGCAACCGCCCACGCGCATCAAGTCCAAGAAGCCGAAGCCATCCTGAACCGGTACAAGACCTTCGCCACCGGGAACGCCGCAGTGGCCCATCTGGACAAGAACCCTGCCCATCCCGTCGCGCTCGCCCGCACGCTCACGACAGCACTGGCAGCCCTGGAAAAGGTCGTCCAAACCTCCGATGGCGCAAGCCAGCAGGCGCGCGCGGCTTAGGCCAGTACAGAGTCACCTGGCTCGGCCCCGCCCACTCCTTCAGGTGCCTGCAGGCCAGAGGCGGCCGCGCACAGCTTCCTAAGCGCCCTAACCCAGGCCTGGCCGGACCACCGCAGCGTGCTACAAGCGCCATGTGACGCAACACGCCCCACGCGCCCCCCTCCTCGACGTCGCCAACCTCACCGTCACCTTCGGCGCCCGCCGCGTCGTGGACCGGGTCTCCTTCACCCTCGACCCCGGCGAAACCCTCGCCCTCGTCGGCGAAAGCGGCTCCGGCAAGTCCCTCACCGCCCTCTCCATCCTCCAACTCCTCCCACCAGGAGCCACCTGCGCCGGCACCGTCACCCTCGACGGCAACGACATGCTCCGCGCCCCCCCGGCCACCCTCCAGCAAGCCCGAGGCGGCACCGCCGGCATCGTCTTCCAAGAACCGATGACCAGCCTCAACCCCCTCCACCGCATCGGCCGCCAAGTCGCCGAGGCCATGGCCCTCCACGGCAACCGCCCCGCCCACAACGCTGTCACAACCCTCCTCGCCCAAGTCGGCTTCCCCGACGCCGAGCGACGCCTCGACGCCTTCCCCCACCAGCTCAGCGGCGGCCAGCGCCAGCGCGTCATGATCGCCATGGCCCTCGCCAACAACCCAAGCCTCCTCATCGCCGACGAACCCACCACCGCCCTGGACGTCACCATCCAGGCCCAGATCCTCGACCTCCTGGCCCGGCAGCGCCAAGCCCGCGGCCTCGCCCTCCTCCTCATCAGCCACGACCTCAACGTCGTCCGCCGCGTCGCCGACCGCGTCTGCGTCATGAAGGACGGCCACATCGTCGAATCCGGCCCCGTCGCCCAAGTCTTCGCCCGCCCCCAGCACCCCTACACCCGCATGCTGATCGCCGCCGAACCCTCCGGCCGCCCCCGCCCCATCCCCGCCGGCGCCCCCGACGTGGCCCGCGCCGAAGACCTCGGCGTCACCTTCGCCGTCCGCCGCGGCATCCTCCGCCGGGCCGCCGGCGGCGTCCGCGCCGTGGACGGCGTATCCCTCCATATCCGCGAGGGCGAGACCCTAGGCCTCGTCGGCGAAAGCGGCTCCGGCAAGAGCACCATCGGCCTCGCCCTCCTGCGCCTGCAACCCGCCACCGGCCGCATCGTCGTCCTCGGCCAGGACATCACCAGCGCGCCCCAGTCCCGCATCCGCCCGCTCCGCCGCCGCATGGGCATCGTCTTCCAGGACCCCTACGGCAGCCTCTCCCCCCGCCTCAGCATGGGCGAGATCGTCGGCGAGGGCCTGCAAGTCCACGAACCCGGCCTCCCCCGCGCCGCCCGCGACGCCCGCGTCCTGCAAGCCCTGCAGGAGGTCGGCCTGCCCGCCGACGCCGCCGGCCGCTACCCGCACGAGTTCAGCGGCGGCCAGCGCCAGCGCGTCGCCATCGCCCGCGCCATGGTGCTGCAACCCCGCCTGGTGGTGCTCGACGAACCCACCAGCGCCCTCGACCGCTCGGTCCAAGCCGGCATCGTGGACCTGCTGCGCGGCCTGCAGGACCGCCACGGCCTCGCCTACCTGTTCATCAGCCACGACCTGTCCGTCGTCCGCGCCCTGGCCCACCGCATCATGGTCCTCCGCGCCGGCCGCGTGGTCGAAGAAGGCGACGCCACCACCGTCTTCGCCGCCCCCCAGGACCCCTACACCGTCGCCCTGATGGCCGCTGCCTTCCCAGACGGCATCGGAGGCACGCAGGCAGCGGCCCATGCAGCGGTGACGGAGGCGGCCCCGGAACGTGGCACGGGATAGCGGCACGCCGAGGGTGGGACACGAGGCGAAAGCCGTCCTTCCAGCACCCGCCCCGGTGCGCTACCGTCGCAGCATGGATCACGACGACGCGCCCCGCCCCATCCCAGCCGGCTGGCAGGAGAGCCTTGACAGAAGCGACGCCGACCTCGCCGCCGGCCGGACCGTGCCGGGCGAGGCCGTCATGGAACGGCTGCGCCAAACCCTTGCCGAGATGGAAGCCGACACCGCCGCAACTGCCCCGGCAGGCGGGACCACGCTTCACCGTTGATCTTCAGCGCCGAAGCCGCAGCCCAAGTTGACGCACTGCGCCGCCACTACCAGAAGGGCAACCGGATCGAGGCCGTGCGAAACCTAATACCAACCCGCAGAAGTGTTGACCCACTTGCATTCAGGCTGTCCGCTCGACGTGAGGCGGCAGGCACCAGGTCAAGACTTCCGCAAGCCGGTATAATACGCGCGCTGGCCCAGGCCGAAATCTCGATCGAACGCGATCCCGCCGCGGGCTTGTCGGCACCGCGCCCCTACCCCAACCTCGCCAGCGCAGGCCGGGTGTGGACCAAGTCAGGCCGCTACTGGATCGCCCATACCATAACGAGGCCGCCCGTCGTCTTGGGCGTGTTCTACGAGGCCGCCGACATCCCGAACCGCATCTGACGCCACCGGCAAGTCCGGTTTGGAGAGGGTCCGGTAGCCCCCCGGCAATGCTCACGTCGCAGCAGCGGCTTCCGGCCGCGCCGGTGCCGCGCCGGCCCCCTCGTCCCGCAACTGGATCGTCAGCAGCACCAGGATCGCCCCCACCGCAAACACCCCCATCGCCCCGAACGTCACCGCATACCCAAGGTACTTCGCCGAAAACCCCCACACGAACGCCGCCAGCGCCGCCCCGCCTGCCTGCAACGTCCCCATGCCCCCCAGCGCCGTCTGCGTCCGCCCCGTCCCATACGTCAGGTCCGCCACCGCAACCGGCGCCGCCACGCTGAACAGCGCCGCCGCCAGCCCGTCCAGCACCGGCACCAGCCACCAGTTCGCCGGCGCCAGCGCCGCCACCGCGCACCGCGCCACCACGATCCCGCACGCCCCGATCCCGCACGCCCCGATCAGCAGCCACCGCCGCCCCACCCGGTCCGACAGCCGACCCGCCACCAGCGCCACCGGCACCATCGTAAGCTGCGTCACGATCGCACAGACCGACATCCAGCTCGTGGCGCTCGCCGCGTCCTGCGCCGTCAGCCGCTGCCCCAGCAGCGGCAGCATGGCCGAGTTCGCCATCTGGAACAGCCCCACCGCCGCCAGCAGCACGAGCAAGCGCCGGTTCCGCAGCAGGCCGCGGGTGGCCCCGCGCGCCTCGCCCCTCTCGCGCCGGCCACGCCCGCGCATTCGGTCCGCGCTGACCGCGCCCCCGTCCATGGCCCGCAGCACCACCAGCGTCACGCCCGCCATCACCGCCAGCACCACGATGGGCGCCGTCGGCCCCACCACCCACGCCAGCACCGCCACCAGCCCGGCAGCCACCACGTTGCCCGCATGGTTCGCCGCCTCGTTCGTGCCCTGCTGCCGCGGGTAGCCCGCCTTGCCCACCACCGCCAGCGTCAGCCCGCTGATGCTCGGCCCTCCCAGCGCCCCCCCGCCGACACGACCACCTGCGCCGCCAGCACCGCCCAAAATGCCCGCGCCGGCAGCAGCGGCAAGGTGCCGGCGACGATGGTGCCGCACGCGATGGCCAGCAGCAGCCGCGGCCGGGCCACCCGGTCCACCAGCGCCCCCGCCGGCCCGGCCAGCACCGCGCCCACGATGGACCCAGCGGCCAGCACGGTGCCCACCTTCTCCGGCGTCCACCCCGCAGCGCCCGCCAGCCACGTGGACAGGAATGCACCCAACCCTCCGCCAACATCAGCCATGAAGAAGTTGACGGCCGGAAGCGCGAGATTGGGGTTCATGGGGACCGGCAACGGCAGGGCTTGCGGACGGTTCCAGGGCATGACGCAAGTCGCACAAAGTTGCCTTTGCTAGCCAGACCTGTACGGTGCTGTACCAGAAGAACGACGCCAAACGCACGACGCCAGAAGCACCACGCCAAAAGCACCACGCCAAAAGCAGCCAAGGGGCAGACCAGCATGGGACCGACCAGACGCAACATCCTCGGCGCAGCCCTGCTGGCCGCAGCAGCCCCCCGCGCCTGGGCGCAAACCCCGGCCCTGCCCACCGGCCCGCACAGCCTGCCGCCGCTGCCCTATGCCCCGGACGCGAACGAGCCGCACATAGACGCGCAGACCATGACCCTGCACCACGACCGCCACCACGCCGCCTACATCACCAACCTCAACGCCGCCCTGAAGGACCAGGGCACCCTCGCCGCCCTGCCCGTCCCAGACCTGCTGGCCCGCCTGCCGGAAACGCCGGAGGCCATCCGCACCGCCCTCCGCAACAACGCCGGCGGCCACGCCAACCACTCGATGTTCTGGAGCGTCATGGGCGGCAAGGGCGGCTTGCCGACAGGAGCGGTGGCAGCCGCGGTGGACCGCGACCTCGGCGGCACGGACGCCATGCGCGCCGCGTTCAGCCGCATGGGTCTGGCGCAGTTCGGCTCGGGCTGGGTGTTCATAACCGTGGACCGCGACGGCAAGCTGGCCCTGGCCGCCCGGCCCAACCAGGACACCCCCCTGATGGAGGGCGGCCGGGTCCTGCTGGGCAACGACGTGTGGGAGCACGCCTACTACCTGAAATACCAGAACCGCCGCGCGGACTACCTGACCGCCTGGTGGAACGTGGTCAACTGGGACGCCGTGGCCAGACGCTACGAGCAGGCGAAGGCCGGCACGCTCGGCGTATAGCAAGCCCGGGATATTCGTGGCGCAACCGCCCGGGTCATGCTGGCCCTGGCGGCTGCGCCCCAGCCCGCCTAGCCCGCCAGCCCCAACCCCAGCACCCGGCTCGCATTCTCCCACAGCGCCGCCCGCAGCGCCTCGTCCGACAAGCCCAGCCCGGCAAAGTCCCGCACCCCCTGCGCCATCGGCCGGAACGGGAAGCTGCTGCCGAACAGGAACTGGTGCCGCATGAACCCGTTCGCCGCCTCCACATACAGCCGCCCGCCCGGCGCAAAGGTGTACATGTCCGGCGACACATAGACGTTCTCGTTCCGGAACGCGACCGTCACCATCGCGTCCACATGCGGATAGAACCCGTGGCAGCACACCAACGGCAGTTTTGGAAATGTCTTGGCCACCCGGTCCACCGCCAGCGGGTCGTTCAGCCGCAAGTCCGGCGTCGTCGGACCCGACATGACGAAGGCCGGCACCCCCAGCTCCTGGCACAGCTCGTACAGCGGCATCAGCCGCTCGTCGTCCGCGCGCATCCCCTCCTTGTAGAAGCCCGCATCCAGGTTGACCCCCTTCATGCCCAATTCGGCAACCGCACGCCGAGCCTCCGCCACCGCCCCGTCGCGCCCCAACTCGACCGGGTCAACGGAGGCAATAGGGATCAGCCGCTTCGGGTCGTGCCGCGCCACCGCCGCCAGGTCGTCATTTCCGACCCGCACGCCCGGCACGCTGCGCGCCACCATGACGGCCGCCGCGATGCCCGCCGCGTCCATCTCCGTCACGAAGCCCTCAACGGTGCGCCCACGCACGAAGTGGTCCACCTCCGCCGCCTCCGTGCCGACCCGGCGGTTCAGCCAGCGGACAACCCCCTCCTCGGCCGAGCCTGGCGCGGCGCCAAAGAAGGGATGCAGGAAGGAAGGACGGCTGCGCATGTCCACGACCGGGCGGACGGCTGAAGTGTTCGGCAAGGTTGATGCTCCAAGACAGTTCGAGGGTGGGGCGGGCAGGGCGTCGCAGCCCTAATGCCAATGGCACTTATCCCGGCCCGTTTCGTCATTGCGAGCCGCGTGCGGCGTGGCAATCCAGGGGCCGCAAGAACTGCTCCCGCCGCCCCTGGATCGCCGCGGGGCTACGCGCCTCGCAACGACGAGTGAAGCGGTCAACGCACATGCCCATCGGTATGATACCAACCGACAGAAGTTTTGACCCGTTGACATGGGTCGTTCTGTTGCATGCCAGCAGTGGAATATGGGTCGAAACTTCCAGCAATTGGCACAAGATGGGCAGCCCTAGGACGGACAACCCTGGGACATGACAGCCCGGAACCGTCGCAGGTCAAGGCCGGCCGGTATCGCACCAGCGGCCCTGGACGGCGGCCCCGCAAGTGCAACCCGCACCGGCCGGGCAGCCCAGGCCACAGGCCGCCAGGTCCGAGTAAGCACCGCGTCCTGTGCGGTGGGCCAATCCGCACGGCCATGCGCGGCCTGCCCCGCCAGGGGCCGGGCAAGCCGCTCAGCCCGGTCAGTGCGACACGGCCTCCAGCACCTTGCCCCGGGTCTCGACCCCCAGCGCCAACACCAGCACCGCCGCAATCAGGAAGCCGCCGGCGCCCACCTGGAACGCCGCCGCCGTGCCGCCCTTCTGCACCAGGATCGGCACCAGCATCGGCCCCAGGATCGCGCCGATCCGCCCGAATGCCGACGCGAACCCGGCGCCCGTGGACCGCGCCCGCGTCGGATACAGCTCCGGCGTGTAGGCATACAGGCAGCTCCACATGCCGAACATGAAGAACTGCATGATGAACCCGGACACGAACAGCCAGGTCTGGTCGGTGGCGTTCCCGTAGGCGTAAGCCGCCACCGCCGACATGATCAGGAACCCCGCCGTGGTCGGCTTGCGCCCGATCCGCTCCAGCAGGTGCGCAGCGGTAAAGAAGCCGGGGATGCCGCCGATGGTGATCAGCGTCACGAAGCCGACGGACGCCTGGATGCTGAACCCTTGGCTCTTCAGCAGCACCGCAATCCAGGAGTTCAGCCCAAAGAAGCCGATCAGCGCAAAGAACCACATCCCGAACGCCATGATCGTCCGCGTCCGGTACTCGGCCGAGAACACCGTCGCCACCGGGTTCTGCCGCCGCTCGAACGCAACCGGCGCAACCGGCG
>Ga0123339_10003314_pt1 | contig 10713 bp, 12 predicted proteins | sample lystaG_FD_89956 | JGI IMG/M metagenome (GOLD analysis project Ga0123339, IMG submission 89956) | Glacier valley bacterial and archeal communities from Borup Fiord, Nunavut, Canada, to study Microbial Dark Matter (Phase II) -... | ecosystem: Environmental > Aquatic > Freshwater > Ice > Glacier ... | reverse complement strand
TGGCGCACCATCGCCACCATCCGCGCCGACGGCATCGCGACGCTGGTGGTGGACCGCACCGTGAGGGCGGTGCTCAGCCTGGTGGACCGGGCGACGGTGCTGGTGAAGGGCCAGGTCGCCTATGACGGCGCACCCGGCCCGCTGGCCGCCGACCCGGCCCTGCTGTCGCGCTTCCTGGGCGTGTGACCATCATACCGCACGGGTATGCAATCGGACGAACTTCGTCTTGGACTCGCCCGGCCCGGCAAGGCTAACGTTACGAACGGTTGGGCGAACAAGACCCGCGTGGGAGGACATGATGCTCGACTCGATCCAGACGACGCTCGATACCGCCGTCGAAGATGATGCCGCGACCGGGCTGTTCCGGTGCAAGCGGAACATCTTCACCGATCCCGAGCTATTCGAGCTCGAGATGAAATACATTTTCGAGGGCAACTGGATTTACTTGGCGCATGAGAGCCAGGTCCCGAACGTCAACGACTACTTCACGACGTTCATGGGCCGCCAGCCGATCTTCATCGCCCGCAACAAGCAGGGCCAGCTCAACGCCTTCATCAACGCCTGCAGCCACCGCGGCGCGATGCTGTGCCGGCACAAGAAGGGCAACAAGGCCGCCTATACCTGCCCGTTCCACGGCTGGACGTTCAACAACTCCGGCAAGTTGCTGAAGGTGAAGGATGCGGAGGGCGCCGGGTATCCCGAGAGCTTCAACAAGGACGGCTCGCACGACCTCACCAAGGTGGCGCGGTTCGAAGCGTATCGCGGCTTCCTGTTCGGCAGCCTGAACCCCGACGTGAAGCCGCTCGCGGAGCATCTCGGGGAGGCCGCCAAGATCATCGACATGATCGTGGACCAGTCGCCCCAGGGGCTTGAGGTCGTGCGCGGCGCGTCCTCCTATGTGTTCGACGGCAATTGGAAGCTGCAGACGGAGAACGGCGCCGACGGCTACCACGTGAGCGCCGTACACTGGAATTACGCCGCCACCACCAGCCGGCGAAAGCAGGCGGAGCAGGTGGACAACGTGCGCGCCATGAGCGCCGGGGGCTGGGCCAAACAGGGCGGCGGCTTCTATTCGTTCGAGCACGGGCACCTGCTGCTATGGACCAACTGGTCCAACCCGGAGGACCGGCCGAACTGGGACCGGCGGGAGGCGCTGGCCCAGGAATTCGGCCAGCCCACGTCCGACTGGATGGTGCAGCGGTCGCGCAATCTATGCCTGTATCCGAACGTATATCTCATGGACCAGTTCAGCTCGCAGATCCGCACCTACCGGCCGCTCGCGGTCGATAAGACGGAGGTCACGATCTACTGCATCGCCCCAAAGGGCGAGCCGGACGAGGCCCGGACCAGGCGCATCCGTCAGTATGAGGACTTCTTCAACGCGAGCGGCATGGCGACGCCGGACGACCTCGAGGAGTTCCGCGCCTGCCAGATCGGCTACGCCGGTACCGCCGCGCAGTGGAACGACCTCTGCCGGGGTGCGGCCCATTGGATCCAGGGCCCGGATGAGGCCGCAAAGTCGATCGGCCTCGAACCACTTCTGAGCGGCGCGCGGACGGAGGATGATGGCCTGTTCGCCGTCCAGCACCGCTACTGGATGGACACCATGCAGCAGGCCCACGCAAAGGACCGGGGCCGGGTTTGACCGCATGACCCTGACGATCGAAGACCTGCGTCAATTCCTGTACCGGGAAGCGCGGTTCCTGGACGATAAGGAGTGGGACAGCTGGCTGGCGCTTTATGCCCCGCAGGTGCAGTTCTGGATGCCGGCATGGGATGACGATGACAAGCTGGTAACGGATCCGCTGCGCGAGATCAGCCTGATCTACTACCCGCACAAGGGCGGGCTGGAGGACCGGGTGTTCCGCATCCGCACGGAACGCAGCAGCGCCACCAGCCTGCCGGAGCCGCGCACGTCCCACAATATCAGCAACGTGGAAATCACCGGGCAAACCGAAGCGTCCTGCACGCTGCGGTTCAACTGGTTCACGCTCAACTTCCGCTACAAGACCGTCGATACCTACTTCGGCACGTCGTATTACACGCTCGATACTTCGGGCCCCACGCCACTGATCATCGACAAGCGGGTTGTCTTGAAAAACGACTACATTCACCACGTCATCGACGTGTATCATATTTGATGGCGTAATCATGGGTCACACGGTCGCACTCAATTTCGAGGACGGGGTCACCCGGTTCATCGACGTCGCCGGAGGCGAGTCGGTGGCGGACGCCTCTTACCGCGTCGGCATCAACATCCCGCTCGATTGCCGGGACGGCGCCTGCGGCACGTGCAAGGCCTTCGTCGAATCCGGCACGTTCGACGCCGGCAACTACATCGAGGACGCGCTGACCGACGACGAGGCCGCGGAGGGCTACGGCCTCGCCTGCCAGATCAAGCCACGTTCCGACATGGTGTTGCGCGTGGCCGCGTCGTCGGAGGCCTGCAAGACCCGGCCCGCCGCCCATGCCGGCACGATCGGCGCCGTCACCCGCCTGTCCGACACCACGGTCGCCTTCACCCTCCGCACGGGGCCGCTCGCCTTTCTGCCGGGCCAGTACGTCAACATCGTCGTGCCCGGCACCACGCAGCACCGGTCCTACTCGTTCAGTTCGCCGCCGGGTGCGGCGGAGGCGACGTTCTTGGTCCGCACCATCCCGGGCGGGCTCATGACCGGCTTCCTGGCCGCAGCCTCGCCGGGCGACGCCGTGCAGTTCACCGGTCCCGTCGGCAGTTTTTACCTCCGCGACGTGAAGCGGCCCGTGCTGATGCTGGCGGGCGGCACCGGGCTCGCACCGTTCCTGTCCATGCTCGACCGGCTGGCCGAAACCGGCGCCATGCAGCCGGTCCATCTTGTGTATGGCGTGACGCACGACGCGGATCTGGTGGAGGTCGAGCGGCTGTCGGCACTGGTCGCCGCCGTGCCCGGCTTCACCTTCGGCACCTGCGTCGCCGACCCTGGCTCCGCCCATCCGGCCAAGGGCTACGTCACCGACCACCTCGACCCCGCGCACCTGCACGGCGGCAACGTCGACGTCTATTTGTGCGGCCCCCCGGCCATGGTCGAGGCGATCCGCCAGCACTTCACCGATACGGGCGTCACCCCGGCCAGCTTCTACTTCGAAAAATTCGTGCCGAGCGGCGTCGTGACGAGCTCCGCATGACCTGGGCCGGGCGCTTCGCGGGCAAGGTCGCGGTCGTGACCGGCGCCGCCCAGGGCATCGGCCGTGACGTCGCGCAGCGCCTGTTGCAGGAAGGTGCTCAGGTCGTGCTGGCCGACAAGTCGGAGCTGGTGCACGAGGCCGCGGACGAGCACGCCCACACCGTCCAGGCCGATATGGAGCGCTATGCCGATTGCCAGGCGCTGATGGCGGCCGCCGTCGAGCGGTTCGGGCGGCTGGATATCTTGGTCAACAACGTCGGCGGCACGATCTGGGCGAAGCCCTTCGTCGAGTATGAGGAGCAACAGATCGAGGCCGAAATCCGCCGATCCTTGTTCCCGACTCTATGGTGCTGCCATGCGGTACTGCCGCCCATGCTGGCGCAGGGTGCCGGCGTGATCGTCAACGTATCGAGCGTCGCGACGCGCGGCGTGAACCGTGTGCCGTATGCGGCGGCGAAGGGCGGGGTGAACGCCATCACCGCCGGGCTGGCGTGGGAGTATGCCGCCCACGGCATCCGGGTGAACGCCGTGGCACCCGGTGGCACCGATGCCCCGCCCCGGCGCATTCCCCGCAACGCCGCCGAACCCAGCGCCGAGGACCGCGCCTGGTATCGGCAGGTTGTGGACCAAACCACGCACAGCACCATGCTGAAACGCTACGGCACCGTCGCGGAACAGACGGCGGCGATCCTGTTCCTCGCCTCCGACGAGGCGTCCTACATCACTGGCACCACCCTACCCGTCGCTGGTGGCGACCAGGGTTAAAACCACAATGGGAGAGCAACGATGAACGCAGACATCCTGAGCACCAGCCCGAGCGGCGACCTGCTGGCGCGCGTCGCCGGCCTGGACCAGACGGCGGGTGACGACCGCATGAAGCAGATCGTGAAGCACGTCGTGCAAGGCGTGTTCGACACGATCGAGAAATTCGACGTGACCCCGGCCGAGTTCTGGGCCGCCATGGGCTTCCTGACCAAGACCGGCCAGCGCGGCGAATATGGCCTGCTGGCGGCGGCGCTGGGCGTCGAGCACTACTTCGACCTCCGCATCGATGCGCAGGAGCGTGCGGCCGGGCTTGAGACCGGGACACCGCGCACCATTGAAGGGCCGCTGTATCTGGCGGACGCGCCGCTCTCGACCGGGGAGGCGCGGCTGGATGACGGGACGGAGCAGGGCGAGGTGCTGTTCATGGACGGCGTGGTGCGGGATGCGCAGGGCAAGGTGATCGCGGGCGCCGTCGTGGACGTGTGGCACGCGAACACGATGGGTGGCTACTCGTTCTTCGACCCAAACCAGGCACCCTGGAATTTGCGCCGCCGGATCGAGACGGATGCGGAGGGACGGTATCGCTTTCGCTCCATCCTGCCGGCCGGCTACGGCCTGCCGCCAGATGGGCCGACGCAGGGGCTGCTGAACCATTTGGGCCGGCACGGGCGGCGCCCGGCGCATGTGCACTTCTTCGTCTCGGCGCCGGGCTACCGGCAGTTGACGACGCAGATCAACATCGCGGGCGACGAATATCTGCATGACGACATGGCATTCGCCACGCGGGACGAGCTGATCCCGGCCGTGCGCCGCCAGTCCGGCAGCAAGGAGGGGCTGAACGCGCCCTATTCGGAGATCAGCTTCGACTTCACGCTGAACCGCGAAATGGCGTCCCTCCCGGACACTGTAGTGATCCGTGAGCACGCCAAGGCGGCGTAGCGTGCCCGACGTGCATTCCGACGTGCATTCCGACGTGTATCATGTCCCGTACGATCTGGTGCGGGACATGGCGGTGCATGCGATCCGCAGCACCATCGTGGACGTGCCGACGGTGCGGAAGCACAAGCTGTCGAACACGTCCGTCACGGCGCAGAGCTACGTGATCGTGCAGCTGCGGCTGGCCAATGGCATGGAAGGCATCGGCGAAGCCGCGACCCTGGGCGGCCCGCGCTGGAGCGAGGAGAGCGTCGAGGGCATCAAGGCCACCATCGACGCTTATTTGGCCCCGGCGATGCTGGGCGCCCGGGCCGACCAGTTCGAGGCGGCGGGCGCGCGCATGGACGCGGCGGCGAAGCGCAACAACGCCGCCAAGGCCGCGATCGAGACGGCGCTGTTCGACGCGGTGGGCCGCACGCTCGGCCTTCCCATCCACGCGCTGCTGGGCGGCGCCGTGCGGGACCGGGTGCCGGTGCTATGGACGCTCGCCAGCGGCGACCCGGTGCAGGAAGTGGACGAGGCCGAGCGTAAGCTGGCCGCCCGGCTGCACCGGCGCTTCAAGGTCAAGATCGGCGCGCAGGAGCCTGCGGCCGACATGGCGCGCATGCGGCATTTGGCCCACGCGCTGGAAGGCCGGGCAGAGCTGATCGTGGACGCGAACCAGGCCTGGGACGAGACGGTCTCGGCCCGGTGCCTGCCACAATTGCAGGAGATGGGCGTGGCGCTGGTGGAGCAGCCGGTGCCGGCCTGGAACCTGGCGGCTATGGCGCGGCTACGGGCGCGTCCGAATACGCCGCCGTTGCTGGCGGATGAGAACGTGTTCACCACGCACGACATGCTGGCCGTGGGGGCGGCCGGGGCAGCGGATGCAGTCTCGCTGAAGCTTGTGAAGCATGGCGGGCTGCTGGCGCTGAAGCGCGTGGCGGCCGTGGCGGAGGCGGCGGGGGTAGCGCTGTACGGTGGCTGCCTTTTGGAAAGCTCCGTAGGGGCGGCGGCGCATTTGCAGGCGTTCTGCACGCTGCGTGAGCTGGCTTGGGGCTGCGAGCATTTCGGCCCGCAAATCCTGACTGGCGACTTGGTGACGGAGCCGCTGCGCTACGCCGATTTCAACGTACATCTGCCGACAGGGCCCGGGCTGGGCATGATCCTCGATCCCGACCGGATGCAGGCCTACGCGCGGGGATGAGCTGATCGACCTCTCCCCGGGAGAGGGCAAAGAGGGGGATTTATGCTTTACCATGTCGAGATGGACGTTTCGGTGCCGCGGGACCTTGACCCGGCCGTGTTCGACCGCCTGAAGGTCGCGGAGAAAGCGCGGGCGGAGGCGTTGCAGCAGGACGGCACGTGGCGGCATCTGTGGCGCGTTGCCGGGCGCTATGCCAACGTCAGCATATTCGACGTGCCGAGCCATGACGCGCTGCACGCCATCCTGTCCGGCCTGCCGCTGTTTCCGTTCATGGCCATCAAGGTGACGCCGCTGGCGCAGCACCCCTCCGCCATCCACCACGAATGACCGCGGCGGCCATTCCTGCGCCGGCGTTGCCGATGGCGGCGGTGCCGCTGCTGTTCGTGGGCATCTGGGCGACGGGCTTCATCGTGGCGCGGCTGGTGGCGCCGCATGTGGACCCGCTCACGTTCCTGTCGTTCCGTTTCGTACTCAGTGCCTTGCTGTTCAGCGGCATTGCCCTTGTGGCTGGGGCGGCTTGGCCGCGAAGCCGGACGGGCTGGCGGGATGCGCTGGTGGCGGGGGTGCTGATGCAGGGCATATACCTGGGCGGCGTGTTCTGGTCCGTGCGTCATGGGCTGCCGGCGGGGCTGTCGGCGCTTGTGACAGGCCTGCAACCGCTGCTGACGGCGGCGCTCGCCTGGCCCGTGTTGGGGGAGCGGGTGAGCGGCCGGCGTTGGGCCGGCATCGCGGCCGGGTTCGCCGGGGCCGTTATGGTGCTGTGGCCGCAATTGCAGTTGGGGCCGGTGCTGCAGGTGCCGCTTGCCCTGTCGGGCATGGCGATGGTCGGGATGACGCTCGGCACCATCTGGCAGAAGCGTACCGCGTCGCAGGCGGATTTGCGGACGAACGCCGCCATTCAGTTCATCGGCGCCGCCGCCGTGACCATCCCCGTCGCCGCGCTGACCGAGGCCGGGCGGTTCGATATGGGCTGGCAGGCCTGGACGGGGCTGGCCTGGGCGGTGCTCGGCCTGTCCTTCGGCGCCATCTCGTTACTGCTGCTGCTGATCAAGCGGGGCGCCGTGGCGGGCGTCGCGTCGTTGTTCTACTTGGTCCCACCCGTCGTCGCGGTGATGGCGTTCGTGCTGTTCCAGGAACAGCTCGTGCCGATCCAGATGGCCGGCATGGCCGTCGCGGCTGCCGGCGTGGCGCTCGCCAGCCGGAATCCCTGAAGGAGGCGACCATGCGCATTGCGATCATTGGCGGCGGGATTGGCGGACTGACCTTGGCGCTGGCCATGCGGGAGCGTGGCATCGCCGCCAGCGTGTATGAGCAGGCCGGGCAGTTGTCCGAGATCGGCGTCGCCGTCGCGCTATCGGCCAATGCCACGCGGGAGCTACGGCGGTTGGGCGTGCTGCCGGGCGTGATGGCGGCGTCCACTGAACCAAGCGAGCTGATCTACCGCGACGGGCGCGACGGGCGGCGCATCGCGGCGCACCCGGTGCATAACGGCATGTCCTACCAGAACCGCTTCGGCGCGCCCTATTGCGGCATCCACCGGGCGGATCTGCAGCGCGTGCTGGGGGACGCCCTGGCCGGCGATGGGCTACATCTTGGCCACCGGCTGATGACGATTGAGGAGGGCGGCGCTGGCATGCAGCTGCGCTTCACCAACGGCCTTGCCATCGAGGCGGACCTGGTTGTTGGGGCGGATGGGGTGAAGTCCGCCGTGCGCGGCTTCGTCACCCGCGGCGCCGGCACCGAGTATTCCGGCACCAGCGCCTTTCGCGGCATCGTGCCCGCCGCCAAGCTACCCTCCCTGCCGGACCCGCTGGCGATCCAGTTCTGGATGGGGCCGGGCGCGCATCTGCTACATTACGCGATCGGGCCGGAGGGCGGGGACGTGAACTACTTCGCCGTCGTGGAGGGTCCCATCGCCTGGCCCGGCGCGGGCAGCACCGCCCCGATCGAGCCCAACGAGGCCGTGCGGGCCTTCGCCGGCTGGCACCCGGCCGTGACCGAGATGATCGCCGCGACCGAGCAGACCCTGCGCTGGGGCCTGTTCGTCGTGCCGCATCTACTGCACTGGCACCGTGGCGGCGCCGTCCTGCTCGGCGACAGCGCGCACGCCATGGTCCCGCATCACGGCCAGGGTGCCAATACCACGATCGAGGACGCGATCACGCTGGCCGAGCTGCTGCGGGACGCAGCGCCAGCCAGCATCGGCGCGCTGCTGGCCCGCTACCAGGCGCTCCGCCGCGCCCGCACCCGCAAGATCCAGCGCAGCTCCTGGATCACCAACGGGCTGCTGCACCTGCCGGACGGCCCCGCCCTGCCGACACGGGACGCGGCGATGGCGGCGTTCCCGGAGCGCTTCGCCTGGATCCACGGCCATGATGCGCTGCACGCGGCGGCCGCCTGATGGGCACGGCGGTGCTGGACGGGCTGATCGCCATCGCGGCGGAGGAGGCCCATGTCGATCCGGCGACCATCACCGCGGATGCGCGGCTACGGGACAGGCTTGGCCTCGACTCGCTCGCGCTGATCGACCTCGTGGTCGCGGCGGAGGACCGGTTCGGCGTCCGCATCCCCGATGACGATGCCGAGCGCTTCGTGACGCTGGGCGATGTCGCTGCCTTCATCCAGGCGGCGCTGCCGCGTCAGTAATGGACGCTGGCCCGCAGCCCGACCACGACGGCGTTGCGGATGGGGCTGCCGCCGGCGCGCGGATTGGGGGCGTGGGCGCCGGGCCGGATGATGTATTGTGCGTCCGGCTGCAGCGTCACGCCGGGAACCACCTCTGCCTGGTAGGTTGCCTCGATCAGGACTTCGTTCGACCGGATGGGATAGTAGGAGCCGCTGAACGCCAGCACGTCGCGGTCCAGGCCGCGCGCCGCGCCGGAGACCTGGACGTAGCTGGCGGCGAGCCCGGCCGTGTCCGTCGCGCGTCCCGGCACCAGGCCCTTGTACGTTACCCCACCATCGGCGTAGAAGCGGACCGGGCTGCTGCGCCCGGTCGGTGACCCGGCGAGGCGCGCGAACACGCCCAGGCCCTGATCCGTCGTCCCGGTCTCGCGGTAGGCCAGCTGGTCGAACACGGCATAGACCATGCTGCTGCCCCGGCCGCGGCGGGGCGCGCCGCCACCGCCGGGGTCGGCCAGGGATAGGCCGTCCGATCCGGTGCCCAGGTCGTCGAAGCGGCCGAAATGATGGGTGCCGCCCAGCTTGACCGTGCCGGGCAGGCCGGGGCCGGATTGGTTGTAGGCGTAGGCGACTTCGCCGATCAGCAGCGCCGGGTCGCGCAAGCGGAAGTTGGTGCCGCTGCGGTTGCGGCGCTGCGGGTCCCCTCCGGATCCGGCCGGGTCGCCGTTGAAGACGGCGAGCAGCGCGGACAGGTTCGGCGCAGGCGCGAGCTTGAGGCGGATGCCGGGCGTCGCCAGCGGATACGATGGCCCGCCGCTGGGCAGGTTGGCGCTGGCGACCGTCGGGAAGCCGAACGTCGCATTGACGAACAGCGCGCCGTATTGCGAGACGATGAACTCCGTATCCGCCGCCAGCTGCCCCGCCCGCAGCGCCGCCTTGCCGCCGAACAGCGTCTGCTCCAGCCACAGCTCATACAGCCGGGTGGCCGGCTCCGCCTCGATGCCGCTGCTGACGATCAGGTTGCCGATGCAGCAGCGACTGAGGCCGTTGCCGTGGATCTGGTAGGCGTTGGAATGCAGCGCGAGGCCGGGCAGCCCGGCCAGCGTGCCGAGGTCGACGTCCAACTGCATGTCCAGCCGGCCGCCATAGATGCTGGACCGCTTGGTGCCGCCAGACACGGTGCCCAGCGCCTCCCCGATATAGGTCGCGCTGGCGGAGATCCCGTACTGGCCCAAGGCAGCGCGGATGCCGCCGGGGTCGGGGTTGGCGAAGTTGGAGGCGACCGACGGCGCCGACGGTGGCTGGCTTGGCTTGTCCGACGATTCGGACGAAGCTGGCTGCCCCGCACCGGTCAATGCGGGCTGCGCCGTGGCAGGCAGGGCTGCGAGAAGGGCTGCCGCAATGGTGGCCCAGCGGACCGAAGCACCAGCCGTGATCATATCGAGTGCCGTCCTGAAAGTGATGCCACGGCTACATTATCTAGTATTGGTCCGAAATGGCAATGCGCCCGGCGGGTTGCGCCAGGATCGCAGTTGGGCGATTGAACGGCGGAACGGCAAGGGCCGTGTTGGAGAGAAGCAAGCATGTCGGTCACCGTTGTCTACTCGACGTCCGCTACCGCGACCGGCGGGCGGGATGGCCATGCCGCGACGGCGGATGGCACGTTGGATGTGAAGCTCGCGACGCCGAAAGAGATGGGCGGCGCCGGCGGCCCCGGCAACAACCCTGAGCAGCTGTTCGCGGCCGGGTATAGCGCTTGCTTCCTGGGCGCAATGAAGTTCGTCGCGTCCCAGGGCGGCCCCAAGGTCCCGGCCGACACGACGGTCAAAGCCGATGTCGGCATCGGCCCGCGCTCGGAAGGCGGGTTCGGCATCGATGTGGGCCTGACCATCACCCTCCCCGGCCTGTCGAAGACGGATGCGGAGGCGCTGGTCGAAAAGGCGCACCAAGTGTGCCCGTATTCGAACGCTACGCGCAACAACGTCCCGGTTCGTCTGACGATCGCCTGACAAACGGGCTGGAGGATGAGGCGCCCTGGCG
>Ga0123339_10003313_pt1 | contig 10717 bp, 8 predicted proteins | sample lystaG_FD_89956 | JGI IMG/M metagenome (GOLD analysis project Ga0123339, IMG submission 89956) | Glacier valley bacterial and archeal communities from Borup Fiord, Nunavut, Canada, to study Microbial Dark Matter (Phase II) -... | ecosystem: Environmental > Aquatic > Freshwater > Ice > Glacier ... | reverse complement strand
CGTAAGGTCGTTGGTTCCGAAGCTGAAGAAGTCGGCGACTTGTCCGATCTCATCGGCCGTGATCGCGGCGCGCGGGAGTTCGATCATGGTGCCGATGGCGATATCGACATGCTGGCCGGTTTCCTGCTCGACCTCGGCGATGACAGCCTCGGCTTCGCCGCGGAGCGTCTCGAGTTCGGCCTTCAGGCTCACGAGCGGGATCATGATTTCAGGATGCGGATCCTTGCCGGCCGCCTTGAGCTGGTGGGCCGCACGCGTTATCGAACGAACCTGCATGGCGTAAAGTTCGGGGAACACGATCCCCAGTCGACAGCCGCGCATACCGAGCATCGGATTTTGTTCGGAGAGTGCATCGATCTCGGAGAGGAGTTTCTTTCCTTCAGCAAGCGCTCCGGCAGAATCGCCCGAAAGCTCACGTCGCACAAGATCGATCTCGAGTTCGCGGGGATTATCCAAGAACTCGTGGAGCGGCGGATCGAGAAGACGCACCGTCACCGGCAGTCCATCCATCGCCTCGAAGATTCCGAGATAGTCGGAAACCTGCACGTCGAGTAGCTTCGCAAGTGCGGCGTTGCGTCCCTCTTCGGAGTCGGACAAGATAAAATCTTGGATGATATCTTTACGCTCACCGAGGAACATATGCTCGGTACGAGTCAGGCCGATGCCTTCGGCACCGAAGTCACGCGAGATCTTCGCGTCTTCGGGATTGTCCGCATTGGCATGCACTCCGAGTGTACGAATTCCGTCGGCCCACTCGAGGATGGTCTCGAAATCACCGGACACCTCGGGCTCGACCAAGTCGGCGTCGCCGAGAATCAAAATACCCGTCGTTCCGTCGATTGAGATCGAATCGCCTTCTTTGATGACGATATCGGTACCGATGACGGAGGCCTGTTTGGCCTTCGCGTCGATTTTCAGTTTATCGACACCGCATACGCAGGGCTTGCCCATGCCGCGGGCGATGACGGCCGCATGCGAGGTCTTTCCTCCATGAGAGGTCAAGATACCTTGTGCGGCGACCATGCCGTGCAGGTCATCGGGAGTCGTCTCCCAGCGAACAAGTACGACCTTCTCGCCACGTGCGGCGGCCGCTTCGGCGTCGTCGGCGGAGAAGACCGCCGTGCCGACTGCCGCACCGGGACTTGCGTTGAGTCCGCGGGCGACGACGTCGTAGGACCGCTTGGTGTCGAACATCGGATGGAGGAGCTGGTCGAGTTGCGCCGGGTTGATGCGGGAAATCGCCTCTTCCTTCGAGATGACTCCTTCTTCCACCAGATCGACGGCGACTTTCAGCGCCGCGCGAGCGGTACGCTTGCCGACACGCGTCTGGAGCATCCAAAGCTTGCCTTGCTCGATGGTGAACTCGATATCGCACATATCGCGATAGGCCTCTTCGAGGACGGCGAATACGTTATCGAGCTCCTCTCCTGCTTTTTCGAGACCCGGAAGGGTCTTCAATTTTGAGATGGGCTCCGTCAAACGAATACCGGCTACGACATCTTCTCCTTGGGCGTTCGTCAAGAAGTCACCGTAATATTCTTTGGTGCCGTCGGCAGGGTTTCTCGTGAATCCGACTCCGGTAGCAGACGTCTCGCCTTTGTTGCCGAAAACCATGGACTGGACGTTCACCGCTGTTCCGATGTCGTCGGAGATCTTTTCCATACGGCGATAGTCACGCGCACGACGGTTGTTCCAACTGCTGAATACCGCCTCGATCGCCAAGTGGAGTTGAACGTTTACGTCTTGGGGGAACGCGACTTTTCCGTCGACGACAAGAGAAGGGAACGCGTCGCCCGATACTTCTCGGGAAACGATTGCCTTGAAGTCTTCGACGAGTCCTTTGAGATCGTCTGACGAAAGCTCAGTGTCGTCGCTGACTCCGGCTTGATGTTTTTTAACGGTGATGGCATTTTCGAACTCGTCGCCGCCGACGTTGAGCACGACGTTCGAGAACATCTGGATGAAGCGGCGATAAGAGTCCCAGGCGAAGCGCTCATTGCCCGTCTGGTTGATGAGACCGTGGATCGACTCGTCGTTCAGACCGAGGTTGAGAATGGTATCCATCATGCCCGGCATCGAGAATGCAGCACCTGAGCGGACGGAAACGAGAAGCGGGTCCTTGACATCCCCGAGCTTCTTGCCCATCTTCGCCTCTAAATCAGTCGTATAGGCAACGAGGTCTGCCTCGAGCTCATCGGGGAAAGAAGGCGGGTTGGAATTGTAGTACTCCATACAAGTCTGGCAACTGATGGTGTAGCCGGGAGGAACGGGAAGTCCCATGTTCGCCATTTCGGCGAGGTTTGCACCTTTACCGCCGAGGATGAACTTGAGTTCCTTGTTTCCCTCGGTGCGATTCTCACCCTGTGCATCTTTCCCGAACGCGTAAACACGCTTAATCTCAGACACGGCATCTCCTTAAAAACTAAGACCTTACTTTGTGCGTCTCGTCGTGACGACGAACGCGCAAAACCGACAATAACGCAGTATCCTAACAAGCAAAAAGCGCTACGGATTTCACGTAACGTATTTGCAATGATACAACAGATTATTCGAATCGCTCAACATATCGCAAAATCTCCTGGGCGACTTCCTCAATAGCTCGGTTCGCGGTATTGATCACGATACAGCCCAACTTACGCATGAGGGCACGCGCTTCTTCGAGTTCTCTTTCGACATGTTCGCGATCGGCATAATCGGGCACGAATGTCCCGAGTTCCTTCACGCGTCCTTTTCGGATGTCGAGGAGAACCTCAGGAGTCGACATCAAACCGAATATCTTCTTCGGATCGCAGTCGAACAACTCCTCGGGAGGTTCCACGCCCAAAGCCAAGGGGACGTTCGCCGTACGAACCCCCCTATAGGCCAAGTACATGGAGAGCGGCGTTTTCGAAGTTCTCGAAACCCCGATGATCACCACATCGGCGCGCAAAAGACCTTCCGGTCTGCGTCCGTCGTCGTGTGCGACAGAATATTCCATCGCGTCTATGCGATCGAAGTACTTCTGGTCGGTTCTTCGAAGCGCACCGACGAAACTCGATGCATGCTGGGCGGTCATTCGCTCGAGTCGCATGATCGTCTGACCTAAGACATCGATCCCCATCGCGCCCTCTTTGACGAGATCGTCCATTTCGTCGTGAAGCTCTCCGTGAGCGAACGTATAGAGGAACAGATAATTTTCTTCTCCGGCATGCGTTTCGACGATTTGCCGCAGATGATGGACATCGTGGATCATCGTCGATTTTCTGATCACCACATGGACGCCCGGGAACTGCGAAGCGGCGGCACGGGCGACCGATTCCCCCGTCTCTCCGACGGCGTCACTGATGATGTGGATCGTAACTTTTTCCGGGCTGGTCATCTTCACCTCGGTCTTTTCATATCGGAATGCTTCGAAACATCGTTTTTCCGGAGGATGGGTTCTTAAGAAAGCCTCGAAAAATCGGCGAACAGATCGAAGAGCTCCAAAAAGTTGTTAAGCAGCGCGATCCTGTTGTTCTTCAAAGCCTCATCGGGATCCATGATCATGACACCCTCGAAAAACGCGTCGACGGGTTCGCGCAACGATGAGAGCAGAGCGAGCATAGCAGCATAGTCTCCGGCGGCGAACAGCGCTTTGCTCCCCTGCGCCGCTTCGACGATAGCGGAAGCGAATGCGTCCTCGACCGGCATGAACAACGATCGGTCCACTTGAACGCCGACGGAAGGGACGCTGAGATTTTTCGCGCGTTTGAAGGCGGCGAGAAGATCTGCAGCGGCCTCGTTTACGGCACGGAACTCGGTAAGGCTTTCGCAGCGTCTGTACGCGTCGGCCGGGTAGCCTCCGTCGACGGCGAGCACGGCGTCGACGGTATCATATGCGAAGCCGGCATCGCGCAGAATCGTCTGCAAACGCGCGGTGAAGAAGTCGATGATCGCCTTTCTGGTCTTTTCCTCGTCGAACGACACATCTTTAATCCGTCCGAGAGAAAAAGTTACGGCCTCTTCGAGATCGAGAGGAAGGCTTTGCAGGGCGATTTGCAAAATACCGATCGCACTACGACGCAGGGCGAAGGGATCCGAGGTGCCCTTGGGGGCCTTCCCGACGGCGAAGATACCGGCGATCGTATCCAACTTGTCGGCGATCGAGACGATTTTTCCGGCTACAGTGGAAGGAATCGCATCGGATGCGAAGCGTGGTTTGTAGTGTTCCCGAATCGCGGTGGCGACTTGCGACTCCTCGCCTGCGGCCAGTGCGTAGTAGGCGCCCATGATGCCCTGTAGCTCGGTGAATTCAACGACGGCATTCGTCACGAGATCGGCTTTTGCGAGATGGGCGGCGCGCTGTGCGAATGCGGCTTCGTCGGGTTCGACGTCGAGCGAACGTGAGAGCATACGCGTAAGTTCCTCGACCCGTTCCACCTTTGCGGCTGTGGTTCCCAGTTTCTCTTGGAACACCACATGCTCGAGTTTCTTGAGCCATTGTTCGAGCGGAACTTTGAGGTCCTCGTCATAGAAGAAAGCGGCATCTGCAAGTCTTGCACGCACGACACGTTCATGGCCTTCGATGATCTGCCGGGAGAACTTCGGATTCCCGTTCGAGATGACGACGAAGTGGTTGTCGAGTGTACCGTCCGCTCTCTGAATGGCGAAATATCTCTGATGTTTGCTCATCGCATACTCGAGGATCTCCCGAGGCACGCGGAGGAATTCCTCGTCGAACTCTCCGACGATCGCATTGGGATATTCCGTCAGATTGATGACCTCGCGAAGAACCGATTCGACGACGAGAGGCGTGCCGTAGCGCGAACCGAGTTCGGCTATCCCCTCTTCGATGAGTGTCTTTCTCTTGGAAGGATCGACCACCACGTGGCTTTTGCGCAACGTGTTCTCATAATCTTTCATGGAGGAAATCTCGATTGTGCCGGAAGACAGGAATCGATGGCCATAGGTGAAGCGATCGGAGACGACATCCCCGAATGTCACGGGGACGATCTCATCGCCGAACAGGGCGAGGAGCCACCGGACCGGGCGGACGAACCGGACCGTCTGGTCTCCCCAACGCTGTGAGCGTTTCCAGTCCAAATCATGCAAAAAGCCGCTGAGGATATCGGGAAGGATATCGAGCGCCGCTCGACCCTCTTGCTCGACACGTGCATACAGATATTCGGCGCCGTCGATCTCACGTAATTCCACCTGTGAGATATCTATGCCCTTTCCACGCGCGAATCCGAGGCCGGCTTTCGTCGGCTCTCCATCGGGCGCATATCCGACCTTTTTGGCCGGACCTTTGTACTCATCCACTCTATCGGGCTGTTCGTCCTTCAAACCGGAAACGCAGATTGTGATCCGTCGCGGTGTCGAATAAAGAGTGAAGTCATCAAAGTCGAGGTTTGCCTGGGCGAAGGCGTTCGGCACGAGCTTCTCCAGCTGCACGAGCGCATCGTTGAGCGGAGTGCTCGGCAATTCTTCGGTACCGATTTCGAAGATCAAGTCACGCGCGCTCATTATTCTTCTCCCTTTGAAGCGTCGGTCACCGGTTTAAGATAGGCGGCGCAGCAGTCTTTGGCCAGTGCACGGACACGGAGGATGTATCCCTGTCGCTCGGTGACGCTGATGGCGCCCCGTGCATCAAGCAGATTGAAGGCATGGCTGCACTTCAGCACATAGTCATAGGCCGGAAGAACCAACCCCGCATCGAGCGTCGAGCGACACTCCCGTTCGTAGCTGTTGAAGAGGTTTAGGAGCATGTCGACATCGGCGGTCTCGAAATTGTACGTGCTGTACTGGATCTCATCGTTGAGGAACACATCGCCGTAAGACACCTCGTTGCCGTCCTTATCGCGTGCGTAGACGATGTCGTACACGCTGTTCACGCCCTGGATATACATGACGAGGCGCTCGAGGCCGTAGGTGATTTCCGACGGAACCGGGCTGCACTCGAACCCACCCACCTGTTGGAAATAGGTGAACTGGGTAACCTCCATACCGTTGAGCCACACTTCCCACCCAAGCCCCCATGCCCCCAGCGTAGGTGACTCCCAGTCATCTTCGACGAGCCGCATATCGTGGTCGTCGACATCGACGCCGATGGTGCGAAGCGAGTCGAAATAGAGATCGAGCACGTTATCGGGACTCGGCTTTAAAATGACCTGGAATTGATAGTAGTGTTGGAGGCGATTGGGGTTTTGACCGTAGCGTCCGTCGGTCGGTCTGCGGCACGGCTGGACATAGGCGGTTTTCCATGGATTCGGCCCGAGAGCTTTAAGCGTGGTGGCCGGATGGAAAGTTCCCGCCCCCACTTCGGTATCATAGGGCTGGAGTACGACGCAACCCTGGTCTGCCCAGTAGCGTTGCAACGACAAAATGACATCCTGAAATGTCTGAGCGGTCATATAACTCTCCTCGTTTTGCGTGATATTTTCGTATCGTCTCAGGCGAAGACATACGGTTTATCCATTCTACCTTAAAACGGATGATGTTGGCCGTACGTCAATAAGGAACGCATCGCATGACCCATGGAATACAGGGGCATCATGTGCAAAGAGACCAATAGATAGGCAGTGATTTTATGGTGGTCGCAAAATTATACTCGAAGAAATCAAGCATGAGCCTGCTGATATCCTTCAAAGCATTCTCTTCCATGGTCGTCTCACCGATTTGCGAAAACGTCGACATGAGCAGATATTTCATCCATTCGACAGCAGCGCCGTTAAACGTTGCGAGGTCGTCGAAATGAAGCGCGCAGGATTCGCAGACGACACCGCCGGCACGCGCGGACCATCCTACATAGGCAGGGTACTCCTCGGAGCAGACGGCGCAGTATTCGAAAGAAGGTCGATAGCCTTGGATCGCCATGGCCTTCATGAAGAACCCGAGCACGATCGCTGCACCGTGTTCCTCGCCGAACTCCGACAGATTATCGAATGCTGCTATGGCCATCCGATAAAGCGTTTCCTCGGGATTGTCGGGCATGGCGATGCGAAATGCGATTTCGGTGATCGTCGAGGCGAGCAAGGAGAGCTCGTACGATTCCCGTAATTTCCGGTACGCATCGACGGTGCGCATCTCCACGATGATATCGAGTGACTTGCCCTTTGCGAGAAGCAGATCGCAGCACATGAACACGTCGGTTCTTCCCACGTTTTTCGACTTCGGATTACGCGCACCCTTTGCGACGCCTTTTATCAAAGAGCCGTCTTTTCCGAGCATGGTGAGGATGAGGTCCGTCTCGCCGAGCTTGGTGGTTTTGAGAACGAGCCCGGTTTGGGCATACGTTTGCGCCACAAGAGGTTACAGCCCTTCTCCATAGCCGAAACGTTTGATCTGACTTGCATCCTTGCGCCACCCTTTTTTGACTTTCACGCGCAAGTCGAGGAATACACGCGTCCCCAGGAGACGTTCGAGGTCGGCACGCGAAGTCTCGCCGATTTTCTTGATACCGCTGCCGCCTTTGCCGATGATGATCCCCTTTTGGGAGTCGCGCTCGACGAAGATCGTCGCGTAGATTTTGGTTATATCGTCTTTTTTGCTCTGCTCGAGATCGTCGAGCTGCACACCGACCGCATGGGGGACCTCATCGAAGGTCGAATAGAGCACCTTCTCACGGATGAACTCCGAAATCATGACCTCGATGGACTGATCGGTATCCATGTCCTCGGGAAACCAGCGCGGTCCGGCAGGCAGATGCTGCTCGATCTCAGAAAGAAGGCCTTCCAGATTGAAGTCCGTCACGGCACTCAGCGCGATGATCCGATCGAAATCGCCGAGTTTTTTCACGCGATCGATTTGCGCCTGCACCTGCTCCGCGCTGGAAATATCGACTTTGGTCAAGACGAGTATCCTCGCCAACGCGCTTCGGGATTTCTTCACATACTCGGCCACCCACTCGTCCCCTCTTCCGATGGCCTGGGTGGAGTCGACGAGGAAAGCTATGACATCGACATCTTCGAGAGCCTTGAACGTCGACTGGTTGACCTCGTCGCCGAGAGCATCGTGAGGCTTATGGAGTCCGGGGGTGTCGACGAAGACGATCTGCGAATTCTCGCGATTGACTATCGCCCGGAGACGATGGCGCGTCGTTTGCGGCGTATCGCTCGTGATGGCGATCTTGCGGCCGACGAGAGCGTTGGTAAGCGTCGACTTTCCCGCATTCGGACGGCCGACAAGCGCGACGAATCCGCTCTTGAACTCTTCGCTTCCGGAATTGGCTGCGTTATCAGACATTATTCAACTCTTCTCTTCTGCGCCGGGCAGGCGCGTAATTGTACGATTCTATTACCGTCGAGACGGGTCACGACCAGTTTGATGCCTTCGGCTTCGACCGACTCGCCGACGTTGGGAATACGGCCGATGAGTTCGGTGAACAGACCGCCGACCGAATCAGCGTCGAGATCGAATGCGGTGTCGTACAGATCGTTGAGCTCGTCGACGCTCAGACTACCGGCCATGAGATACACATCCTCCCCGAGTTTGGTGAGCTCGGGAGGCTCGGAGTCGAATTCATCCGAAATGTCTCCGACGATTTCTTCGAGCAGGTCCTCCAACGTCAGCAAACCCGAAGTTCCGCCGTATTCCTCGGCGACGATCACCATATGGGTGTGCGTGCGCATTTCGATCATGAGGTCGGGCAACGGCTTGGTCTCGGGGATGAACACGGCAGGACGTGAAAGTTCGAGCAAAGTCCTTCGGTCGAAATCAGGTCCCTTAATCGCCCGGTTCGCAACCACACGCAGAAGGTCTTTCGAATAGAGGATGCCGCGGATGTCATCGAGATTGTCATGGTAGATGGGGATGCGCGAACATCCGGACCCCTCGACCATATCGACCGCGTCCGAAATCGTCGCTGTATCCTCGAGCGAATGGATGTCGGTGCGGGGAGTCATGACTTCTCGCGCTATTTTATCGCTGAAACCGTTAAGCGTTTCGAGGAACGCCTCCTGTTCCCCTTCCGTCGTCTGCTCGCCGCTCTGTTCATCACGCCACTCAGGCGTCACCGCCCAGATGGTCACCTTGCGCTCACCGCCGGCAGCCGTGACCACGCCCTTTGCAGGGGCCGAAAGAAGCGAAACGATCGGGCGGAACAAATTCGTCAAACCAAGCGTGAAAGCGGCTGTTTTCAGAGCGATATATTCTGGATTCGTAACGGCGAACGCCCGTGGAGTCGCTTGGAACAAGGCGAAGTACACCATCATCGAGATCACTGTAGCAGCAAATGAAACCACTACGACGATCCAGCCGGACAAGTTCGTCTCCGTCAACGTCAGATAGAAGGTGGCGGCGGCGATCAAACCGCTGCTGAGCGCCGAGAGGAATATCGCCATGGCGCGCATGCGGTGGCGCTCCTCTATGAGTTGTTCGACATCGGCCGCACCGGCGGTCTGCGATTCAGCGAGCCGGTAGGCCCGACCGGGAGAGAGCATGAGTATGGAAGTCTCGCATGCGACAACCACGGCGAGTTGACAGCCTATGATGAGGAGTACTGCGAGCGTGATGATGACCATCTCTATTCCCCTTCTTTCGACAAAGGATCCTGCCCGGGCAGGTCTTCGCCCCGTGACGAGAGCGGATGGACGATACACCACGCGCAAAACAGAAGGAACGCAGCGGCGAACAGAGCCAACCATGCCGCTTGCGTTTCAGAAAGCGACAGATAGCCTGACGTGAGAAGTGCCAACCTCGGAAGGAAAACGAGCGCTCCGATAACGACGGAGGCCGATGCCATCAGCAGTACGCCTCCGGCCGCAAAGTCTTTCGCACGTTTTGCCAGCACGTGGAAGTCCGAGGAAACGAGATCGACGGCGGATTCAAGCGCGGAATTGAACGCCTCCAGCGCAAGCATGATGCCGATCGGCGTCACGATGATGGCGAGATCGGTCCCCCGCGTGCGCGTCAAACATGCCATGAAACCCACGAGAATCGCCGCCCCCACATCGATGCGAAAATTCCGTTCGGTGCGTATCAGGCTTACGATTCCTTCTCCCGCGCAATAAAAGCTACGTGCAATGGTTTGAGCTTTCGAGTCGGATGCCATTATGATTGCAAACTCCAAGCTTCGAGAATCGAGCGTTCACGCGCCTGCATGACCTCGGCGTCCTCATCTTCGATGTGATCGTATCCCAAAAGGTGGAGCACGCCGTGAACCATGAGCAGATTGAGCTCCTCTTCGACGGTGTGGTCGAGCTCTCGTGCGTTCTCCTCGGCGATCTCGGGCGACAGGATGACATCGCCGAGCGTGAGCGGCTCGTCGTCGAGGACGGCGACCGTGACGTCGTCGCACGGAAAGGACAACACGTCGGTCGGTCCCTCTATCTGGCGATATTTCGCATTGAGTTCGGCGATCTCCTCGACGGGGACGACCGCCACGGAAACCTCGGAATTCTGCGGTGCGTTCTCGAGCTCGAGCACGAACAGCCCCAAATCTATGAACGCATTAAGATTGAGCGGCTCCGGTTCGCGGTTCGATATGACCCATATTTGATGCATCGTCGATCTCCTAAATGACTATACCGATGGAATCTTCAGTTGCTCTATACCCTCTTCATGGGCCTGGTATGCAGCCACTATGCGTTGGACGAGCTTGTGGCGGACGACGTCTTTCCCCGTCAACTCGGCAAAATCGATTCCGGACACGTTTGCCAATATCCGTGCCACTCCGGCAAGTCCCGAGGTGCCTTTCGGCAGATCGACCTGTGTCACATCGCCGGTCACGACTATCTTCGAATTGAAACCAAGGCGGGTG
>Ga0123339_10003312_pt1 | contig 10718 bp, 10 predicted proteins | sample lystaG_FD_89956 | JGI IMG/M metagenome (GOLD analysis project Ga0123339, IMG submission 89956) | Glacier valley bacterial and archeal communities from Borup Fiord, Nunavut, Canada, to study Microbial Dark Matter (Phase II) -... | ecosystem: Environmental > Aquatic > Freshwater > Ice > Glacier ... | reverse complement strand
GCGACCGACGGGGCCACCGCCGAGCGCTTCGGCTCCCCGGCCCGCGACTACTCGAACACGCGGAACCTGACCATCACCTCGAAGCTGCAAAAGGTGACCCGGTCCGGCGTGTTGAAGTCTCACTTGTGGGTGCGGGACAGCTCGCAAAAGTGGGCCAAGGTCAAGGAGAAGCCCGAGACAATCGCCGAGGACGCCGCCGCCCCCAAGATCGTCTTGCAACACACTGTCGAGAAGGACGGCCTGTACGGCTTCGTGGTCATCGCCGAGAACGCCGCCGGGAAACGCGACGGCGACCCCCTGCCTGGCGACCCGCCGCAGTTCCTCATCGAAGTCGATACCGAGTTCCCCCAGGCGAGTATCACCGACGCCCGCGTCTCCGGGACCGCCGAGCCTCGCGTCGAGATCGTCTGGACCGCCCGCGACAACAACTTCGACGCGACGCCGATCCTGTTGGAGTACGCCCCGACGGCGACCGCGAGCGAGACAGAGTGGAAGCCGATCCACGCCGGTCGGCTGCCGAACACCGGCAAGTTCACCTGGTTCGTGACCGACCCGAAAGTTTGGCAGTTTTTCCTGCGTATCCGGGCAGTAGACCTCGCCGGCAACGAGACGAAGACGCCCTACGCCAAGAAAGTGATTGTCGATCTCGACACGCCGAAGGCGACGATCGAGAAGATCGCCGGCAACGGCGCGCCGCCGGTCCAGCCGCAAGGCTCGCCTGTAGTGACGACGGTGAACCTTGAACCCTGGCCGCTGCCGAAATCGACACGCCCCCTGGAACCCGTCGCCACGCCCAAGCCGGACGCGGTCCCCGTACCGACTCCCACCCCGGTGCCAACTCCGACTCCGGTGCCCCCGCCGGTGACGGCCCCCTCCGGGACCAACTCGCAGGGTGGTCCCGCCGCGCCCGTTTTGCCGGCGGCGGAGCCGAAGTCGCCCGCCAATCCGTAAACTGCCTATCCTCAAACCACCGACGACCACTCCCCGCCTGGGCTTCGAGATGTTCGCACGCCGAGACTACGCCCGCGACTACATGATGATCCCGCCCGGCACCGGCGAGCAGTCGGTCGCCAACATGATCGTCGAGATTCCGAAGGGTCGCCGCACGAAGTTCGAGATCGACAAGGCGACCGGCCTCTTCAAAATGGACCGCTACCTGTACAGCTCGACGATGTACCCCGGCGACTACGGCTTCATCCCGCAAACGTTGGCCGAGGACGGAGACCCGCTCGACATCCTCGTCATGGTCAACGAGCCGACCTTTTCGGGCTGCCTCATTGAGGCCCGCATCGTCGGCATTTTTAAGATGCGCGACAAGGGCTTCAACGACTACAAGGTGCTGGCGGTGCCGCACAAGGACCCGCTGTTCGGGGCGATGAAGAAGCTCGAAGACGTTCCGGCCCACTTCTTGCGCGAAGTCGAGCACTTCTTCTCGACGTACAAGCACCTCGAAGGCATCAACGTCGAGCCGCTCGGCTGGGCCGGCGTCGAGGACGGCGCGACCGAAGTCCGCGGCTCGATCGACCGCTTCCGCGCGACGCTGGGGAACTTCTAGGGCAGACGCACGGGGTGCGCCTGGCGAGCCGAGAGCGTAAGCGACCGGAGTTCTTCAACTGCGAAGAACTCCGGTCGCTTACGCTCTCGGCTCGCCTCAAACAGCCGTCAGTCCGCCTTCTTCGCCTTGTACTCGCCCTCGACGATGCCCTTGACCTCGTCCTTGTTCTCGGCGTCGAATTCGCTCAGCGTCGCGACCTCCTTGGCGACCTTGAAGGCGAACTTCATCTTGTAGCCCTTCGGCGGCTTCGACGGGAAGTCGCCTTCCTCTTTCACGTCCGTCACTTCGGCACTGACGACGCCTTTCTCGACCTTGTACTTGCAAGTGATCGCCACACTGCTTTCCCCGGCGACGGCTTTAAGGACGAGTTGGTCCTTCGTCTTAAACGTGAACGCCAACTCGACGCCCTCGGCGTCCTTGACCCAGGTGCCCTTGATCGGCTGCTCGTCTTTCTTGTCGTCGGCCCGGCCGGTGGCCAGCAGAAGTGCGGTGAGGGCTAGCGCGGTCGTGAGGTGTCGCAACATGGTCGGCTCCGGGGGAATTTGGGGACGCGGCCATGCTACGGCGGCCGGCCCGTCCCGGCAGCGGATCGACACCGAATCTTCACCCGGCGGCGACCGTGACGCACCGGTTCCGGCCGCCACCCTTCGCCTCGGAGAGGGCCGCGGCGGCCTGCTTCCTCAGCGCCTCGTAGTTGACCGCGGCCCCGGCGGGGCAGACCGCGAAGCCGAGGCTCACCGTGACCACGATCGGCACGCCTTGGTACAGCGTCGGACGCTCGGCGACGGCGACCCGCAGCCGCTCGCCCAGCGCCTCCGCGCCGGCGGCGTCGGTCACCGGGGCGACGACCATGAACTCCTCGCCGCCCACGCGGCCCAAGGCGTCGGCGGCCCGCAGCGAGCCTTGCAGCTTCTGCCCGAGCCACACCAGCGCGTGGTCGCCGCCGCAGTGCAGGTGGGCCGTGTTGATCGCCCGGAAGTGGTCCGCGTCGATCAGCCCGAACGCGATCGGCGACGGCGTGCGGGCGCGCCGCAGCAACTCCTTGCGGGCGATGAGTTCGATGGCCCGGCGGTTCGGCAGGCCCGTCAGCGGGTCGGTGAGGGCCATCTTTTCGAGAATCTGGTTCTTGACCTGGAGTTGCTGCAAGGCCTCCTCGAGCTGGCTGGTGCGCAAGCGGACGTTGTCCTCGAGTTCCTCGTGGGAGGCCCGCAGTTGGCCCAGGAGTTGGTCGTTGCGTCGCTCCAACAGGAGCGTGCGGGCGACGCCCCGCATCGTCGTGACGAGGTCCTCGCCGCGCCACGGCTTGAGCAGCATGCGGTGGATGCGCGAGCAGTTGATGGCGTCGGCGGCGTCCTCGATGCGGGCGGTCCCGGTGAGGAGCACCCGCGCGGTGCCGGGGGAGGTCTGGTGGACCCAGTCGAGGAGTTGGATGCCGGTGCCGTCGGGCAACTGCAAGTCGGTCAAGACGATATCGACGGGCGACTCGCGTAGGCTCCGCCGCGCCTGCGAGGCGGTCGCGGCGGTCGTCACGTCGAACTCGGCGCCCAACTGCTCGGCGAGCAACGCCACGATGGCCGGCTCGTCGTCCACGACCAGCAGCGTGCAGCGCGGCGCGGGGAGGGGCGTGGCCGCGGGGCGCTCGAACGCCTCCGGCAGGATGAGCCGCGCCGACCGAGGCGTCGGGAGGAAATCTCGCGTCATGGTGACCCTACCTTCCTTAGTGTGGTCAAGCGTCCGCTCGTCATGGGCTAGCTGTCGCCGTTCGTCGAAGGAGGGCGGGTCAACGTCCGCCGCGCGCCGCCCGGTTACCGGCGGACGGTCCGCGCGACCTGGCAACAATCTAACTCGGTGCGGGCCGTGGTGGCGGCCGAAAATCCGAACTTCCCGCAGAACCCGATCGCGGGGCGACGAGTTCGGGTGCCGAATACGCCTGCACAATAAGGGCCGGTGCCCCCCGAATGTGCCGGGTGCGGACTCCGGACAGTCTGGGCGAAAAAATCGGCCCATTTCCCGAAACGCTTGCTTGATGTGCCCCGCGGGTCGAATTACAATCGTAGTGCTTCGATGACCAGGGCGCAATTCGGGCATTCTCGCGAGGCGGTTCGCACGGCCACGCCGTCACCCCCTCAACTGCCGACCCGTTCGGCTTATGCCCTTGCCCCACCGTCCGAGCGAAAGTTTTTGAGTCGGCCCCGTGCCCGACACGGGGCCAACTCGAGGAGTGTTTGCGGCGGCTCGACCTCCCCATTTGACGACCCGTCAAGTGAGGACCGAGCCGAGACCGGACTGTGTCCGGTCGCCCCGAATGCGGGGGCGATGTCGGCGAGAACGGACCCGCCGGGGGTCCTGATTGAGTGACGGCAAGTTTCCGCCCGCGCCGTGGACGAGTCCACCGGCCGGTGCCGAAGACACAGCGCCTCACTCGACTCGCGCGGGGTCGCCGCCGTCGGTCTCGACCGGCGTGAGCCGATGTCGGCCGGTTCGAGGGGTCGCTGGCTCCACCCGGACTTTTGCCCACATTCCCGTAAGGGGGGGACACCCATGACAGTTGCTAGCAGGCCCATGCGTCCGACGCCGTCGGTCAAAATGGTGGAGTTTGAGGCCCACGCGACTTTCTCCTCCGACCTGCTCACCCCCGAAGAGGAGCGCGAACTGCTCACCAGTTTCTGGGAGTGTAAGACCGACCTCGTCCGCGTCCTCACCCGCCACTTCCCCGACCTCCGCGCCAACAAGCCGCCGCTCGAACCCTGGCCGATGGCCCAGTTCATCCGCGACAACTGCAACGCCGCCACTCGCGAAGTCCTGGCCGTCAAGCGACTCCACGACCGCTACGTCCACTACAAGCACCGCCTCGCGTCGGCCAACATCCGCCTCGCCGCCCACGTCGCCAAGCGCTTCCGCCACCACAGCCTCAGCTACTCCGACCTCCTCCAAGAGGCCGTGTGCGGACTGATGCAGGCGATCGACCGCTTCGACGTGTCCCATGGCACCCGCCTCGCCACCTACGCAACCTGGTGGATTCGCCAGACGCTGCAAATCGCGGTCGCCCGCCAGAGCCACCTGGTGAGCCTCAGCCCGCACCACCTGCAAGAACTGGGCCTCCTCCAACAGGAGAGCGAAGCCCTCGCCCACGGCGGCAAGCACCTGCCCAGCCCGCAAGAGTTGGCCGCCCGCACCGGGTCGAGCCTCGAACACCTCAACCACCTGCAAACCGCGACCCGCACGCCGGTGAGCCTGAACGCGGTGCTCGACGACGACAGCGACTTCAAGCTCACCGAGGCGATGCCCGACACGCAGACGCTCACGCTCCAGGAGAACAACGAGCGCCAGGAGGCCCTGCGCTTCCTGATGGACAACCTGCGGCCTCGCGAGAAGAAGGTGCTCGACCTGCGCTTCGGCCTCACCGGCAGCGGCACGCACAGCCTGCGCCAGATTGGCCACCTGCTGCGGATCAGTAAAGAGCGCGTCCGCCAAATCCAGAACCGCGCCCTCGAAAAGCTCCGCGCTAACGCCGAGCGCGTCGGCTGGGAGCCGACGCTGCTGCTGGAGTAGTTGTCCTCGAGCGACGCGAAACCCCTGTGCCTCCGACACTTCTACCCGAAGTGTCGGAGGCATTTTTAGTTTACGGCCGCGACCCCAAGCAGGGTGGAGTTTTCCGCTTGCATCGCCTCAGCCTGGCGGCAAAGATGTCACTCTCGCAGACCGTATCTCACCCGCCCGGATTCGTCGCCATGCCGCTCGACGACGACCTGACCGAAACGCCGAAGTGTCTGTTGTGTGACGAGCGGCGGGAGGGGTGATGTTACCGGCTCTGGGCCGCGACACACCTCTCCACCCGGCTCGGCTGGTCGTTCCTCTCCAACGGGGCGACAATCACCAAGAAGTATCGCGACGTGAAGCGGGTCAGCTTCTACGCTTGCCGGCCGTGCGCGAAGTGGGCCGTGCGGAATGACGCGGCACAATACGTGGGCCTCGCCTTATTCTTCGCTGTCGTGCTCTGCGCCGCCGCATTCGTGATCAAGGAGCGGGATGTCGGATTCCAGATAGGCGTTGCGTCCGGCCTGGCGGTACTCGTCGCCGTCGCGCTGGCGGTGCGGTCGCTCGTCCCAAACACCGAATCGAACAGGTATGACGAGTATTTGCGAGACGTGGCGACCACCCGACTGAAGGCCAAAGGCAAGGGCGACACCCACTTCACCCAAGCCGAGTACGACACCGGGTTCCTCACGGACTTGGGCGACGACCAGGGGCCGGCCCGCCCGAAGACCGCGGCCGAACTGCTGCAAGGTGACGACGACGACGACGACCGGCCGCGTCGGCGACGGAAGCGGCCCGAGTGACCGGGTGGCGTGCCGCGTCGCTCACTTCGTCAGGGCGAAGTCGTGGGCGTTGGCACCGGCGGTCACCTCGACGGTCAGGGTCGAGTCGGCGTGGTACTTCGCGGGCAACGCCTCGGCGAACACGTCCGGCGACCGGCCGTAGCCGGCCTCGCGCTTCTCGCCGGTGGGCCGCGACCAGCGGATTTCCACGCGGTACATGCCCGGCTTGAGGCCGACTGCCGGGTCGAGCTGGTAGCGCCCCTCCGAAATGGTCGCGCCGCCGGGGGGACGCCCCGAGTCGAGCGGCACGAACGAAATGATCCCCCCGGAGACAGGCTCGCCGTCGAAGGTCACGGCCCCGGTCACGTCGGGCGGCTCCGGGGCGGGGTTCGCGCAACCGGCGAACGCGACGAGCGCGAACAGCGTCGCCGACAAGGGGAACGGACGCATGGCGTGACCCGCGAGGTGTTGGGCGAAGACGGGGCCGACAAGTCGCTCAGCGACGGAGCGTTCAAGCGGCCCACCGCGGCGGGCCACTTGAAGGGTTTGACGTTGGACTCGAACCGGCAATCAAGTGGCCCCTTTGGGTTCGATGCCGAGCTTCTTCATCAACTCTATGGCCTTCGCCGCCGGGCTGCCCTTGAGCGCCTTGATCTCGTCGAGGCCGGCCTTGAGGGTGTCGGCCTTGGCCGCGTCGGTCTTGCGGACCTCGGCGACCATGTAGTCGAAGCTCGTCGCCTCGCTGGCGACCGGCTGCCCCTTGGCGTAATTCTGGAGGGTCGAGCGCACCTGCACCATCGGGTCGAGCGGCTTGACCTCGATCAGTTCTTCCTTGACGCCGCCCCCGCCGCAGCCACTCGAAGCGGCGAAGAGGGGGGCGACGAGGCCGGCCACGAGGAGGCCGGCCGCGAGCTTGCGAATCCTGGTCATCGGTGAACCCCTTCGGGTGTCGGGGTGTTAGAACTCGCCCAGGACTTGGCCGTCCCGCGCGTTACCGAGGCGCTGGAAGGTGAGCAAATCGACGCTGTCCCGGAGGAACCGCACCGAGCCGTCGCCCATGACGGAGTTGACGCCGCCGGTGTGCATACTCCGCGGCGGCATGATGCCGGGGGTCCAGTCGTGGGCACCGCCGGGGCAGCAGTTGCCGCCGGCACTCGGCCACTTCCAGTTCGGCGTCGCGGCGGTGTTGAGGGCCGACTGGCCGCCCGGATACCACAGCGGCATCGTGCCGTTGTTCGACTTGATCCCCTGCGGGCTGTTCTTGGCCGCCGACCCGATCGCGTCGAGTTCGGCCACCGTCGGGTTGTCCTTGTTCGCCACCGAGTTGAACGGCCCGTCGCCGGCGTAGAAGATGTCGAAGGGGAACTTGCCAGGGCCACTCTGCGGGGCGTTCGACCCCGACAGCAACTCCGAGGCGAGCAGCGTGTTCGACAGGCCGTCGGTCACGTCGGCCATCCGCCGCTCGGTCTGTTGAGCAATGATGCCGTTGGACCGACTCGTCCCCAAAAGGTTGTCGCCGTCCCAGTTGAGCCAGACGCGGCTGCCGACGCTCCAGCCGTAGTTCGAGCCGGGGCCGTCCCAGCCGGCGGGGTTGGTGCCGCGGGCAGGAGCCTGAGGCGACGAGGGGCAAATGAAGACCGACATCTTGACGTTCATCGCCCCGTTGTAGGCGGTGCCCCAGTTGCCCCCATTGCCCTTGCCGTTCTGCGACTTGCCCGCGCCGAGCGTGTTGTTCGGGATCACGATTTGCGAGAAGACGTTCCCCTGCTCGACGTAGGGCAGGATGAAGTAGTGGGCGCTTACGGATTCCCACACGTTGACGCCGATTTGCTGCTGGTTCGCCGGGAACTTGAGGTTCGCGTCGTGGTAGGCGTGAATCGCGATGCCGAGCTGCTTCAAGTTGTTCGAGCACTTCGCGCGGGCGGCGGCCTCGCGAACCTTCTGGACGGCGGGGAGGAGCAGGCCGATGAGGATCGCGATGATCGCGATCACCACCAGCAGCTCGATCAGGGTGAACCCGCGGCGGGCGACCCGCGGGGCAGGGGGGAGAGCGGTCACGGACGGACTCCTGGGAGAAGAGACGAACAAGGTGCCGAACTCGGCACAGACGTGGGGGAGAAGAAGTCGTTGTCGTCACGGAAGACGACTACGACCCCCCGACAATTCTGATCATAACACGACGCCCGAAGTTGCTACAAGCGCTGACTTCGGAACTTTTGCAGGAATCTCGGGCTAAGGGTTCAGCACGCTTCGGGCGAAGGTCCCGCTGACTGCACTCAAGTATCAACGAAAGCGGGGGCCAGATGGCCCCCGCTCGTCAGTCGTCGTGTCACGCCACCGTCACTCGTCGGTCAGGCTCGGGTAGTTCCGCATCACGAGGTGGCTGTTGATCTTCTGCACCAAGTCGAGGGCCACGCTGACGACAATGAGCAACCCCGTGCCGCCGTAGAACGCGGCGATTTGTTGCGACACGCCGAGCTTCGCACTGATGATCGTCGGGATGATGGCGATGATCGCCAGGAACGCCGCCCCGACGTAGGTGATGCGCATCAATACCCGTTCAAGGTAATCGGCGGTGCTTTTACCAGGGCGGTAGCCGGGGATGAAGCTGCCTTGATCTTTGAGGTTGTCCGCGACTTCCTTGGGGTTGAACTGAATGGCCACCCAGAAGTAGCAGAACACATAGATCAGCACGATGTAAACGACGTTGTAGAACCAGCCGTCGCCGCGGTGGAAGGCCGAGCCGAGGGTCGAGGCCCACGTCAGGCTTGGGGCGACGGCACCCAGCGAGTCGAAGAGCAGGCCGGGGATCAGCAGCATCGTGCTGGCGAAGATGACCGGCATCACGCCCGCCGCGTTGACCTTCATCGGCAGGAACGCCTTGGTGCCGCCGACCTGACGCCGGCCGCGGACGTGCTTGGCCGACTGCATCGGGATCTGCCGCTTGGCTTTGGTGATCGCGATGACACTCACGATGACCGCGACGAACAGGAACATCAGCAGCACGAAACTCTCGAGGCTAATGTCACCGGAGTCGCCGCCGCCAAGGGTGAACAGTGACGGGTTAATCGTCGTCGTGCCGGGCACGAAAATCAGGCTCGCCGTCGCCTGAGGCAGTCGAGCGACGATGCCGGCCATGATGATCAGCGACACGCCGTTGCCGATGCCGTACTCGTCGATCTGCTCGCCGATCCACATGAGGAACAGGCAGCCTGTCGTCATGATGAGCACCGCGGAGCCGCCGAAGAAAATGCGGCTCCAGGTGTCGTCGGCGTAGCCGGCTTGGGCGAGACCCATCCCGGCCCCCGTGCCGTCGTCGGCCCGCATCAGCGCTTGCACGAACATGAACGATTGCAGCGCGCAAATCGGGACCGTCAGGTAGCGGACGTATTCGTTAATCTTCTTTTGCCCCGCCGCTCCCTCATTGCGGAGCTTTTCGAGCGACGGCAATACGCCCGAAGAGAGCAACTGGATGATGATCGACGCCGAGATGTACGGCATGATGCCGAGGGCGAAGATGCACCCCTGACTCAGGTCGCCGCCGGAGAAGAGCGAGACGAAGCCGAGAATCTGCCCGAACGAGCCGGTGGCTTGTTGGGACATCTTCTCGGCCATCTTCGCCTGGTCGATCATCGGCAGCGGCACGTAATAGCCGATGCGGTAGACCATCAGGAAGAGCAGCGTGATGAAGATCTTCCGGCGGAGTTCCGGAATCTTAAAGATGGTCGTAATCATCGAGAGCATGTGGAGGCCGCCCCAGTCGTACTGACAAAACCGCCCGGCGATCGGGGGCCGAAGCCACCGCACTCGCCGGGGGTCGTTCTAGTCAAATCGGGGCCGGCAACCAGTCCGCTGCGTCACGCTTTCACGCGACGACTGGCTCCCCCGACATCCGCTCGATCGCCAGCCCGCCCCAGTAGTAGATTTCTTGGCCGCCGTGGACCTTCAAGAAGTTGGCCGCGCGGCGGGCCTTGTGCGGGTCTTCGGCGTCCTCGGAGCCGACAAAGATCGCCGCCGCCCCGCCGCCGTTCTTGAGGACGCGGTCGGCCTGTTCGAGCAACGCTATCTGGTCGGACATCACGTTATCGACACCCCGACGGAGTCGCGCGTAAGCCCCCTGCTTGTGGGCCTGGATGTCGATTTGGGCCGAGCCTTCTTGGCCCTGGAACACGAACACGTTCTCGTCCGAAAGCCCGACTTGCTTGCCAGCCGCGAGGGCAGCCATGCGGATCGCCGCCATGTCGGTGCCCGGCGCGAACAGGGCCGTGACGCAGTGTTCGGGGGTGTAAATGTAGCCGTCGGCGTGGGGGTCGGAGTTCAGTTGCGGCATGGCAGGAGTTCCGTAACGGGGAAGGGGGGTGTCGAAACACTCCCCTCGAACGGTGCAGCCCGCGTGCCAAACCTCTTCCGAGCGATGTCCTTACGCCTTCGGGGCCTTGGCCGGCTTCGGCTTGCCGCCGTGCTTGGCGACGAGCAACTTCGCCTGCGTGCCCATCTTGTTGCGCACCGGCTTCTTGACCGGCGGGACCAGGACCGTCGTGCCGCCCGCCGCCTCGATCTTGGCCTTCGCTCCGGCCGAAAAGTGGTCGGCGGTGACGGTGAGTTTCTTGGTCAACTCGCCCTCGCCGAGGACGCGCAAGCCGTCGTAGGTGCCGTTAACGATGCGGCGTTGGGCCAGCGTGTCGGTGGTGACCGTGGCCCCGTCGTCGAACTTGTTCAGGTCGCCGACGTTGACGATCGCGAAGTCCTTGGCGAAGGTCGCGTTCGAGAACCCGCGCTTCGGGAAGCGGCGGTGGATCGGCGTCTGGCCGCCGGCGAACAGCACGCCGGCCATCTCGGCCCCG
>Ga0123339_10003309_pt1 | contig 10720 bp, 9 predicted proteins | sample lystaG_FD_89956 | JGI IMG/M metagenome (GOLD analysis project Ga0123339, IMG submission 89956) | Glacier valley bacterial and archeal communities from Borup Fiord, Nunavut, Canada, to study Microbial Dark Matter (Phase II) -... | ecosystem: Environmental > Aquatic > Freshwater > Ice > Glacier ... | reverse complement strand
AATGGAATTGGAGATCTAACATCAGATGCGAACTAGATTATTGTTGAGCTAGAGAATTTACTCCATATCATGAATCCCCACTGAGCAATTATCTCAATCATTCCCGCAGTTCTATTCGTCCAGTTACCACCCTATTAGTGTTTTTAAGTGAGATGGTTGGATGGTTTGAATTTTTATTACAAACTAGATAAGTAGTGATAGGATTTACTAATTACTAAATCTATAAATTTATTTAACAAATGAAGCTTACTTTAGGAGATATTTATTGGTTGCGACTTAGCGAAGACGTCTCACATCCCCAAGTAGTTATTACCATTGATAGCTCAGTCATGGTGACTGTAGTGGCGCTGACAACTAATATGCTGAAAGTTTCTTTCCCAGGCAACATCCTTCTTGATCCAGGCGAGGGTGGTTTGACAAAAAGGAGTATTATCGAAGTCTCAAAGCGTCTCACGATCAATAAATCCCAGCTCAGTGATTATGTAGGCAGATTGTCTGAGCAACGGTTAAATGAGATATTAGCGGGAATTAATTTTGTGCAAACATCCTTTCTGAGCGCACACTAAGATTGGCTCAGGTTTAATCAATTTGCAATATTATCAATAGTTTCCGTGGTTCAGACCGTCCAATGGATAGATTTGAGGAGAGATAGATGAACAAGTTGGAAAAACTTGTAATATAATAACTACGGGTAATTACAAGTATAGAATATAATCAGGTAGAAGTATTAATATCAGTTCAACCATTCATATGGAAAAAAATACTAGAATTACTCTCAGTGGTATTTATTGTGCGTCTTACCTTGCACTCATTGCGCTGAGTGGAATCATAGATCCTAATATGAGCTTAATTAACAAAGCTCTTATTTATTTGATATTATTTATCCCTTTCAGCGGATTTTTCCTATATCTAATTTTTGTGCCTCTTATATATAAATCCCAAAGGGAAAATGTCTTTGGTCGTGAATTCTATAGGTGGGAAATTAGCACTGAAAGAATACAAAGCTTTTATGATTGGGGCGCTGAGATATTGCCAAGTAGCTTAGTTACAATGGGATTAGAATTATTAACAAATAACGTCACTACATCTGTAACAACTCATATTACAAACCCAGCAACCAAAGGGGTAGTTAATATATTAGTCGTGATCTCTTTTACCCCGGTTATATATCTTATTCACAAAATGCTCGGCATTAAATTACGTAAAAAGGGTGAAAAAATATCTTAATCCCAGAAAATTGAGGAATCATTTCTTCTTGGTACTGGTGTCTTTATTATCCTTTTTGCTTGTCTTTGCAATAATAAATATTAGCAGAGCAAAAAATACTATGGGGAAGAGAATATAATTAATCCATGAATACTTAAAACTCGGCACAATAGTGCCAATTAATCCAGGTACGAATCCTACAACAAATAGAACAGCAACCGTCTGAATGGTGTCTTTTACTCCTTTCCTAGGAATAAACGGAACTATTATAAATAGCCACCAAATTGACATTGCACCAGCGATAAATTTCCAACCAACATCGTTCCTATCCTCTATCCTAAGCGCAGTTGAATCTATTTGAATATTCATTACTGTAGGTAAAGGTTTCTCATTCTCTTCATTAAGACTTGATTTGATTTTACTAGATATTTCACTTATCTCGGGATCCTTATTTTACTATCGATATCATATATCAATTGGAGTGTTTCAGCCCTAGTTTTGGTAGAGGGTAGGAAAATCAGGTTATAGACCGAAGGAATTAATATGATTGTAACCACTAGTAGGGTTATTGAAAATATTTTCTGCACATTACTATTAGGGAAAACATGCAAGAAAAGATCCATGACACTATTTTACAAGTCCGTTCGCTTCTTTCATCAGTATCTTGATCTAAAATTGCATATAATTTTAAGGGGAAATGGAGATGGAGGGAATCGAACCCTCGTCCAGAAATAATACAACCTAATGGAATCACAAGTTTAGTACAGTTGGATTAGCCTATTAACTAGTTAAACTGTACAAAAGCTAATTAACAGAAGTTTACATAAGTCTTCAAAATTAATTAGTAAACCAATAATTAATTTTTGCACTACGACTTTGTTTGACCATTATTACCTCATCGTAGGAAGATGATAATAGCCTTACTCGCTAATGGAGTAAAACTTCTTAGATAAAGTTAAGGTTAGTATTAAACCCACCAAATAATTTTTGGCTAACAGAATCTAAAAAGCTGTTGATTTTTGCGCTGACGTTTACAGCATTTTAACAAGTTTGCACCTGTTAGATCGTTATTTTTTAACTATTAACAACCAAAAATAGTACCTGCCATTATGTTAATCTCTTTTCTGTCGATGCCTGGGCATCCCCATTGTTAATGTGCTTTGATTAATTATACATTTTTAACAAAGCTAATTACAATACTTTATGGTTACTTTGCTGTAAAACTTCCAGCTTTATTATTTAGTGCGGGCGTAGTATTTAGATTTCCTTGAGTTAAAAACATTGCAGGAATTAATGTAACTGAACAAATAACAGAAACTATACAACAACAGATTATTACCATTGCAATAATTATAACGGCTATCAATCCATTATTCTTACCCTTAATACCTTTATTCTGGTTAGCGTATTCATTAGGGATAGCGAAATTAGGATTAGCTACTAATTCTTCTTTTGCACTGATAGGATTAGTATAGGTGTGTGGAGCTAGGACAGTTTCAGACTTTGTAATAAGCGGATCTTGGTTATTATCTATCATTATCAATAAGAATTAATTTTAATATAGTAAAAAAGCAGGGTTTAGATATTATACATCTAAACCCTGGGCTTATAACTAGGTTTACTCTACTTAATTATAACTATGACCTTACTACTACTTAAAGGACCACCAGATAGAACTAGGTTTAAGTGGGCAGGATTATCACTAACCTTAAATGCGATTTGACCACTAATACTACCATTAGCTGGAACACTCTTATCTAAACGTTGATCAGATGGAATAGAATACAAGAAATCTTGATCATAACCTATTGTATCTGAGATATTTTTATTTAGAGTCATCATCAGTAAAGTACTAAATTCTTTAGTTCCTGAGGAAGTGTTATTAATAGTCATGTTAAAAATATAATCATCACCTGATTGCTGTACGCTATTTACTGTATAAGTAAAATCACCAGCAACTTGTGGCTTATTTGCTTGATCAATATTAATTGTAGTTGTTACATTATTATTAGTAGAACTGATGTTATTAATCTTACCCTTTGTACTATTTAAACCCACTGCGTAGAATACTGCACAAATAGCTAAGCAGCAACAGATAACTAATACTATTCCAATAACTATAAAAACAACGGGACTAGTTCCTGGTTTCTTCATCACGGGAGCCGATGAATTTGGCATAGATGTGTTTAAAGGAATTGCAGTAGGATTCTGATTTAATTGAATTGGCTCTGGATTGGTTGATAAAGGTGAATTTGTGTCCATTTAGTAAAAAAATATATAAACTAATTTCCTTGATTCTATCATAATTGGTAAATTATGTAAGATGATTTACAATTCAAGTATGAAATCAAATAAATTACCTGAGGGTCCATATAAACCTGATGCCAGTGAAATAGAAATACTTAACTACTGGCTAGAGAATAAATTCTATAAACCAGAAACCGCAGAAAAAATATTAACCGCTCAAAGAATAGCAGGCATTAGAAAAACACCTGCTTCCAAGTTTACTATTATAAATCCACCTCCTAATGCTTATGCTAGACCGCACATCGGCAATGTATCAGGCTATTCCTATCAAGATCTATTTGGACGAAGAGCTAGAATGCTTGGTAATACTACCCTATTATTTCCAGGTAAAGATCACGCTGCACAACAAGGTGAAGTGGTATATATCAGAGACGTTTTAACACCTAAAGGCCAAAAAAAAGACGACTATACCCGCTCAGAATTTATTGCAGAAGCCCATAAATATTTTAGTGCAGTAATGAAGATTGCTAGAACTGATGAACAGCGGATAGGATTATCTGCAGATTTTGATAGAGATCTTTTCACATTAGATAACAGAGTTGCTCCTACAATCTATAATACATTCGCTAAAATGTGGCGAGAAAAAATAGTATATAAAGGAGTTAGAGTTGTTAATTGGTCTCCAGGACTCAATAGTGCTGTTGCTGATATTGATACAGAAAGATTGACTGTAAAATCAAAAATGTATTATCTAAAGTATGCTCTTCCTGGAACTGAATCAGATTTAATTAATTTAAAATCCAGCTATTTTAACAAAGAAATAACTGCAGAGATTAAAGAAAATATCCCTACTAAGTTAAAAACATATTTTTACCTTGCTAAAGCTTCTGAGCAAAAGATATATATCTGGTCAAGTACTGAATTAAAAACTGGTGAGAAAATTAGTCTTAAGCCTAACTATGCAATTGTTCCATTAGCAGGTGAACTTCCCTTATTAGGATCAGTAGCTGGCGATCTTAGTGAGCAAGAATATACTTATAGCTTTAAATATATTAACCAAATATTAGGTTCTGCATTTATTGTAAAATTTAGTACTGAAATTGAGAAATCACAATTAGAATACTTTTATTCTCGTGGATTTATTATAGGTACTGTAAGACCAGAAACTCAATCTGGAGATACTGCCATTGCCATTAATCCGAGCGATTTAAGATACGTAAGCTGGCTTGAAAAAGATGTACCGCTTTTAAGCTTAAATGGAGAAATTACTCTTAGAATCATTGCAGATCCGGCGATTGAAAAAGAACTAGGGACAGGACTTCTTAAAGTAACACCTGCCCACTCTACTACCGATTACCAGATTTATTTAAACTATAACCAAGCTCATCTAGATAACCCATTAAGCTATAAAAATGTTGTAGAAAAAAACAGTAGATTAAATAGTCTTGCTGGTCTTGCAGCAAGAATGCATGTAGAGGATGAGCGCAATAAAATTGCCGAATTATATAAAGCAAAAGGTTTAATAGTTTTTGAAGAACCAACCGAGAGTAATATTACTTTATGTGAAAGAACTAAAACTATTATCCAACCATTAATGTCTAGTCAATGGTTTATAGATACTGACAAATTAAAATCACCGGCGATTAAAGCCATAGATTCGGGAGCCGTAAAAATACATCCTGATTATATGACAAAGAAATTAAGTCTGTGGCTAGAGAATCTCCGTGATTGGCCAATTTCACGCTCTATTTGGTGGGGATATCGTCTACCTGTTTGGTATAAATGAACTCTAAAAGAATATACAGATATTAACGGCCAGATCGCCGTAGAGATAGGTGGTAAGAAAATGGCTGATATGTTTGAGGCCATATCAACAGGTTATATGAAACTACAATTAACTGATCAGTTTAAACCAATTCTAATTCCAGGCCGTGGAGGAGATGCAAATCATAGTTTATATAAAGAATTAAAAATTACTTATCCATGGGCAGAAATAGTCAATATTAAAAATATTGCTGATCCTAATTATAGTGATTATGAAGCAGCATTTAGTAAACTGGAGTTTAACTCCAATAGCGTAGTAGTTGCACATTCATTAGGCTCACCCGCAATATTAGATTATATTCAGGAAAACAATATTAAAATTAACAAATTAATATTACTCGCTCCCACAACAGAAAGCTCTCCTAATTATAATCATTACCTAGTTCAAGGCTTTTGGAAAAACAAAGAAAAATATAATAAATTAATTAATTCAGGAATTAAAATCACTATTATTCATTCGGATAATGATAAATTTGCGCTTAATACTATTGCTCCTTTCGAACAATTAGCTGGATTAATAGGTGCAGAAATGAAGTTTGAAAGTAATAAAATGCATTTCTTAGGTAAAGAATATTCATATGGAAGTAGTAATTTAAATTCAATTCTAAATTCCGCGAATGATGATTATAACCATGAATCAGAATTAGTATTCCAATCGATGGCTAAAGAGGGTTGGATTCAAGACGACGATGTATTTGATACGTGGTTTTCATCAGGACAATGGCCAGTAGCAGCACTTGCTGCAGAGGGTCTGTTAGACTATTACCCCACAAGCATCCTAGAAACGGGTTACGATATTTTAGAACTCTGGGTCAGCAGAATGATCATGCTAGGAATGTATACGCAAGGTGAAGTTCCTTTCAAAGATGTATATTTACATGGATTAATAAAAGGTGAGGATGGACAAAAAATGAGTAAGAGTAAAGGTAACTTAATCTACACTGAAGACATCATTAAAGAATTTGGTGCTGATACTTTAAGACTATTCTATATAGTAGGTAATAAAGCAGGCGCAAGCTACAGAGTGAATAAAAATAAAATTACTGGCTATAGAAACTTTTTGAATAAGATTTGGAATGTTAGTAAATTTATTTTAAATAACTTAGCTGATTTATCTCCAACAGAATTTAGCAAATTAATTCAATATTATAAAGAAATAACCACAGAAAACTGGGCAAGTAAAACAACCGACAGTTTGGCTAATTACAAAAGCTATTCAAAAATAGACCTGCAATCTAAACTCGATAAAGTAGAAATAGATTACCAAATGTTATTAGCGGTCAATGAATTAATAACGGATTTAAACGAACATTTTATTAATTTCAGAATTGGTATGTCAGCTGAGGCAGTATATCAGCATCTTTGGCAGCTATTTGCGGATATCTATATAGAACAAGTAAAATCAAGATTATTTACAAAAGATAAACTCGGTAACCCGATTAATACTGATACTATTAGCCAAATTAGTAGATTAAAAGCACTATCCACTTTATGTTATTGTTTGATTACTTATCTTAAATTATTGCATCCATATATACCCTTCATTACTGAACTAGTATGGCAACATTTACCTGCGGAATTAAAAGAATCAGAATCAATTATGTATAGTGTCTGGCCAATAAATTTCTAAGACTAGTTTTCTAAGTAGGTTAAAATAGATTTAATACTACTAGGATCATTAAGCGCATTAGAATTTTCAGTAGTTAAACTTTTTCTAGAGACATTACTTGGAATTAAAAAAGGAGAATCTGTTTCCAAGAGAAAATTATTTGCATAAATGTCTGCTAGTTTAGGATTAACAGGTAATTCTTTTTTAATTGCTAATAAAAGTGCTTCTGCAGTTTTATAACTACATATTCCGTTTATCCCTAGATAGTTTTTTTCTACTATCACCTTATGCACTAATTTACTCTCGGTGAATGAGTGAAAAATAGCTTGTAATTTAGGATACCGTTTTTTAAATTTACTGATTATTTTCAAACTCTCCTTTTCTGCCGATCTACTATGAATACTTATGGGTAAGTTGTTCTTAGCCGCGTATTCAACTTGTTTACTAAATAAAATTAGTTGTAATTCTTGGGAATGTTTTATTAATTCTGCATCTAAATCTTTCAATCTGTAATAATCTAAGCCTATTTCTCCAATTAGGTTTACTTCTAAATTTGATCTTTTAGCTAAATTAGTTAATCTGGAATATTCCCAGTCAACAAAAGCTGCTACTTTAAGATCTGAGAGTTCAAATAGACTTGGATTAAATAACTCACTACCTGGGATTAATAACTCCATGTCAAAACCTAAAGCAAGTCTGGTAATTAACTGCGGTGTTTTTTTAGTTAAATAATTAATCACCGTAATGTTGTTAATAAAGCTAGTATCGGTAACTGACATTAACCACCACTCTTTAACTCCCGCGTCTAATGATTTGATAGCTAACTTTTCAACCTCAGCTAAATCATTTGCATACCTATCAATGTGACAATGTGTATCGGCTAAATGCTGGCTTATATGGAGTTGTTCAAGACAATTTAGGGCTTTAATTTTCATCACTCAACTCCAATTTCTTTATTAGAGGCTGTACATTAAGTATTAGTCCTAGTTTAGAAACAAGGTAAGTTAGTGGTAACCAATTGTTACTTCCCACCTCATTTACGGGTAAGGTTAAAGAAAGATAACTATGTATTTGCTCACTAAATTCAGGTAAAAATGGAAGTAATAATCTAGCTAGGTTAGCAATTATCTGAAGTAAATCAAACATTGATTGGAAAGCTTTTTGCTCGTCAGTTTTAATAACTTGCCAGATTTGAGAATCATTAAAAACTCGATTGCCGAAACTAGAAAATTCTAAAATTTCTTTTAATGCTTCAACAAAATTACACTCTAATAATAACTTTTCTACTATCTCATAAGTTAGCTTAATCTTTTCTGATATGGCAGGTGATGTTACAACATCTGCATGAGTGCTACTAGCAAATTGTTTATTCCAAAACACAAGTGTTCTATTTACTAAATTACCAACATTTGCGCCTAGTTCGTTATTAGTGGCTGCAACAAATTCACTAAAGGTAAAATCATAGTCTTTATTCTCAGGAGATCTAGAGAGTAAATAATAACGAGAACTAGTCTCACCAAACTTTTCCCAGAATTTAACTGTATCTATGTTATTACCTGTACTTTTAGAAAACTTTGCTCCCTTTAAATTAAGGTATTGATTAGCAACAACATTACCAGGTGTATTTAAATTCAGATTCAAACCCAGTAACATTGCAGTCCAAATAATAGAGTGAAAAGGAATATTATCTTTTCCCATAAAGTAATAGCTTTTAGTTGTCGGTGAAAACCAATATTCTTCCCAGTTTAAGGATTGTCCTTTATATGTATCAGAAATTATTGCAGTTGATTCTAAATTATAGTTAAGCACTTTGCCAGCAAGTATATTGTTTTCATGGCCTGATCTTAAACTTAATTCCACACTTGCAGATAAATAACCAATCACTGCTTCAAACCACACATAGATTACTTTTCCCGCCTCACCAGGTATCTCATAACCAATTGGTAAACTAACTCCATATCCTTCCATATCTCTGGTAATTGCTCTGGGTTCTAAACCTTCATCTAACCAGGATTGCGTAGTAGCAACAACATGTTTACGCCAACCCATTTCTGGAATATCTTTATAATGGGCTTTGAGTAAACTTTGTAGTTTAGTTAAATCTAAATAATAATTTGTAGAAGATTTTAAAGTTAACTCCTTATCTCCAAAAATAGAATGGGGATTTATTAATTCTTCAGGGGTTAATGTACGACCACAATTATCACATTGATCACCTCTTGCTAAAGCATAATGACAATGTGGACACTCTCCTTCTATAAATCTATCTAATAAAAACTTTTTTTCTATATTGGACCAATATTGATTAGTCTTTTCTTTAAAAATATACCCGTTCTCTAATAATTTTATAAATATTGTTTGGGTTATTTCACTATGTAATTTAGTCTGTGTAGAGGTATAAAGGCTATACTTTAGTTTAAGTAACTTCATTACCTTTAGGTGGTTTAAATGCTGAGCTGTTGCTAATTCTTGAGGTTCTTGTTTGAGTTTCCAAGCTTTTACTGCAATCGGTGTACCGTGCATATCACTTCCGCTAACCATAATTACGTCTCTACCACTTAATCTTAAAAAGTCATTTAAAACACTTGCCGGTAGTAAATAACCAGCCGGGTGACCTAGGTGGAGGTCTCCATTAGCATAGGGCCAAGCAACAGATATAATTACTTTTTCAAGTGTTGCTTTCTTTGATTTCAAATTTTCCTTCATCGGGTAATTGAGTTAATTGTGGGTTAGTTCTTGATGTTAAGCTAATGAAAATAAGTTCTAGTGAAATGGCCACTAATATTACCAAGATTATTACAGTTAAGTTAGTGTAATTATATAGCCCTATAATAAAAAATACCACTGGTAAGATTCCAGCTAAAACTCCTCTTCTTATTGCTATAAATAGATGTGGTGATTCATAAAACTTTTTAAAGAAAATCTTATCAATAGCACTATGTAGAGAACTAATAAAGCCAAAAACTGCCATAAACATGCCTATTGATAGCAATATTATACTCTGCTTATTAAGATAATTTACAATTTCACCTTGCCTATAAAGATTGACTATCAAATTATTGACTTCGGTATGGGTAGTTAACTGTTTTTGATCTATTAAGACTTGTAAGTTTTGCCATTCTACAACAGGTCTATAATTAAAACAGTACCACATCAGAAATACTCCAATCACTGCAATAACTAAAAAAACAGCTGAGAATTTCATGGTATTATGTTGTTGATTTTAATAGCCCATAATTACAATTAATTACTGTTGCCGGGCATAAGGGTAAAACACCTTGGAAGAACTGTTGGTTAATCCAAGAATAAATATATAGATTATGAGTAAAAGTAGGATTACCATTAATTAAATCAAAATAAACTTCGCCCAAATTTTCTTCTCCCCCCCAAGCTACTATATTATTTACCAGGGGTAAACTAATACTAGTGGGACTAGCGCCCGTGTTTAATTTTAAAGATATGAGTTTACGTTCATTCGTATAGTGATCTGCTGCTAGAATTAATAACAGCTGCGAATTGGCATAAATCGGAGTTAAATCAAAATTAACATCTCCTTGATAAATAGCAACAGGAGGAGATAATGATTTCGCAGCCAGTGGATTTTGATTAATAAGTGCTAAATATTGCTGATTATAATTATTATAAGCAGGAGTTGAATAAATGTAGGTTTGATAGTTAGTTGGATAGCTTAGTGGATTACCCGGTGTATTGCGATTATAACTTAGGGGATAACTCAACGGAGCTCCAGTTGTGGATAAGGAAACAGCTTCATATTGAGAGCTAAGATCAGGGTTTAACTTGGTATTACAATTAATGGGGGTTAGTGTAGAATTT
>Ga0123339_10003308_pt1 | contig 10723 bp, 8 predicted proteins | sample lystaG_FD_89956 | JGI IMG/M metagenome (GOLD analysis project Ga0123339, IMG submission 89956) | Glacier valley bacterial and archeal communities from Borup Fiord, Nunavut, Canada, to study Microbial Dark Matter (Phase II) -... | ecosystem: Environmental > Aquatic > Freshwater > Ice > Glacier ... | reverse complement strand
GAGGGACGCAGGGTGCGAGACAACGCTGATTGCCGGGGGCCGTACCATCAACGACGATCGACACTGTCTCGCACCCTGCGTCCCTCGCTCGCGCGTCGGGCTAACGCGCCTGCGGCGGGGCCTCACCGGCTTCCGATTCGACCCGGTCGAGTAGTCCCAAGAGCCACGCGCGCAGGCACCCGACCGAACACCAATTCATGTCGAACTGCCCGCCGCTCAACTCGGAAACTACCACCACGTCCGACGAGTCACGCATGTCCGGGTCGCGGCCGTGGAAGCCGACGTGCAGGAACGCCCTGAGGCGATCGGTGACGATGCCGTCTTGTCCGTCGGCGGAGAGCAGCAGCGCCCCGCCGTTGAAGTACGCGAAACCGTTCGTGAAGGGTGCGCCGCAGACGGGGCACAGGGCGTCGGCCGGGTAGAACGGCGGGTGGTCGCCGGAGAGAACGGGGAAGGTGCCCGCGGGCTTCACGGTCACACCAGGCCGTCGAGGGGGTCACCGACGGGGCGGGCGACGACCGTGACGCGGCGGGTACACAGGGTGATGGTGTCGCCGGGCTGCAGCGGCGTCGGGCCGGGGACGCGGTGGCCGTTGAGGAGCGTGCCGTTCTTCGAGGCCACGTCGTGCAGTTCGAGGCGGCCGTCCTGGTGGATCACCACCGCGCAGTGCCGCCGGGAAATGTGCTCGTCCGGGATCGCGACGGTGTTACTGCTCAGGCGGCCGACGGTGTTGATGCCGACGGCCAACGGGTACTCGGTCGCGCCCTCGGTCAGGAAGTAGGCGAAGTGCGTGGCGGGCGGGCCGGCGAGGGTCGGGGCGTCGGCGTCGAGGCCCCGGTGGCCGAGCGGCAAGTCGTCGAGGTGCCCGGCGAGCGTGACATCTCCGCAAGCCCCGAGGAGGCGGTCCCGGGCGACGCGGTATTCGTGACGCCGGTCGGTGCCTTCAAGGTGAACGCTCGGGAAGTAACCGTTCGTCATAACGGAGTGGCCCGCCTGCCCCGCGTCCGATTGCGATTCTCAACAGTCATAGTCGATCTCCGGATTGGGGACCATATCGAAACGAGTCTAACCGATCGTCCGAGCGACAGCCACACCATTGTTTGCAAAATTCATGCCCGGGTGGGGTTACGCCGCGTCAGACTTCCGCCGTGGTGATCTCGAGGATCTTGAAGTGGATCAGCCCACTCGGAACGGGGATCTCGGCCGTCTCGCCCTTTTTCTTGCCGACGAGGCCCTGGGCGACGGGGCTGGAGGTCAGGATGCGGTTCGTACTCGGGTTCTCCTGGCCGGGGCCGACGAGGTCGAAGGTCTCTTCTTCCTTCGTGTCGAGGTCCACAACCCGGACGCGGCTGCCGAAGGCGACCTTGTCGGTGGGGAGGGTGTCCTTGTCGACGATCTCGGCGCGGGACAGTTGGTCCTTGAGCTGGTTGATGCGGGCCTGGAGCATGCCCTGGTCCTCGCGGGCGGCGTGGTACTCGGCGTTCTCCGAGAGGTCGCCGAGTTCGCGGGCCGTGGCGATCCGCTTGGTCAGCTCGATCATCTCGTGCCCGTTCATCAGGTCGAGCTGCTTCTTCTTCTTGTCGTAGCCCTCGCGGGTCATCGGGATCCGGTCGTCTGACATCGCGGAGCGCTCCTTCGACAAGTCCAGCCCCGCCCGGCTCGGGCGGGGGTTTAGGTTGAACGCCGCACGCCGCGCCAAGGTGGTGCCGGGGCCGTCCCGGGGGCGCGGAGGGTGTGGGCATGAAAACGCCCGGCCGACTCGCCGTCAAGGCACGCCGCCGGGTCCCGCGTCGGGGCCATTATATCTCGTCGGGCAGGCTCCGCAAAATGATTCGCCGGAATGCCCCGCCCGGGATCGGCCAGCCCCAGCAGGTCCAGCCGTCGAAGCGGACCTTACGCGGCTCGCCCTCGTCGGCGACCTTCTCCCGGCACCGCCGCTCGGCCTCGGTGAGCGCCTTGTTGACGCCGTACCGGTTGCTCCGCCGGGTGCCCACGGTGCCGTCGTCCACGACCGCGATCACGCACGGCTCCTCGAGGTCCAGTAACCTCAGCGTGAGCAACTCGTACCCGGCCGTCGGGTAGCGGTCCTTGAGCGCGAACAGGTCGTACCCCGCCTTGCGGGCGTCGCGGTCGAACCACTTCGTCGGCAGCAGGATGCGCGGCGCGATGAGGCCGACGATCTGCGCCGTGGCCGGCCGGTGGTCGGGCGACGCGGTCACGCCCAGCCGGGCCAGCACGCGCGGGATAAGTTCCTTAGCGCAGGCGCGGGCGCAGGCGGCCTGGCGGGCCTCGTCGGACTGGCCGGGCTTGAACACCACCTCGCGCCGCCGGCCCCGCCCCTCGCCCGGCGGCCGCGGCCCGAACCGGCCCTGCTGCGGCTCGTCGTCCTCGGGTTCGGCCTCGCGCACGGCGTAGTCGAACTCGTCTTGCACCAGCACGAGCGCGTCCACCGGCGGTTCGGTCACGTCGTGCAGGTCGAGCAGTTCGCGGACGACCTTGTCGATCGCTTCGAAGAGTTCTTCGGTCGTGAATTCCATGCCCCAGTCTACCCCCGCACGCGGCCGACGAACCGGGCCAACTCGCCGACGACCAGCACCGGCGACGTGACCAGCAACAACACCGCCCACTGGACGGGGTCGAGCGGCACCGTGCGGAACACGCCGCCGCCGAACTGCACGAGCGCCACCTGGCCGACCAGGATCACGCTGGCGATGAGCAGGAACGCCGGGTTGCGGCCCAGCCCGGCGAAGGCCGACGCCCCGGTGCCGAACGCCCGGGCGTTGAACAGGTTCCAGAACTGCAGCAGCACGAAGCCGCTGAAGAACAGCGTCAGCCACTCGCGGTGCTCGGCCGTCTCCGGCTCGCCGCCGGGGCCGCGCGGTATCGCCAGCAGCACCGCCAGCAGCACCGCCAGGAACGCGCCGCCGGTGCCGGCGACCCGCCGCGCCATCGCCGGGGTCACGATGAAGTCCTCCGGCCGACGCGGCGGCCGGTTCAGCACGCGGGCCGTCGGCGGCTCGGTGGCCAGCGCCAGGGCGGCGAACGTGTCCATGATCAGGTTGACCCAGAGCATCTGCATCACGGTGAGGGGGAAGTTCACCCCGGCGAACGGCCCGGCGAGCGCCAGCCCGAGTGCGGCGACGTTGATGGTGAGCTGGAACAGGATGAACCGCTGGATGTTCTCGTACAGGCCGCGGCCCCACTTGACGGCCGTGACGATGCTGCCGAAGCTGTCGTCGAGCAGCACCACGTCGGCCGCCTCCTTGGCGACCGCGGTGCCGGTGATGCCCATCGCCAGGCCGACCTTGGCGTAGTTGAGCGCCGGGGCGTCGTTGGTGCCGTCGCCCGTCACGGCGACGACCTCGCGCTGGTCCTGGAGCAGCCGCACGAGCCGCAGCTTGTCCAGCGGCCGGGCGCGGGCGAGGATGGTCAACTCCTGCGCGGCGACGGAGGCTTCCGCGTCGCCCAGGGCGGCGAAGTCGCGGCCGGTCAACTCGCGGCCCCCGGGCAGGCCGATCTGCCGGCCGATCTCGCGGGCCGTCTCGGGCGTGTCGCCGGTCACGATCTTGACGCGGATGCCCGCCCGCCGGCAGGCGGCGATGGCGGCCGGCACCTCGGGCCGCACCGGGTCGGCGATGGCCGCGAACCCGAGCCAGGCCAGGCCATAAACTTCCGCCGCCAGGTCGTCGCCGCCCGCCCACTCGCGGGACGCCAGGCCGACGGTGCGCATGCCCCGCGCCTGGCACGCCGTCAGGTCCGCGGCAATCGCCTCGCGCTCGGCCGCCGGCAGGTCGCACGCCGCCAGCACCACCTCGGGCGCACCCTTGACGTGCAAAACACTGCGGCCCGCGGCGTCGCGGCCGGCGGTCGCCATGACCTTGCGCTCGGTGCTGAACGGCAGTTGCGCCCGCACCGCGAACCGCGCGCGGGCCGCCAGGTAATCGACCCCCATGCCGTCGAGCCACAACAGCATCGCCCCCTCGGTCGGGTTGCCCAGCGCCTTGGCCGCCCCGCCCTCGCGGCCCAGGTGTGCGGTGCTGTTGACCGCGATCGCGTCCGTCACGGCCGCGGGGCCGGCGAACCGCGCCTCGACCACGGTCATGAGGTTCTGCGTCAGCGTGCCCGTCTTGTCCGAGCAGATCACCGTCGCCGCGCCGATCGTCTCACAGGCGTGTAACTTGCGGACGAGCGTGTTCTGAGCCGTCATCTTGCGCATGCTGTAGGCCAGGCTGAGCGTCACGCTCATGGCCAGCCCCTCCGGCACCGCCACGACGATGATGACGACCGCGACCATGAAGGCGTTCAACAGGGCCGCCCCCGCCGCCCGCGGCATCCACTCGCTCGGGTCCGCGGGCACGAACCCCCCGGCGGACGCCGCCCCGAGGCCGACGCCGAAGACGGCCAGGCCGAGCGCCAGCGCGACCGCCCACCGCCGCAGGGTGTCCTCGGCCAGCCACTCGGGCACGGCCACCGGCACGCCGAACGCCCCCAGCCCCTCGAGCAGGATCTTCAGCCAGACGCGGTGCAGCCCGACCGCCAGGCCCGCGAGCAGAATGCCGGCGAACGCCCACTGCGGCGGCGTCAGGGCCAACTCTCCCCGCAGGGCCACCCGGGCCACCAGGGCGAAGAAGGTCGCCGCAGCGACGGCGAGGCCGACGCCCCCGATCGCCTTGGCCAGCCGGTCGAGCTGCTCGTTGAGCGGCGTCGTCGCGCCCGAGTCCTCGCCGGCCTTCTGGCCCAGCCGGCCCAACTCGGTCGCGTCGCCCACGGCGTCGAGCCGCACCGCGGCGTGGCCGTCGGCGACGAGCGTTCCCCGCAACACCTGGTGCCGCGGGTAGGCGTGCTCGTGGTGCGGCAGTCCGCCGGCGTCCAGCGGCCCCTTGCCGACCGGCACCGCCTCGCCGGTCAGGGACGCCTCGGACACGCTCAGGCCGACCGCCTCGAGCACGGTGCCGTCGGCCGGGACCTCCTCGCCGGTCTCGACCAGGACCACGTCGCCGACCACGAGGTCGCGCTTGGCGACCGTGACGAACGCGCCGCCGCGGATCGCCTTCACCGGCACGTCGTCACTGACGCGGTTGAGCACGTCGAACTCGCGGCCGGCCTTGTACTCGTTGAGGAACGCGATGGTCGTGGCCAGCAGGATGGCGACGACGATGGCCAGCCCCTCGACGTACTCGCCCTTGTACGCGCCGACGGCGATTTGCAGCGCCGCCGCGATCACGAGGATGCGGATGACGGGGTCTTCGAACTTGGCGAACCACAGCACCCACCAGGGGTCGCGGCGGGGCGGCGTGAGCAGGTTCGCGCCGGCCGCCGCCCGGCTCGCCGCGACCTCGGCGGGCGACAGGCCGGGGAAGCGGACGTTCGGCGGGGCGGTGGTCATCGGTAGCTCGACCCTTCAAAGTGCAGAGGAAAAAGTGCAGAGTGCACAATGCAGAGTCGAGGAATCAAAAATCTTCGGTGCTGCACTCTGCACTTTTCACTGTGCACTCTTCACTCTCGATTTACGAGATCGCGTCTTTCCACTTGCGGACGCGCAGGGGGTCGAGTTCGGCGTCGCGCTTGCCGCCGACGCACACGCTGCCGCGGACGGCGTAGTAGTCCGGGGCGACGCGGCCCAGCAGCCGCGCCTGCTCGGGCTTCAGGGAGCCGCCGAGCGCGACGAGGACGCCGCCGCGCTGCAGGCCCTCGATCAGTTCGGCGACCTCGGCGGGGGGCATGTGGTCGAACAGCGAGCGGCCGTCCTTCTGGAACGTGTCCAGGAGGAACGCGCGGTAGCGGAAGCGCTTGGCGAACTTGGCCACCTCCGCGGGCGGCACCGAGTCGGCCTTCTGCCAGTCGGCGTAGGCGGTCGCCACGACCTCGAGCGGGGCCGGCACGCCGCGGCGGGTCTGGAGCAAGTCCTCGCCCCAGCCGGGGCCGCCCTTGTAGCCCGCCAGGCCCCACTTGACGTAGGTCAGGGGCAACTCGAGGTGCCAGTGCGCGGCGGTCAGGATCGCCTCGGACCACTCGCCGAGCGCGGCGCTCACCGGCACGCGGCCGTTGACGACTTCCAGCACGGCGGCGACCGCCTCGTGGTGGGCCATGCCCAGCGGGCCGCGGGCCGGCTCCTTCACATCGATGAGGTCGGCCCCCGCCTCCAGCGCGACGCCGGCCTCGTCGGCGCTGCGCACGCTCACCAGGAGTTTGGCCGTGGCCGGGGCGGCCTTGGGCGACCCGGCTTGCGACGCGACGCCCCGGCCGGTATTCGCCGCGGGCGGCCCGAGATCGAACACCGACGGGCGGGCCTTCTTGGCCCTGTCAGTCGCCTTGTCAGTCATGGGCTGGGAGTCCTTCCACGCGGAAAAAGAACGTGTTCCCGGGGACCGCGTAGAACGGCACGGGCCGGAGTTCCCGGAATGTTAACCCAAACAGCCCCGCCTCGACATACCAGTCTGGGGCGTTGAGGTGCCGGCCGGCGTCGGCCGCGAACGCCGCCGCCGTGGCGTAGGCGACGCAGCCGGTCAACTCGCCCACCCCGACGACCCCGCCGCGGAGCGCGGCCGCGGCCCGCAGCCCCGGCGTCGTGACCCACCGCCAGGCCTCGGGCCGCTCGTCGGGCGTCTTTGAGGCGTGGATGAGTACGCGGCCGCGCCGCGACGCCGGCCACGTCCGCACCTCGACGCACTTCACCACGTGGGCGAGCAGGGCGGCCCAGGGCTGCTTGACGGACAGCGCGTACGGCAGGTCGGCGGCGGGCGGGGGGGTCATGGGGGCGGTACTCACTCGGGACTCGCGGCGCGTCCGGCGGTTAACGGTTTCTCCCGGGCAGGGGATTTTAACGGCCCGGCCGGACGCCGGGGTTGGCCCGGCCCCTTTTGTGAACTATGGAGTAGCAGCCCCGCAGCCCGCCCCCGGCCCGCCCCCCTCCCCGGGGGACGCCGCCGGGGACCCCCGACCACGGAACGCCTGATGCCGGTCCGTTTGGTGAGTAACGAGGAACTGCCCGGCCCGCTCAAGGGCTACCGGCTCATCGAGCGCCTGGGCCGCGGCGGCTTCGGCGAGGTCTGGAAGGCCGAGGCCCCCGGCGGCCTGCTCAAGGCCGTCAAGTTCGTCTTCGGCGACACCGACTCGATCGACGAGGACGAGGCCCGCCCCGCCCAACAAGAGGAGAAAGCCCTCCACCGCGTCAAGACGATCCGCCACCCCTACATCCTGTCCCTGGAGCGCTTCGACAAGATCGACGGCCAGCTCATCATCGTCATGGAGTTGGCCGACAAGAACCTCTGGGACCGCTTCCGCGAGTGCCGCGCCGAGCACCTGCCCGGCGTGCCCCGCGACGAGTTACTCGGCTACCTCACCGAGGCGGCCGAGGCCCTCGACTTGATGAACGACAAGTACAACATCCAGCACCTGGACGTGAAGCCCCAGAACCTGTTTCTGATGCACAACCACGTCAAGGTCGCGGACTTCGGCCTGGCCAAGATGTTCGAGGGCGCGCGGGGCACCATCACCGGCGGCGTCACGCCCGTCTACGCCGGCCCCGAGACCTTCGAGGGCTACGTGTCGCGGTTCACCGACCAGTACAGCCTCGCGATCTGCTACCAGGAGCTGCTCACCGGCCGGCGGCCGTTCGAGGGGGCGAACACCAAGCAACTGATGATGCAGCACCTCAACGCCGTGCCCGACGTGTCGGCGCTGCCCGCGGCGGAGCGGCCGGTGATCGCCCGGGCCTTGAGCAAGAAGCCCGACGACCGCTGGCCGAGTAACTCCGAGATGGTCCGGGCGCTCCGGGCGGCCCGCCCCGCCGCGGGGGCCGGCTCGGGCAGCTACGGCCTGCCGCACCGCGGCAAGTCGGACACGCCGATGCCCGCGGCGGGGCTGGGTCCCGAGACGACGCCGGGCGCGGTGACGCCGGTGCCCCGCGGCTCGGGGACCGTCGCGATGGGGGCGGCCCGCGCGCCGCACGCCCCGGCGGCGTCGGCCTTGACCGGCGGGCCGCGGCTGGTGACGCAGCAAGGCAGCCTGTCCGGGCTGGCCCCCGCCCTCACGATCCTCAAGACCCAGGCCGCCCCGCAGACGGTCCCGGGCGTCGCGGCCCCCGAGCGGACCGGGGACGGCGTGCTGTTCCCGGCCCTCGTCGTCGGCGTCGGGGCGACGGGGCTGGCGGTCTTGCGCGCGCTGCGGCGGTCGATCCGCGAGCGGTTCGGCCGGGCCGACGCCCTGCCGACGCTACGCTTCCTGTACCTGGACACCGACCCCGAGGCGGCGACGCTCGCCGCCGCCGGCCCCGACGCGCTCAGCCCGCGCGAGGTGTTCGTGGCGCGGCTGAACCGCCCGACGCACTACCTGCAGCACCCGACGATGCCGCCGGCCGAGCAGTGGATGCCGCCGGGGCTGCTCTACCAGTTGCCCAAGAACGCGGGGCCGGCCGGGGGCGTGCGCGGCTTCGGCCGGCTGGCCTTCTGCGACCACTACCGCGCGATCGCCCAGCGGCTCCGCCAGGAACTCGAGGCCCTCGGGGGCGACGCCGCCCTGGAGGCCGTCGGGGCCGCGACGGGCCTGGGGTTCCGCTCGAACCGCCCCCGCACTTACGTCGTCGCGGGCACGGCGGGGGGCACTGGGTCGGGCATGTTCCTCGACCTGGCCTACCTGCTCAAGGCCCAGTTGCGGGCCGCCGGCCACCGCAGCCCCGAGACGGTCGGGGTGCTGCTCGTGCCCCCGGCCGACGCCGCGGCCCCCAAGAACCAGGGGCTGGTCAACAGCTACGCGGCGCTGGCCGAGTTGCACCACTTCAGCGCCGGGGCGGCCTACGAGGCCCGCCTGGACGGCGGCGAGCCGGCCGCCCGGGACGCCGAGGGGCCGTTCGCCCGCGTGGCCGTGCTGCCGCTGGCGCGCGCCCCCAAGCCCCGCCACCAGGCGCAGGCGCACGGGCTGGCGGCCCGCGGCCTCTACGCCGAGCTGCTGACCGCCGCCGGCCGCGTGACCGACTACGTCCGCAGCGTCGCCCCGGCGCGGCCCGGGGCGGGGCCGGTGGTCCAGGCGTTCGGCCTGTTCCGCCTCACCTGGCCGCGGGCCGAGCTGCTGACCGCCGCGACCCGCAGCTTCGACCGGCAGTTGCTGGCCCGCTGGGCGGGCAAGGAGTCGGCGCACCTGCGCGAGCCGCTCGTCGCCTGGCTCGACGACTTGTGGGCGCGGCAGCGGCTGGACGTGCCGTCGGTGGTGGCGCGCTTCCACGCCGCCGCCCGGGACGCGCTGCGCGAGTCCCCCGAGGCGGTGTTCGCCGCCGCCGTGGACACCCTCCGCACCCGCACCCCCGGCGTCGGCCGGCTCGACGCGGCCGCGGCCTGCGTCGTCCTCGAGCAGTTGATCAGCCTCGTCGGCAAGCCGTCCGGCGAGCCGGCCGCCCCCAGCACCCTCGAGGCGACCATCGGCGACGTGGCCCGCGGCATCGTGGCCGCCTCCGACGCCGACCTCTCGACCCTCGCCGTCACGTTCATCGAGCAGCCGCAGTACCGCCTCGCCGGGGCCGAGGAGGCGCTGGCCCAGCACACCGAGCGGCTCCGCGAGACCATCGAGGGCCTCGAGGCGCAGCTCGACGCGCTGCGGCCCGAGGTCGGGGCGGCCTACACCCGGCTGCTGCAGGTGATCGGCACGCTCAACACCACGACCGGGCTGAACTCGCTGCCCGGCCGCAAGTCCGCGCTGACGCACGAGATGTACGACCTGCTCCGGAGCTACCCGACCCGGCGGCTGCAGTTCGTGGAGCTGAGCGCGGCCGCGATGGCCTACCGCGGCCTGCTCGCCCACATCCCCGAGTACGGCCGCGAGGTCAGCTTCTGCCGCGCCCGCCTCGGCGAGATGGGCCAGGCGCTCGCCGACCCGCCCGCGAGCGCCGAGCCGTTCCTGTGCGGCCGACTCATCCTGCCGGCCGGCTGCGACGGCGTCGCCGCGACCGTCACCCAGATCATCGACGCCCTGCCGGCCGAGGACATCCTCGCCTTCGACCAGGGCCTCCAGCGGGAGCTGACGCGGGCCTTCCGCGGGCTGGCGAACCTGTGCCTGAAGCCCGGCCGCACGCCCGAGTTCCTCGAGCTGCTCGCGGCCCGCACCCAGGCCTTCCTGGACGCGCGGCTCGAGACGACCGACCCGGCGACGATCCTGCTCCGCTACCAGGGCGAGACGGGGGACCTGGCGCGGCTGCTCCGCCAGGCCTACGAGGGGGCCGCGCCGGGCCTCGCGCCGGCGGCCGGCCCCGCGCCCCTGGAGGCGGCCATCCTGGCGCTGCCGGCCGGCCCCGCCGCCGACCGCCTGCGGCGGCTGCTCCAGGCGGCCCTGCCCGAGGCCGAGTTGATCCCGGCCCAGCTCGCCGACGACATCGCCTTCTACCGCGAGTACCCCCGCCTCGAACTCGCCGCGCTGCCGCAACTCGGCCCCCACGCCCAGGACGCCTACCGGCAGCAGTTGGGCGGAGACCTCAGCCCGCACACCCGCGCCGACGTGCGGTGGACCGCCCCGCCGCCGGCACCGTAAGTCTTGCCCCGCCCGCCCGCCGACCGCGAACCGAAAGATCGAGAGACGACGCCGTGAACGCCCCCCCCGACCGGACCGACCAGGACCCCGCCATGTCCGTTCGCATCGAGAGCCACGCCGAGCCGGTCCCCGGCTACCGCCTGCTCGACCGCCTCGGCAGCGGCGGCTTCGGGGAGGTGTGGCGGGCCGAGGCCCCCGGCGGCATCTT
>Ga0123339_10003306_pt1 | contig 10725 bp, 7 predicted proteins | sample lystaG_FD_89956 | JGI IMG/M metagenome (GOLD analysis project Ga0123339, IMG submission 89956) | Glacier valley bacterial and archeal communities from Borup Fiord, Nunavut, Canada, to study Microbial Dark Matter (Phase II) -... | ecosystem: Environmental > Aquatic > Freshwater > Ice > Glacier ... | reverse complement strand
TTCGGTTTTCACCTCGCCCATGTACTTGCCGGCCTCGTCGGGGGTAGTGGCTACCTTGCCATCGTAAAGGTCCACGGCGATAACGTTGACGCCGGGCATCTCGGCGGCAAAACTAGCGGCTTCTTTCTTGATGTAATCGTTCAGGCCCCACCACTCGTGAATCACGAATAGGTACTTGTTGCTGGGCGTGGCGCTTTTGATTTCGAAGCCGTGGCCGGGCGTGCCGTCCGGGGTTTTGAATTCAACCATCTTGCCTTCGCCCTGATAAAAGTAGGGCAACGGCGCATCGTGGCCGCCCGAGAAGTCTTTGTCGGCCGCCAGCATGGCGAAAGACTCGGTGGCCGAAGCCGACAGGTTGCCGGCGGGCCGGGCGCAGCAGCTGGCCATTTTCTGAGCCGAAGCCGAGAAGGTGAGGCCCAGTGCCAGAGCGCTGAGTGTGAATAATTTCTTGGTGAGCATGGGAGTGAGCGAAAAAGTAAGAGAATGAATGCACCACAGCGGCCAACCGCTTCGGTGCGTCATGCAAGAAGCTCACCCGTTGTTTTGTTTTGATGTGGGTACATCTATTCCCGTTTGAATTGCCGCGCCCAGCTCGGTGAGCAACGCAAAAAGGCCCACGTAGGTCCGGTTTAGGTAAATGAAATGCTCGGAGCCGCGGGGCTCGCGCTGCTTGCGCAGCTCGGGGTCGGCCATCAGGTCGTCGCCCAAGGCGTAGAGGGCGGCCATGTAGGCCGGGTCGCCGAAGTCGAACGTGGCTTGGCGGAAGGGGCGGCCCACTAGCTCCAGCGAGACTTGCATGGTGCGCAGGTACAGTGCCCGCATGGCCGGCGCATCGGCAGGCCGGAGCACGCCGGCCTGGGTGAGCAGTACGGCCATGCGGGTTTCGTCGGCAATGGTTTCGGAAGCCAACAGGTCTTTAAACAGCTCGTATACGTCCATCGGTACGTCTTTTACGCAGCCGAAATCAAGCACGCCGAGGGTGCCGCCGTTAACTGACCGCATCAGGAAATTGCCGGGGTGCGGGTCGGCGTGCAGCTGGTGCAATTCGTTGAATTGGAACTGGTAGAAATCCCACAGCGCCTGGCCGATTTGATTACGCACTTCCTGCGTGGGATGGGTGGCCAGGAACTCCTTCAGGTGCTGGCCGGGGAGCCAGTCCATGGTTAGGATGCGCGCCGTGGAGTATTCCGGGTAGTACGCCGGAAACTCCAGATTGCTCAGGGTCTGGCATTTATCCGCGATTTCCTGGCCGCGCCGGAGTTCCAGAGCATAGTCGGTTTCTTCCAGCAGCCGGGTTTCCACTTCTTCCAGGTAGGGACGCACTTGGGCTTCGTTCAGGCCCATCACGCGGAGGGCGATGGGCTTCACCAGCCGGATATCGGACCTGATGCTGTCGGCCACGCCGGGGTACTGCACCTTCACGGCCAAATCCTTGCCGTCTTTGCGGGCAAAATGGACCTGCCCGATGCTGGCTGCTTGCCGCGCCTCAGGCTCAAATTCGTCAAACAACTGAGACGGCGACTTCCCAAAAGCGTCCCGAAAAGCCTTGGTTACCAGCGGGCCGGAGAGCGGTGGGGTGGAATACTGGGCCTTGGCAAACTGGTCGGCGTAGGCCGTGGGCAGCATGTTTTTCTCCATGGCCAGCATCTGGGCCACTTTCAGCACGGAGCCTTTCATCTCGCTCAGCGTGCCGTAGAGCTCGGCGGCGTTAGCGGCGTGCAGGTCTTCGGTGGTTGACTCGGCACCCACAGCCTTCTTGGCGTAGTGCTTGATGTAATTGGTGCCGACGTTGAAGCCGGTTTTGGCAAAGCGGGCGGCGCGGGCCACCTTGGTGGTCGGCAGAGAGGTTTGGGGTTCGTTCATTAAAACTAGAGAAATAAAAACGTCATGCCGAGCACAGCCGAGGCATCTCGCATGTGGTAGTAACTCAATCGTAAGAATTACTTCAGTGCGCGAGGTGCCTCGGTTGCGCTCGGCATGACGTTCTTGACCACTATTATTTCCGCACCAGAAACCGCACGAAGTCGAAGGCCGAATCCAGCGTATTTCGGCCCACCAAGTCGAAGCTCAGGGTCACGGCTTTTTCCACGGCGGCGTCGGTGCGCTCGAAGTTTACGGTGTTGTCCTTGGCGAAGAAGCCCAGCACGAACAGCACCTGCTGCCAGAAAAAGCGCGGGTAGCCGTCCTGCACCAGCGGGCGGTTGGCAATCTCGCCGCTCACGCGCCCGGCGCTGAGCAGGTCGCTCACGAAGTATTCGAAATCCTGGCGAAAGTCGTCGAGCACGCGGGGCGAGAGGCCAAGCATTTTCTTGAGCGAGCGGCGCAGGCTCATCAGGGCGTAGGAGCGGTTATTTTTGAGAATTTCGAGCAGTGTGTAGTAGAACGCCAACAGCTTCTCGCGGCTGCCGTAGCCTTCCCAAACCGGTTCAGCGGCGGCCGTCTCACGCGCCTGCCGGCCGAAATCGGCCCAGATTTCCCGGTCAATGATTTCGAAATTCGGGTAGTGCTTGTAGAATTCCTGCTCGGCAATTCCTAGCTGCTTGGTGAGCTTGAACACCGATTGCGGCGGGTGGCCTTCGTTGAGCACGAAATCGAGGTAAGCTTGTTTGATGCGGTCTTTTTCCATGCAGGTGTAACCGGTTTAGTCGCGGTACAGTTCGGTCCGTAGCGCGGACTTTTAATCCGCGAAGCATTCGCGTGAGCCCATTCACTCGCGGACTAAAAGCCCGCGCTACGCAGTCTCCGTCCGCGCCGTCCTAATGGCTTCCACGGCCCGCTCGCGGGCAAACTTGTGCTCCACAATCGGGGCGGGGTATTTCGCCGTCCCGACTTCGGGCACCCAGCGCCTGATGTACTTCAACTCGGGGTCGACTTGCGCTTGTTGGCTTTCGGGGCTGTATACCCGGAACCAGGGGGCTGAAATGGCCCCGGTGCCGGCCATCCACTGCCAGTTGCCCACGTTGTTGGCCATTTCATAATCGAGCAGCTTATCGGCGAAATACTTCTCGCCCCAGCGCCAGTCGATGAACAGGTGCTTGGTGAGAAAGCCGGCCACGGTCATGCGCACGCGGTTGGGCAGGTAGCCGGTTTCGTTCAGTTGGCGCATGCCGGCGTCCACCAGCGGGTAGCCGGTGCGGCCCTCGCACCAGGCCCGGAACTCGTCCTCGTTGTTGCGGTAGGGCACGGTCCGCATCTTGGGGTCGTAGCTCTCGGTGGCGGTGTTGGGGAAGTGCCAGAGCAGCATCATGAAGAAGTCGCGCCAGATAATTTCGGCCATTAGCTTCTGGTTCAGGGCCTTGGCCTGGCGCAACGTTTCGCGCACGCTCAGGGTGCCAAAGCGCAGATTTAACGACTCGCGGGTGCTGCCATGCTCGTTGGCGGGCGTGTTGCGGGTTTTGTGGTAGTTGCGCACCAAGTCCTCGGCCGGTAGCGCCACCGGTGGGAAGTACTGTTCCTTGCGCGTAAACCCCATGCTTTCGAGCGTAGGTCGGCTTTTTTCTTGGGCTGCCTGGTGCAGATTAGCCCGCTCAAAGTCGCCCCGGGAGCCGTAAGGCAGCAGCGTCTCGTCGGTAAGCTGGGCGGTGTAGGCCTTCAAGTAGGCCCCAAAAACCTTGGGCACGGTGCCCGACTTGGTCATGATTTCCTCTTTGGCGAAGATGACCTGGTCCTTGTACGCATAAAATTCCACGCCGTGCTTTTGCAGCATTTTGCTCACGGCCGTGTCGCGCTCGGTGGCGTAGGGCTCGTAGTCTTCGTTGGTGTGCACGGCCGCCACGTCGAAGTCCTTCAGCTGCTGCTCCAGCACCGCCAGCGGCTCGCCGTAGCGGGCCAGAAAGGTGCCGCCCGCCGCTTCGGTTTCCTGTGCCAGCTTCTCTACTTCATCGTAGATAAAGGTGAGCCGGGCATCCGCTTTTTCGGGCAGATAATCGAGAATTTTTTTGTCGTAGATGAACAGCGGCAGCACCGGCAGGCCGCTGGTCAGCGCCGCCGCCAGGCCCGCGTTGTCGTGAATGCGCAAGTCGCGCCGGTGCCAGAAGATGCAGATTTTCATGTCGTATCGGTAGTCCTGATAATGGTACGTCTGTCATCCTGAGCTTGCGAAGGACCTTATTATGCCTGCGTCGTTAAAATTGCTAAAAGCGGTTCAGGTGTAACATAACAAGGTTTTTAGCTCAGAATTACATACGAGTCTCTGTTGCTGGCAACTAAAAACGCTTACTTCAATTTCCCCATGCCGCCGTCCACGGCCAGCGTCTGGCCGGTCACAAACGAGCTGTGGTTGGAGAGCAGGAACGAAGCGGTGTAGGCCAAGTCTTCCGGCTGGCCGATGCGCTGCAGCGGGTGGCGCTTGCCGCCGGCCTCTATTTTCTCAGGCGAATTAAGCAGGGCGGCGGCCAGCGGCGTGTTCGTGAGCGAGGGCGCGATGCAGTTCACGCGTACGTTGCTGGGGGCGTACTCGGCCGCCAGGGCCCGGGTGAGGCCCTCCACCGCCGCCTTGGCCGTGGCGATGCTGGCGTGAAAGCTCATGCCCGTATCGGCCGCCACCGTGCTGAAGAGCACCACCGAGGCGCCCCCTTCGGCCTTTTTTAGGCGCTTGATGGTGGCTTGAATGACGCGCACCGCCCCCAGCACGTTCAGGTCGAAATCGGCGGCGAAATCAGCTACGGGTATCCGCTCAAATGGCCGCAGCTTGATGCTGCCGGGGCAGTACACTACGCCGTGCAGCACCTCGGGCAGGGCGTCTAACGTAGTGCCGACTTCCTGGGTGGCATCGTAGGTGAAATGGGTGGTGCCCAAGGCTTCCAGCTCCGGCGAAATGTGCCGTGAGGCGGTGAAGAGGTGCGCGCCCAAGCCGTGGAGCAGCGTGGCGGTGGCCAGGCCAATGCCCGAGGAAGCGCCGATGATGAGAATGTTTTTGTCGGAAAACTGCATGGGTGGCGAATGAAAACAGCAAAGAATTAGTGTCATCCTAACCTCTGTTTGGCACTAAAGTTTGGCCCCGATTCGCTACGGGGCTAGTACCAGGTCGAACCGACCCTCCCGCACTTCGGCAGCGGGCGTGCTGCCCACGGCCGCAAACTGCAGCCGGAACGTGCCGCGCAACTGTCGCGTGGCCGCGTTCCACTCCGTCACGACTACTTCGGCGGGCGCTTGCGCGGCCAGCGGCTGCACCGGCCCGCGCCGCCAGGTTTCGTCGGCCGCATCCCGGGTTTGGGTTTGGAAAGCGGTGCCCGCCGGTAGGGGCTGGTAGGTGGCCGCCCCCCTAAACGCCGCAATCTGCCACGCCAGGCCGTGCTGCACGTAGCCCGGCCGCACAATGTTCTGCGCATCCACGCATCCCAGAACCAAGGTGCCATCGGGGCGCAACGCGGCTTGCACCGGCGCACCGCCGCCCCCAAACTGGCTGAGAATGGGGTTGAGAAGCAACGTGCTCAAATCGGAATAATTATGAGCGACCACAGCTTGCCCATTGAAAAGGTAGGCGACGGTGTTTGAGTCGTTGACCCTGCCTTGGGGCAGCGCCGGCTCCACCGTGGTGGTCGTTAGGGTGCAGCCGCTGAAACCGCCCAGCGCCAGCAGGGCCACCGCCAACGCGCAAAGGAAACGGGACGCTTTAGTCATGGTTTTTTGGGCGAATGGGCATTGCCGCCGCCAAACCAAACGGTGGCCAGCAGGCAGAACACGGCTTGTTGCGGGTTAAAATTGGCCTGGCCCGACAGGCCGACGCGCACTTTTTCGGGTCCCAGGCCCGGCGACTGCCAGCCCGCCTCCACTGGCATCCCCAACGCCTGGTATTGGTAATGCGCGTAAAAGTTTTTGGGGTCCGACAGTAGCCCACTGGTTCGCACCGTGTACCGGTACTCCCCGGCCTGGCTGCCGTTGACGTAGCCCAGGCCGGCGGCCGCGTAAAACCGGCTCCCGCCCACCGCCACCGGATACCCGACCAAAGCTGCTACTTCAACCTGCCGGGAGCGGGTTTCGGGGTCGCCGAACACGCCACTGTCGGGGGTATCGGCGGCGTGCCACCACTTGCTCCGTACCCGCCCCAGGGCCATGAAGTGGGGCCTGAAATGAGCAATATGAATGGCTGCGCCATTGCCCAGCCCCAGCCCGTACTCCCACGAAACGGGAGGCGAGGATTCCATTCGGGTGGTTTGGGCCAGCGCCGCATTTGGAAGTAAACAGCCTAGCAGTAAGTGCTTTATCATGGATGGGGCCGTCTGGTTGGTTCGCTGCCGCGGTGGTTCAGGAAGATGGTGCCTGCCTGCCTGCTAAGCGAATGTAGCGGAGCTTACAAGCGTCAGCAAACAGAAAAATTAGCCCATGAGACTTGCTGTTTGTAATTTTTAGCTAATAAAAATGCTGTTGACCAATTTGTTAGGTTGTAAAAGAAGGACTTTATAGAACGTCGGTCGGCATTGAAACAAGTATTTGGAAGTGTAAGCGCAAACGATTGTACCCCGAATCTTCGGCCTTTGCCGTAGTTTCGCCGTAAGCGCGCCCATCATCCCACCAGCTTCTATGAACATTACTAAACTCTTGGTCGCCAACCGCGGCGAAATTGCCATTCGCGTGCTGCGCGCCGCCACCGAGCTCAACATCCCCACGGTGGCCGTGTACACCTACGAGGACCGGTACTCGCTGCACCGCTACAAGGCCGACGAAGCCTACCAAATTGGCCGCGACGACGAGCCGCTCAAGCCCTATCTCGACATTGAGGGCATCCTGCGCGTGGCCAAAGAGAACGGGGCCAACGCCATTCACCCCGGCTACGGCTTCCTGAGCGAGAACGCCACACTCTCGCGCCGCTGCGCCGAAGAAGGCATCATCTTCGTTGGCCCCCGGCCCGAGGTGATGGAAGCCCTCGGCGATAAGGTGCGCGCCAAGGAAGTGGCTCGGCAGTGTCAGGTACCCCAGATTGAGAGCAGCGAAGCCGAGCTGACGGACGTGGGCGTGGCCCGCACCGAAGCCCAGCGCATCGGCTACCCCGTGATGCTGAAAGCGGCCAGTGGCGGTGGCGGGCGCGGCATGCGCATCATCCGCAACGACGAGGAACTGGAAAAAGGCTTTTTTGAGGCCCGCAACGAGGCCCTGAATGCCTTCGGCGACGACACCGTATTCCTCGAAAAATTCGTGGAGCGGCCCAAGCACATCGAAGTGCAGCTCGTGGGCGACCACTACGGCAACCTCGTGCACCTCTACGAGCGCGACTGTTCGGTGCAGCGCCGCTTCCAGAAAGTGGTGGAAGTGGCCCCGGCCATGAACTTGCCCGACCACCAGCGCCACCTCTTATACGATTACGCCCTGCGCATTGGGCGGGCCGTGGGTTACGACAACGTGGGCACCGTAGAATTCCTGGTGAACCCCGAGCACGACCGGATTTACTTCATCGAGGTGAACCCGCGCATTCAGGTTGAGCACACCGTGACCGAGATGATTACGGGCGTGGACTTAATTAAAACCCAGATTTACATCGCCGCCGGCTTCAACCTCGCCGACCCCGAAATCGGGCTGGGGCCTGACGTTGTGCCGTTGCGCATCGGCTTTGCCGTGCAGTGCCGCGTGACCACCGAAAACCCCGAAAACGACTTCAAGCCCGACTACGGCACCATTGTGGCCTACCGGGCGGCTGGGGGCTTTGGCATTCGGCTCGACGAGGGCTCGGTGTACCAAGGCGTGGTGGTATCGCCGTTTTTCGACTCGCTGCTGGTCAAAATCTCGGCCCACGCGCCCACGCTGCACGGCGCGGCCCAGAAAATGCTGCGGGCCCTGGACGAATTCCGGGTGCGCGGCGTGAAAACCAACATCCAGTTTCTCAAGAATATCGTCGGCAACGCGGAGTTCCAGACCGGCCAGGCCACCGTCGATTTCATCAAGGACCACCCCGAGCTGTTCACCTTCGACCCCCGCCAGGACCGCGCCACGCGCCTGCTCAGCTTTATCGGCGAGACGGTGGTGAACGGCAACCCCGACGTGCGCCACCTGCTCGACCCGCGCGCCAACCCGCGCCGGCCGCACATTCCGCACGCGGGCCAAACCGCGCCCGCCCCCGGCACCAAGCAGAAGCTGGACGAGCTTGGCCCCGAAAAATTTGCCCAGTGGCTGCGCGACGAACCACTCATTCACTACACCGACACTACCTTGCGCGATGCCCACCAGAGCCTGCTGGCCACCCGCATGCGCACCTGGGACATGGCAAAAGTAGCGGGGGCCTACGCCCAACAGCACCCCCAAACCTTCAGCCTCGAAGTCTGGGGCGGGGCCACCTTCGACGTGGCCCTGCGCTTCCTACACGAAGACCCCTGGGAGCGCCTGGCCCGCCTGCGTGCCGCCATCCCCAATATTCTACTGCAAATGCTTATCCGCGGAGCCAACGGCGTGGGCTACAAGGCCTACCCGGATAACCTGACGGAGCGATTTGTGATGCAGGCGGCCGAAACGGGCGTCGACGTATTCCGCATCTTCGACTCGCTGAACTGGATGAAGGGCCTGGAGGCCTGCATCGGCTTCGTGCGCAATAAAACCGACCGCCTGGCCGAAGCCAGCATCTGCTACACCGGGGACATCATGGACCCGAACCGTACTAAATACACCCTCGACTACTATCTGAAATTAGCCAAGCAGCTGGAAGATGCCGGCGCGCACATCCTCTGCATCAAGGACATGGCCGGCCTGCTCAAGCCCTATGCCGCCACCGAGCTCATCGCCGGCCTGCGCGACACCGTGAAGCTGCCCATCCACCTGCATACCCACGACACGTCGTCGCTGCAAGCCGCCACGTACATGAAAGCCGTGGAAGCCGGCGTCAACGTCATCGATGTGGCGCTGGGTTCGCTCTCGGGCCTCACTTCGCAGCCCAACTTCAACTCGGTGGTCGAAATGCTGCGCCACACGCCGCGCCACCGCGAGTTCAACCAGCATTCCCTCAATGAGTTCAGCAACTACTGGGAGGCCGTGCGTGAGATGTATTACCCCTTCGAGTCGGGCCTGAAAGCGGGCACTTCGGAGGTGTTTCAACACGAGATTCCCGGCGGGCAGTACTCAAACCTGCGCCCGCAGGCCGCTTCGCTGGGCCTGCTCGACAAGTTTGAGGAAGTGAAGCAGCGCTTCGCCGACGTGAACCAGATGTTCGGCGACATCGTGAAGGTGACGCCCAGCAGCAAAGTGGTGGGCGACATGGCCCTGTTTATGGTCAGCAACGGCCTCACGCCGCACGATGTAATGGAAAAAGGGGAGAGCCTGAACTTCCCCGAATCCGTGCGCGAGCTGTTCCGGGGCGATATCGGCCAGCCCGAAGGCGGCTGGCCCGCCGAGCTGCAAAAACTGATTCTCAAGAATGAAACCCCGTTTACCGACCGGCCCAATGAGCACCTCGCCCCCATCGATTTCGATAAGGAATGGGTCGCGTTCCAGGCGAAATTCCCCGGCGCGAAGTTTACCGACATGCTCTCGTCGCTGCTTTATCCGAAGGTATTTGAAGAGTACTGGGCCTTCCGCCTGAAGTTTGGCAACGTAAGTAAAGTGCCGACTTCAACCTTCTTCTACGGCCTGAAATCGGGCGAGGAAACCATTATTGAAATTGCCCGGGGCAAGTCGGTTATCGTGCGGCTGGAGTCCGTGGGGGCCATCAACGAGGAAGGCTGCCGCACCATCTTCTTCACCCTCAACGGCCAGACCCGCAACATCCAAGTGCGCGACCAGTCGGTGGAAGTCACCAAAATCAGCAACGCCAAGGCCGACAAGGCCAACCCCCGCCAGCTGGGCGCGCCGCTCCAAGGCATGCTGAGCAAAGTGCTGGTGAAACCCGGCCAGGCCGCGCCCAAAAACACGCCGCTCTTCGTCATCGAAGCCATGAAAATGGAAACTACCATCACCGCTCCGCAGGACCTGACCGTGGCCGAGGTGATACTGCCCGAAGGCAGCCGCGTGGCCGCCGATGACCTGGTGCTAATCCTGAACTAATTTTTATTCATGAAAAACCTTTTGCTGCTGGGCTGCCTGCTGGCCGCCGCGCCCGCTGTGGCGCAAACCAAAATCAAGACCAAAGTCAAAACCTTGGCTTCGAAGGCCCCCGCTGTATCGGCGGCCACGGTGGCGCGGGTGGTACGTGCGCTGGCCGCCGACGATATGCAAGGCCGGGGCACCGGCCAGCCCGGCGGCGATGCCAAAGCGGCAGCATTTCTGGCAGGTGAATTTAAGCGCATTGGTTTGCAGCCCCTGCCCGGCCAAACCAGTTTTGAACAGGTGTTTAGGGTGTACCAAACCCAGCCCGGCCCGCTCAGCGTCACGCTCAACGGCCGGGTGCTAGCGCCGGGCCAGGCAGTGGCCATGTCGGGGCAGCCGACCCTGACCTGGACCAGCGCAGATGCGCAACCCCCCGTGGTAGTGGTGGTAGGCCCGGACCCAGCCGAGCGGCAAAAGCTCAATGCGTTGACTCACCCTACCGCCAATACGCTGGTGTTTGTCGATACGGCACACGCCAAGCAGTTTGGGTACCTGGCCAACTATTTGGGCCATGGCACAACGAGCGCGGAACCGCCAAATCCTTATTCTACCGTATTCGTGCTGGCCGTCGCGCCAGCGGCCATAAAGTACCGTATAAGCACAACAGCCGCCGTACGGCCCGTGGAGCTGCGCAACGTGGTGGGCCTGCTGCCTGGCCACGCCGCACAACGGAGCACGGAAAACGTGGTATTCTCCGGGCACTACGACCACCTGAGCACC
>Ga0123339_10003305_pt1 | contig 10726 bp, 6 predicted proteins | sample lystaG_FD_89956 | JGI IMG/M metagenome (GOLD analysis project Ga0123339, IMG submission 89956) | Glacier valley bacterial and archeal communities from Borup Fiord, Nunavut, Canada, to study Microbial Dark Matter (Phase II) -... | ecosystem: Environmental > Aquatic > Freshwater > Ice > Glacier ... | reverse complement strand
TTTTGAGATCTCAAAAAGCGACGGTAAAATTGTAGTTTAAACCTCGGCAATTTATGAAAAGGAGCAAAGTTGAGAATAGAACACTTGTTGGAACATCTGGAATTCCATGATGACGATCCTTACGCCCAACCGTTGTTTGTCGATAGAGACATGGCGGGATTTTCTAAGCCCTAATAGTGGACCGTCAGCGTAGTGCCTTCAAAACGCACCTGATAGCTTCTGGTCAACGAGTAGAAATGGAGATGAACATGTTTGAGCATAAGATAGGTTTGGCAAATTCGTTATTGCGAGATGGAGAATTAAAACGCTTTGACTTGGGCGGAACAGCCGTTCTTTTGATAAGGCGAGACGCGAACTATTATGCAGTCGGGGCGGTGTGTCCCCATTATGGTGCACCGCTGGAAAAGGGACTACTCAAGGACTATACGCTCATGTGTCCTTGGCACCACGCCTGCTTCGATATTCGCCAGGGAATGTTGCTTGAACCACCCGCCCTCAACGATCTTCCACATTTCTTGGTACGGATCGAACAAGGCCAGGTTATTGTAACCTTACCCCAGGATAATAACCCAGCGCCGCAAGGTGCTGCCGATGCTTCCGACAAGCGGCATTTTATCATCCTCGGCGGTGGCTCAGCGGGGAATGCAGCCGCCGAAGAACTGCGGCGCTCAGGTTACGTGGGGAAAATTACGCTTATCAGTCAAGTTTCTAATGTTCCGATTGACCGACCTAATCTCTCCAAAGGCTACCTGGCTGGAAAAGCTGATCCGAGTTCGATACCATTGCGTGGCGATAAGCAGTGGTACGTGGAGCGCGGCATTGAATTACGATTGGGTACTCGCGTTACTCGGATGGATATGAAAGCCCATATTCTCGAATTTGACGGGGGGAATAGCCTTCATTACGACAAGTTACTACTGGCAACAGGGAGTACCCCACGTCAACTTTCGGACACGCCTGGTACTGACCTGAAAGGTATCTACACGCTACGGACGCTTGCCGACGCGGATGAGATCATCAAAGCGGCGCAAACAGGAAAGCGCGCGGTGATCATCGGCTCGAGTTTTATAGGTATGGAAGCGGCCGCTTCACTCGCAGGTGGACGGGAAATCATGGTGACAGTTGTTGGCCCCAGCCGTGTGCCGTTTGAGCGCACTCTCGGTGAGGATATTGGGCGAATGTTCCAGCGCGAACATGAAGCAAACGGTGTGCAATTCCGGCTTGGGATGCAAGTTAAGCGATTTGTCGGCAACGGCGGACACGTGACTGGTGTCGAACTCACGAACGGCGAAGCGTTACCAGCGGATTTCGTCGTAGTTGGGGTTGGCGTGCGGCCTGCTACAGGTTTTTTACGAGAAGCTGGGTTAGCGCTCAATGAAAAAGATCAGGCGGTGCGCGTGAATGCCAAGCTGCAAAGTAGTGATCCAGATGTGTATGCGGCGGGTGACATCGCTCGTTGGGACGATGGCAGCGAAAGTGGTCAGCGCATTGAACACTGGCGGGTTGCTGAGCAACAGGGTATTGTGGCGGCACGAAACATGCTCGATCAGGATGTAACGATGAACCAGCATATCCCCTTTTTCTGGACAGAACAGTGGAAAATCGGGTTGAGCTATGTGGGTCAGGCGTCCAAATGGGACGAAATCATCTATCGGTACGGTAAACCAGAGGAAAAAGATTTCATTGCCTTTTACCTATCGGGCAGCAAGTTGCTTGCCGCAGCGGGGATGAAGCATGATCTCGATATGGATGCTATCGAATTTATCATGCAGGATAACAAGTCGCTGACCAAAGAGCAGATGCGTGATATGTCGTTCGATCTGGTTGCTTACGCTCAAAGTGCTTGAGATAAGGAAGCGCATAACCCGTAACCTGTTGAAGCAGTGAAGCAATTGAGGCGATCTGTCGTCTCACCCGGCGGTACTATTCCGAGCCGATGCCGATGTAGCGGGTGGAGATATCATAGATGCTTTGGCGATCTAGGGTAGCTTCATTGTCGCCTATGATCTGTTTACGGCCAAGGCGGCAGTGCTCGCCAGGGATTTTAGGAAGGATAGCATAAGATCAGGGCGATTTTCCCTTTAGTGCTACGTTCCATGAAAGACACTTCCCTGAAACATCGATTAAGTCAAAAGGATAGGTTTTGTCGAGACGATCTACCTGGCAGGAGAATTAATGATGAATCCGATTGAATTTCCCCTTTGGCTGCGGGTCAGCCATTACATCAATCTCCTCTTTCTTGGCCTATTGATTCGCAGTGGCATTGAAATTCTGGCAGCGCATCCACGACTCTATTGGAACGAAGGCTGTACACCTGAAAGTGAATGGCTGAAGTTTACAAAAAAGAAGGTACCCACGGGTGGTGAAGCGGTGTATACCGCTCATGATGATGAAGTGAGTGCACCTTCGTGGCTCGCGCTCCCCGGAAGGAAGAACCTCGGCTTAGGACGACATTGGCATGGTGTCTCAACCGCCTTCTGGATTCTCAACGGCGTTGTTTACGTCACGCTGCTGTTTGCGACGGGTGCGTGGACTCGCTTGATTCCTACATCTTGGAATATTTTCCCACAGGCATTGCATTCGTTGACAGAATATCTCACTTTGAATATTCCACCCGCCAGCGAATTTCATCCCTACGATCCCTTGCAGCAATTGACGTATGCCGCCGTGGTATTCCTATTAGGACCCTTTTTAATATTGACGGGCGCTGCCATGTCGCCTGCCATTGCCGCTCGTCTCCCCTGGTATATCAGACTATTTGGCGGGCGACAACGAGCGCGGAGTCTCCATTTCCTGGGTCTGGCAGCGTTTGTCCTGTTCACTATCGGGCATACGATCCTGGTGCTTTCGGTTCATTTTCAGGACAATATCACGAATATAGTGTTGGGCCAAGCAGGGGGAAACGTTGGCTTGGCTGTAACCATCGCGGTGATCGCCGTCCTGATTGCGGTCGCTATCTATATCTGGACGACCTGGTATTCGCTTCGCCATAAGCGTCAAGTGCAGTTGGCCCTAGATACTATTGAAAGCCCGATTCGAAAGATTCTTTTTCACCGCCTCTCGTCTGTTCAGCACTATAACGAGACCGCTATTTCTCCTTACTTATGGGTGAATGGCGCTCCACCCTCACAGGAAGATAGCCCCATATTCATCCGCCTTGCAGACAATCACTTCCACGAATGGCGTTTGTCTGTAGAAGGGTTGGTACAGCACCCGCTGAATCTTTCCTTGGATGATCTTCGTGCGCTTCCCAAACAGGAGCAGATTACCCTCCATAACTGTGTGCAGGGATGGTCTGGCATCGCCCAATGGGGTGGTGTGCCTCTACTGGAAGTTCTCAAGCGCTGTCAGCCCCTGCCCGAAGCCCGTTATGTGCTGATTAATTCTTATGGATTAGATCAGTTTACCTATGGCAACAAACCACAACAGCCATTTTATGAAGTGATCGACCTTGAACTGGCACACCATCCACAGACTATTTTGGCCTATGAACTGAATGGCGAACCCTTGCCGCTCGCGCATGGGTCTCCATTGCGGCTGCGGGTGGAAACGCAACTTGGCTATAAAATGGTGAAATATATCCGCTCAATTGAACTGATCATCGATTACCATGCGATTGGGGAAGGGCAAGGCGGGTCACGCGAGGATACGATGTTCTATGGCAGAGGGGCAGAAATCTGAGACAGCAGGGATATTTGAGTAAGGCAGTGAAAGGAGATGTGATGACAAGTTCACCTTCTCTCTTCACATTATCCACCCCTTGCAAACCCATTTATTCTCACCTCGCGCTTGAGAAATTACTCGTGTAGGGAGATATATGAAGAATGCGGTTTACACGATTGGGCATTCGACCCGATCCATAGAAGACTTCATTAATCTTATGAAAATATACAAGATTGAAACCGTTGTCGATGTGAGAAAGATTGCCAAATCACGTCACAACCCGCAATTTAGCCAAGATGCCTTGAGCAAAAGTTTGGGTGAATACCATATTTCTTATGTGCGTTTGGAGGGGCTTGGAGGACTGAGACACACGACAAAGGAATCCATTAATACGGCATGGGAGAATTTATCGTTTCGTGGGTATGCTGACTACATGCAATCACCAGAATTTGTTAGCAGCCTAACCCAGCTTATTAACATTGCTGGAGCAAAACAAACGGTCATCATGTGTGCTGAGGCGGTTCCTTGGAGGTGTCATCGTTCGCTCATTGGTGACGCATTAGTAATTCGAAATATAGCGGTTGAAGACATAATCAGCGAGAAAAGCTGTAAACCTCACAAATTAACATCGTTTGCACATGTAGTCGGCAATACGATCATCTATTCAAAAGTTGAAAAGGAAAAGAAAGCCGATTGGGCTAAGGAGCAGACTGAGCGTATGACTATCCAGAAAGGGGATTGTGTCAAAATACCTGATGGCAGAATAGCAAGAGTAAGAGAGATAGAAGAAGGCAGATATAAAGTACGAGTCAGGAGAACAACGAGTAAATCACATCAATTTCTTGTTTTTACAAAAGAGGAATTAACGGTAGTTAATTGTCCGAAAGGATGGATGAGTCCGGAAGGATATAACAGGTACTTACAAGTTACTCTGGCAAAGATGCGCGTAAGGAAGAACGCAGCAAAACGGAAAAGCCAACACGAATGATAGCCCAAGGCAAAATTGTGCTTTCTCAAGACCCCAATTCATCCGAGCAGATATTCCAAAACCAGAAACACTAAAAGGAAACTCATGATCGAGGGAGACGGCAACGATCCAAGGCGAAATGCCCGTCCGCTATATTCAAGACAGAGGGCAATATAGCGAATCGAATGTGCAGAAGTGTTGGATATTACTGCAATTTAGGTAAGCTTACCTGGAAGATATGGCAGCCCGTACCATAGCTGGACGGATACGCGGCCAAGCGTGGACGGCGAAGAGTATCACGCCAACGGCTTGCAGGATCACAGCAGGCGCGAATAACGCTTGGATTGCTGGCAGCCACACGCTTAATGCTGTGATAAGAGTCAACATCAAGCCGGTTTGTAGCGCAATAAATGAGGCCCACGCCCAGGATTGCCGTCCTCGCTCATGGAGATGAATTCGGGGCAGAATCCAATATGCCACTCCAAGTGTTAATTGGATAAGCCAACCATCGATTAGCAAGACGATATGCATAGGGAGCCAGGTCCACACCCGCAGATCGACAAATCCGGCCTTTGCCGACAAGATCAAACCGCCAAATGTAAAACCGATTCCCAGATAGACCAATGCTGACCGAATGAAATAACGACTCAAGGTTGGCATGTTACACGCTCGCTGTTCCTGCACGCTCTCGGACACGAGGCCAGCACGGCTACGATGATATCAATTTGTTTGGGTTGCACCTTTGTGCCGCCTGGCGTTGTATCAACCGAAAATAGCTGAGCAATTACCAAGTAGGGCCAGCATCGAGTCAGATCGGCAGATTACTTAACCCGCTGGCCCTATATTTCACGGCGAATACGGAGTCGCACTCCGCAGGTCTATTTGACCACGGTTAGTGCGTCATGCTTCTTGTCTCAGAGAAGGCGATCCCGCCATCGCTGTCAATTGACCAAACCCGCCAGTGCCAGGCTAATTGCGTGGTGAATAGTTGACCATCCGATACGGTTGTTGGCTGGCCGGGCATAATGACAAACAGGCGCGTGGCATAACCATAATCAAATTCGGCGATTTCGCCCGCTAGCGTACTGGATAAACTGGCTGTCCAGGCATAGCTACCAAAGCGCTGACCACTGAGCGGCACCGATGTTTGCCCATCGGCGGGGCTTATCAACTGCGCGGGGGCTGGTGCGATTGGTGCGCCAGTGGGTACTGCTTTGAGAGATCGGCCCAGTGTCTCCAGGTTCGCCAGAGTCGGCGGCCGCAGCAAGAGCGTGTCGTTGGTAACGGTTAACAAGCGCCAGGTACCGTTGACTTTGTGCAGGACGACCAGCGCTGTGATCGGCCCGACGCCGTTTGTGCCCAGGTACGAGCCAACAACCGGTATAAACAGCAGCTGGTTGTTCCCCCAGAAGGCGCAGGCCCGGATCGTATAGAATTGCGCCTTCGTGACCGACGGCAAGCCAGGCGCTAACCAGTTAGGTTCGGCCAGCGACGCCAACGTCTTGCTGTCGGTGTTCATAAAGGCGATCAGGCTTTGCTCGGCCAAGTCGCTGGAGGCGGTTAGGTCATCAGTCGACAACGACGGGCGAGTCAACCAGTCGGGGGTACAATCGGGGAGCTGTAGTAAAAGGGCTAAAACGTCCCTGTAATTGGGAGAATCTTTGACCGCCCAGCTAAACCCGTTGTCAAGCGGTTGCAGCGAACGGTCTAAGACGAGAAGGCGCGCTCCGGCGGCTGGATTCTGGAGCACCGTTTGAAATGGCAGGTAGTTCCCACCAGCGACGATGTCTGGCAGCGTGTTGTTTTGGATCGCCGTCATGAATGACTGCGGAAATTGGGCCGCCGTATAAATGCTGATATTGGCCTTCAGCCCTAACTTGGCTAACCGACTGGTAAAGGTGCTAGACAACTTTTTGGTCGGCGTGCTGCCGCTCGGATCACCCACCAGCCATATTTGAATCGTTGCGCCTGCAGTGGCGGCGGGCAGCGTTGGCAAGACGAGAGCGCTGGCTGGCGCGGCGAGCGTTGCGGCTATTGTGGGGGCGCTGGTTGCCGCCACCGTGCTGGTTAGTTTGGTGGTTGGCGTGGGCGTCATGCTCGGCGCCGGTGTAAGCGTTGCGCTCGATGGCGTCTCAGGCGAAAAGGCGTGAACCGCCAGTTGGTAGTGGGCCGTGTCGGTATCTTTTCGATCGTTAAAGAATGACTGCGGATCGTCAAACCCTTTGATGCCGTTTCCCAGGCTCACAATATACAGCGAGCCAGCTCCGGTGACGTGCAGAGTTCCGCCATTGAAGCCTGCGTTCGTCTTGGGCGCAAACGAATCAGGGCTGGGGTTGCCAAGCAACCCAATGGACATCATATTCCCGCCGACCTGGATCTGGCTGATCTCGACCGTGACGTTAAGCAGGCCAATCGTCTGGTAGTCCAGGCTGATCGGGCCGTTGTGTTTTAAGGCATAGAGCACTGTCGGTGTACCAGCGGCAAGCATCTTGTAATCGATCTGCCCGCTCACCGGTGTATCCAGCGTCAACAGCGGGATATGGTGCAGTAGTACGGTAAATGTGCCGCTTGATTGGGCTGGCGCGATGACGGAAATCGTATCTGGTCCATTCTGCTGCAGCGCGAAAAAATAAGTACTGTAGTAGGTAGTATTCCCCGCCTGATCCTGAACGCCATGGCTACCGCCGGCGCCCTGGCTAGAGTCCATGATGGCATCGCCCGCCAAGTTAGTAACCTTCATTTCGGGAATAAATGCCCTTGTACTTCCTTTCGGCGATACGGCAGTAAGCAATGCTTCGACTACGTCATCCTTCGCACCGATAAGGATAAACGACTGCTGCTCTGTACTGGTGGTGAGTTCGCCATGCGCCGGGGTTTCATACGAGACCGGTTGCGGTGTGCTATTCGCGGCGGTTGGGGCTGCGGTTGGAATGCTGGTTGCCACTGCTGCCGTCGCCACAGGCGTCAGGGTGGCTGTCGGTGCTGGGTTTATCTTCGCAAGCGTGCCAGTCGAAACGGCCCACAGACTTATCGAATAACCGTCTTCGGTTTCGATCATTTTTCCATCGGGGCTGAAGAATATGGCGTAGTCTTTGCTGGATGGATCGGGCACGGTCTGGATCAGGCTGCGATCCGAAGCCCGGAACAACGCAAGAGTGCCATTACCTGGAATGGCTGCGATCAGCTGTCCATCCGGGCTGTAGGCAAAGTTATTCACCTGGTCGATGGTTCCGACCGGCTGCTGGCTGGCTACGTTCCAGAGGTTTAAGACGCTCTTATAGCCGGTATAGATCCCCTTGCTGTCAACTATATTCGTCCGGGTAATATATCCAACCGTTTTGCCGTCCGTGCTGAACGACATAAAGCCCGGGAAGGGGCCTTTGCTGGCTATCGTGGCGATTATTTGCTGTGTGGCCACATCGGTTAGCAGGATCGTGCCGTTTTGGTCACCGGCAGCCAATTGTTTGCCATCCGGGCTGAAAGCCAGGTAGGTCAAGTAATTGGTATGGCCGCTCAGCTGGGCAAGCACCTTGCCGGTGCTGGTATCCCACAGCACGCCAACGCCCTGGGTCAGTTCGTACGCCAATATTTTACTGTCAGGGCTGAAGGCCAAATTGACGCCCAACGTCGAAGTAGAGCCAAGATCGGTCTCTTGACCATTAGTCAGGTTGGTAAGGTGAATATGGTTGTTGTTATCCCTGGCCGCAGTGAATTTCAAATCCGGGCTAAAAACGAGACCGCTGCTTTGGTAGGTAGTCGTGGGCTTCCCGGTCGCCAGCGACCAAATGATTGTTGTTGAGCCATTAGAAATAGCCATGGATTTGCTATCCTGGACAAATCTGCCGCCGAGTGATTGGCCGTAAAAAGTGGCAGGGACGGCGGGGTTACTGGCGGCCTTCCAATAATAAAGCTGGCCGGTTTGGTTGGCAGACAACAGCGAGCCATCGTTCTCAAGTACAATGCCCAACAGCGGCTGACCCTGCCCGACCAGTGGTGGCAATGCCGTTCTGTCGCTGACTTGCCAGCGCTGCACCGTGCCATCCTGGGCCGGCGCCAACACGGTTTTGCCATCAAGGCTAAAGGCGACCGTAGTCAGTCCGGCGGGCGATCCGGCCAGGGTCAACAATAATTGCCCGCTAGTCGCATCCCACAGTCGAACCGTTCTGTCGGCACTGGCCGAGGCCACCGTTTTTCCATCGCGACTGAAGGCCACGCTAGTTACGGTATCGGTATGGCCGGTTAGGGTAAACGCCACCTGACCGGTGCTCAAAGACCACAGCTTGACCGTTTTGTCGACACTGGCCGAAGCTAACGTTTTGCCATCGGGACTGAAGGCGATGCTCGTTACCGCGCTGGTATGGCTGGTCAACGATATATTGACGCTGATATTGGGCGACACTGACCACAAGCGCACCGTGCTGTCCGCTCCGCCCGAGGCCACCGTTTGGCCGTCCGGACTGATAGCCAGCGTGTTGACCGCGCCAATGTGCCCGGTCAGCAGTTTACCCTGCGTGACGGTTCGTCTGCTGTTCGTCAGGTAAACTACTTGAATCGACCCATTGGCACTGCCAACCGCAGCGACTCCGAACGGACTGCTAATGGCCGCACTGGTAGTTAACGAGTCAGTACTCAGAATAAGATTAAAATACCCGTTAGATGTTGTAGCAACCCAAGCCCCAAGGGTACCGCTCACCACAAATTGGCCGTTGCCGAGGGACGTTGAAATATTTTTGATTTCGCCCCGGATCGCATACTGGCCGACAGTTTTAAGTTGTGCCACATTACTTGCGCTGATCACTGGCAACTGCCCGATATCGAAACTTGCGCTAGCAGTAGGTGCTGGGGTTGCGGCTTGTGCGGCGGATAAGGCGGCATTATGGACGGAAAGCGTCGCGATAAACGCCAGTGTCCCCAACACGAGAGAGCTTATGCGGGTCTGAATTTTCATTATGCTCACTTTTTTGATTTCATTTTATGGCGTTGATTTTAACCGACTTCAGACTGCTTTGGATACACACATGACAAAATGGATGCAATGTCACTGATGCGCACCGAATCGGCATCGTGTCGGCGAACCAGGTAAATATCGTCGTAACAAACAAGAACCATTATATGCGAAAGGTAAAATGCGGATACCAACGAGCGAGTTTCAATGATCACTCTGGCCTGATCTCAGGCCGATTCCTTGGGCGCAGGCAAAGGTTGATACTGCTGGCGAGTGCACAAAATATACTTAAATCCGGGTGAGTGAGCTGCGACTTAGCGGAAAGCGCGCTCATTCAACCCGGTTGAAAGCATTGAAAATGATTTCGCCAGCAGAGTATCAACCTTTGCCTGCACCCATAGCTCAGGGCACGTGCAAAGTCATCAAAAATCGGGCGACCACCTCATAGAAAGCGTATTACAATCCGCGCTGAATATTTATCCACAGTTCCTGTGGGAAGTACCGTTCGTCGCTTTCCGGTGGGTTTTTCAACCAGATTGCTTGCCGTAGGTGTAATCTTACACTACCTGATGTTGGCGGTAGGTTAGCGAGATACGAAACCTGCAGACCAAATCTGCGAGTTTCAAAATCCCGTATACCCGTAACCCGTAGATCGCGTCTACGGGTTTTTCTTAACGATATGCTAGCCCTAAATAGGTATCAGATTGCGTGTTCGCTCAAGAGGTTTCAGGAAAGTTTTTGCATTTTACAACGATGAGGCATGGTTCATGACCACGCCTCACTTTGTTTGAAGAGGTAGATAAGGCGGCTATAGACGAGGAAAGTGGGTCAGGAGCTATGGGCGAACTCGTACCAGAAATCACGTACCAGATCTATAGTTCCGGTACGTGTTTGATTGCTTTTAGAGCGTTTTTAATCCTTGACTCGGTCACTTGATGGGCTGGTCATCCTCAATGAGGATAAGAAACTCGTACCAGAAACGAAAAAAGCCGCGAATTATAACAAATGCGCAGAAAAGATTTTCAAAGTTCGGTAGCACTGTTCATGATTACCCTACTAATAAGTACCTGTATTGTACAGCACATCAGTTCTGTTTAAGCAAACATGTGTGATACATCCCGATGTGCGGTACGCTTGGTACACACGCATCC
>Ga0123339_10003304_pt1 | contig 10726 bp, 8 predicted proteins | sample lystaG_FD_89956 | JGI IMG/M metagenome (GOLD analysis project Ga0123339, IMG submission 89956) | Glacier valley bacterial and archeal communities from Borup Fiord, Nunavut, Canada, to study Microbial Dark Matter (Phase II) -... | ecosystem: Environmental > Aquatic > Freshwater > Ice > Glacier ... | reverse complement strand
CCTCAAGTTCGGGCAGGGAAAGGGCTTCGACGAGGTTCACGCCTTCAGGGTACAACAGGGATTTGGGCGCGAAGTTCAGAAGGCTTATTGGAATGCAGGCGCTCGAGACCCTCACATCACCGCAAAGAAGGAGGGCGAAGCCTCGAGTGCTTCGCCCTCCTTCCAGCTTGTTTCAGTTCACTCGAGCTTGGCTCGACAGTGATTCAAACACCGCGCTCTGAAATCTGACGTCTGCTCACGGTTTCTTGACCAGCACCAGAAAGGTTCCGTCGTCCTTACGCAAGGTCAAGGTGGCCAGTCCTCCGGTGTAGTCGCGCACCGTGGGCGTGTGCGTGCCCTCGAGCGCCGCGAGCAAATCGGTCTCGAGCTGCTGCGCGGCGGGGTCGGCGCAGGCTTTTTTGGTACTGACCAGCGCGCCCACCGTCACTCGAGCGCCCTCGGCGCTCAAGGTGCTGCTGGCTTCGTTACAACCGGTGTTGGCGTTGAGTTTACCGCCCGCAAAGTTCAGGGTGGGGCGTTCGGTACCCGCTACCGCCTGGGTCTTGCCTGCGGCAGTGAGGTAGTAAAGGCTCCAAGTCGTTCCCTCGAGCGTGCTCAGGTCGAGCGGGGCCGCGTCTGGGGCGGGGGTGGCGGGAGTCGTCGTGGGCGTAACTGGAGTCGTAGGCTCAGCCGGGGGAGTCACTGGAGTGGTGGGGTCCGCTGGCGGTGTCGCAGGAGGAGTAGCGGGGTCAGCAGGGGGAGTCACTGGAGTGGTGGGGTCCGCCGGAGGGGTCACTGGAGTGGATGGGTCGGCTGGCGGAGTGACTGGCGTGGATGGGTCAGCAGGAGGCGTCGCAGGGGGAGTTGCTGGAGGCGTGGCTGGGTCAGCAGGCGGGGTGACTGGAGTCGCAGGGTCAGGCGGAGGGGGGGAGGGGGTGGCGGGGTCGGCTGGAGGAGTCGTCGGAGCGGCTGGAGTGGCCGGGTCTGTGGGCGGGGTGGCAACGGGTGGAGTCGTCGCGGGTGGCGTGGCAACGGGTGGAGTCGTCACGGGTGGCGTCGCATCGGCAGGAACCGGAACCGTAGGGGTTGTGGCTGTGTTCGACATCGTGGTCGTCGCATCTTCCGGGACGACTTTGCAGGCGTCGGCAATTTTTTTACCGTCTTGCTCGAGGTAGCCCTCGTCACCCTTGCTGTACCAGGTCAGCTTTTCGTCGGTGTTTACGTACTGCAAGCCCGAAGCCGATGGCTTTTGCTCGAGGGTGAAGGTTTCGTCCTTGAAGGTCAGGTCCACAAAATCGGGACCGTACTGCACGCTCACCGCGAGGTCGTCCGCACATTTGTACTCACGCAGGCCCTCGGGAACGGCGCTCGAGGGGTCGGTGGCAGCGGCAGGAGTTGCGGGAGTTGCGGGAGTTGCCGGGTCAGCAGGGGGTGTCGTGGGCGGGGTGGCCTGTGGGGTGGACGGAGCCGCCGGAGGAGTGGCGGGCGGGGTAGCCGTTTGAGCCAGAACCGGGCCGAGCAGGGCCGAGCTGAGCAGGGCGGTGGTCAGGACCAGCGTCGAGGTGCGTAAGTGGTTTTTCATGGGCACAGTCTTCAACGCCAACGTTCGGAAACGGTGGGGATAGGCCCTGCAAGCGTTTTATCTGGAACTCACCAGACGCTCGAGTTGGACCAAACCCTATTCATAGTTCCCGCTCGAGCGAACGCACAGCTCTACTTTCTCTCATTCGAAATCAGGAATCTAACACGCTCGAGCGTGTTCAGGGAGGAAGATACTGAATTAAACTACAATTCTGACCCTCGAGCGGGGCTGAGATTTAGATTAAGCAGGAAGTTCAGCCTTCAGCGGGTCAGGAGCGGAACCAGCAGTAAAACTTCGACAGCCTCGTACCAAGCGGCAAAAACCAGCAGGGTCAGTGCCACCGGAAGGCTGTAGAAGTAATCTCTGAACGCCCTGCCCCAGCCCACCTTGCGTCCGCGCCACAGCAAGGCCATGCTCGAGGCGGTGACGAAAATATAGGCTTGCAACTCGACCACGATGGTCGGAATATGCAGCAGGTAAGCGGCGGCGGGGAGCAGCGCAGGCGAAATGCTGAATCCCAGCACCAAAAAGCGCCCCAGGTTGATTAAGAGCGCCGGAATCCCCAGCAGCACACCGGGTAAAAAGGTGGTCTCGAACGCGCCCTGAGTAAAATTCCAGTAAGTGATGGCGCTCGCCGCCTGTGGAACTCCCCGCTCGAGGTAGCTCACGATTCCGGTGCTGCTCAGGTCGCTTCCCACCCAGTCCGAAACCTCTTTGGCCAGCATAGGTAGCGCGAACGCCGCCAGGGTCCCCAGCACGAACACGGCGTAAAGCGCAACGTTCACCCACAAAAAGACCCGGCGCTGCTCCCTGGCAATAATCAGACCCCGGCCCAGCCACCTGCGCCACAGTGTGGGGCGAGTGACGCCATAAAGCAGCAGCAAGGTGGCCAGACCGAAAACCCACGGGGTCAGCGGACTCAGCAATTCGGGCGGCAGCGCGGGGCCGCTCGAGGCCAGACGCACCGAGTAGGCTTCCCAACCTGCACCACTCGAGCCACCGCCACTCGAGGGTGTCACGGTCACATCCACGGTGAAGTCGGTCCCGCTCGAGGCCACCGGATAGCGGTAGGTTTCGCGGCGGTTTGCACGGTCCACCGCAACCAGTTTGACCAGCTCGAGGTTGGTTTTGGCTTGCGGCGGCACCGGGGTGAAGCGCAGCAGTTGAATCAACAGCGGCTCGAGTTGGTCGCTTCGCCCGACTTGCACCGGGGTCACGCTGAACTCGCCGCCCAGCCAGCCCTCGAGTACCCCATCCGCCGCTTTGCGGGCGGCGGGCGTGCCCTGAAGCAGACCCTGCACCAGTTCGGTGGGCGCTGAAGAGACCGAACTCGGGGCCGAATTCGGGGCTGAACTCGAGGATGGGGTCTGGGCTAAGACCCCTGGACTGCACAACAGACACATCAGCAAGAAAGGCAGCAGCAAGGCGCTCAGTAATTTTTTGGGTAGCTCGAGACCTGAATTCATGGTCCTCGAGACTAGCGGCTCAGCGCGAGCAAAACTGTGTTTCAGTCGTATGAACATCAAATCTCTTGCAGCGGCAGCGCAGCCAGACTCGCCGGAACCTGGTCTGGCGCGTAGGTCTCGAAATAAAGGCGCTCGAGCGAACGCAGGGGAATTCCCTCGAGCGGAGTGTCCAGCTCACGGCGGTCAATCACGCACCCGATGCCCACGCACTCACCCCCCAGCACCTGCACCGCCTCTACTGCCCTCAGCACGCTGCCCCCGGTGGTCAGCACGTCCTCAACGGCCACGAAACGCTCGCCTGGACCGATGCTAAACGCCTCGCGCACGGTCATGATTTTTTGTCCCGCCTCGCCCAGCGCTTTTTCCGCGAACAGGGCGCGGCAACCCAGCCCTCGGGCGGTGACATAAGCCAGCACCACGCCGCCCATCGCCGGACCGATGACGAAGCTCGGCTCGAGGTCGCGCAGTTTATCGGCCAGCGCTGCCCCGAGTGCGTCGGCGTACTGGGGGTGCTGAAGCACGGTGGTGGACTGAAAAAATTTGGGCGAGTGCCGCCCGGAAGCGAGCAAAAAGTGACCTTCGTGATAAGCGCCGGCTTGCCTATACAGCTCGAGGATGTTCATACGGGGTCTTAGTTTACAGGCGACAGGGGTTTACAGGGAAGGCGGGTGGAACGCTCGAAGGGAACCCAACTTTTCACGCTCGAATCAGACTCAAACCCTAAAGTAACCGCAATGCGAGTTTTCGCCTTTCTGCTAGCCCTACTGCTCATCACCTCAAACGCCATGTCCAACTTCCAGCTCAAAATGACCGTGCAGGGCGTGGACGGCTCAGCCCCACTCGAGCTGAATTTCAGCGCTCAAACGAGCGGGGGGCGCGCTCCGCTGAGCTACCGCTGGGACTTTGGGGACGGTGGAACGAGCCTCGAGCAGAACCCGCGCCACACCTTTTACCAACCGGGCCGCTACGGGGTCACTGTCACCGTCACCGACAGCGTGGGTCTGCGCCTCAGCGGAAACACCGCGCTCGAGGTGAAGGGCAATTCCGCGCCGCCGGGTGCCAAAATCGTGCTGCTGCAAAGGCCGGACGGCAGCGCCACGCTGACCTCCACAGGAAGCAAAATCTACGGCCCGCTCGAGAAGAGCGTCTGGCGCGCCCAGGGCGTGGATTACCCGCAGGAGTCGCTCAAAATTGCGCCGATGACCAACGGCACCTACGAGGTGAGCCTGCTGCTCTCGAGCGGTGGCAAAAACTACAGCTCGAGCGTGAAATTCAAAGTCGAGCGACTCGAGACCCGCCCCAGCTTCGAGGACGAGGTATGGCGGCTCACCAACGACGCTCGAGCGCGGAGCTGGCGCTGTGGAACCGGGGGTTACGGCGGTCCCCGGCTGGCCCCGCTGCGGCGCAATCCCACGCTAGACGCGGCGGCGATGGCGCAGGCCACGGGTATGGCCGCCAACGACTACTTCGCGCACCACTCGAGTGTGGACGGCAGCGAAGTGGACGCTCGAGCCGAGGCGCTGGGCTACCGTTTCCTCAGCGTGGGCGAGAACATCGCGGCGGGGCAGCGCAACCCTACCGAGGTGGTGGACGGCTGGCTCAGGAGCGTGGGCCACTGTCACAACATCCTGGGCGATTTTACCGAAATCGGGCTGGCCTATGTGGTCAGCCCTCGAGCGGTGAGCAAAACCCAGTGGGTACAGGTCTTCGGCAAACCGATGAGTTAGTCGGGTTTTTTGGGCCAGTCCTCGAGCAGCACGCTCCTGAGTTCAGCGTCTATGAACGCCCCGTTTTTAAAGTAATACTTCCGCATCCGGCCCTCGAGCGTCATACCCAGTTTCTCCTGCACCCGGATAGACCCCAGGTTTCCGGCGAAGACGTGGGCCTGAATTCGCTCGAGCGCCCCGGTCTCGAATCCCCAGCTCACTACGGCTCGAGCGGCCTCGGTCATCAGGTTCTGGCCCCAGTAAGGCACGCCCAGCCAGTAGCCGATTTCGGCCCTGGCGTGTTCAAAGTTGGTGTTCAGGCCAAATCCACCCAGCAGTTCACCCGTCTTGAAGGTCAGCGCGAAGCTATAACCCTGTCCCTGCGCGGCTCTTTCGGGATGGCTAGCTATCCGGGTTAATGCGTCCTCGAGCGTGTGGGGATGGGGAATAAACAAGGTGATGTCCGAAATGCGGCGGTCCCCGGCCAACTCGTTCACGCGGGGCGCGTCCTCGAGCGTGAAAGCCCGCAGGATGAGGCGCTGGGTCTCGAGGGTCGGCACGGCGTTGGGTACAGAGGTAGGCAGGTTCATGAGTCAGGGTATGGGTTGAGGCTCGAGCGGACAATACGCCGGGTGGCTTACAGGGTTGAGGGCGCTCGAGCACCCCCATCTTTGTTGGATTGCATTCAATTCGAGCGCACCTCTCAATGACTTAGCAGTTGAAGAATTAAACTGGCTCATGCAAAATCCACCTCCCCAAGCCCATCTGGACCCTCGCCTCACCCTAGAGCGGGTCGAACTGAGCGTGAGCGACCTCGAGCGCAGCCTGAATTTTTATCAAACCGTGCTGGGTTTGACCGTGCTCGAGCGCGGCGCTTCAGGTGCTTCTCTGGGAACGCCCACCCAAACCCTGCTCAGGCTGCTCGAGGTTCCCGGTGCGTTAAGCGCGTCGCCACACAGCCCCGGTCTGTTTCACTTTGCCGTACTGCTGCCCACTCGAGCGGATTTGGCCCGCTGGGTGGGGCACGTTACTGCGCTGGGGGTTCGCATTGGGCACAGCGACCATCTAGTCAGCGAGGCGTTTTACCTAAGCGACCCCGATGGACACGGCATTGAGGTGTACCGGGACCGCCCTCGAGACACCTGGGTGTGGCAGGATGGACAGGTGAAACAGGCCAACGACCCGGTGGATATGGACGGGCTGATGCGCGAACCGGACGCGCAGCTCGAGTGGACCAGACTGCCCCAGGGCGCGGTGCTGGGACACTTTCACCTGCGGGTGAGCGACCTCGAGCAAACCGAGCAGTTTTATCTGGGCGTTCTGGGCTTTGATTTGGTGGGCCGCTATCCGGGCGCGCTGTTCATCTCGGTGGGCGGGTATCACCATCACTTCGGGTTGAACGTGTGGCAAAGCCAGGGTGGAAAACCCACTCCATCAGGCAACACCCAACTTTTAGGAGTGAAAGTAAAGCTCTCGAGCGGGGCTGAACTCGAGGCGCTCGAGGGCCGATTGAGCGCGGCGGGTGTGGCGTTCACTCGAGGGGAAAGCTTGCTCGAGGTGGCCGACCCATCGGGAAATCTGCTGAGGTTTATGGTTTGAAACAACGAAAAAGGGCGAGTCTGGAACTCGCCCTGCACAGCTCGAGTTTAGCCCTCAGTTGCTGCTACTCTCGGCCAGGGTGTTACCGCTCGAGTCGCGCACAATCAGGCGGGTGTAGTTGCCCTCGACCCGCAGGCTGACCCACGGGCTGGTCAGGGCCTGGGTTTGAATGAGGCCGGGTTTGGGACTGGTGGTGCTCACGTTCACGGTGAGGGTGTTGCCGTCCACCGCCGTGCTCGAGACGCTGAGGCCGTAGCCACCCGTAGCTTTTTGACCCAAGAAAATGGTGGCCACGTTGTTACCGGCGAAATCCACGTTAGGGGCGCTGGGCACCGGACTCTGGTTGCCGTAGGCGGTGCGCCACACGCTATCAAAGCTCGAGAACGACTTAGAGAGGTAGGCGATGGGGCCTTCACCGCTGTAGCGGGCGTTGCCGCCGCTGCCGAGCACGCTGTAGCGCCCGGTGTTGCTGGGATTGAGCGGAGGGGTGAACACGTTGAGGTTGGCCGGAACTCCTTTTTGAATAATCAGTCCGGTCTGAAGGTACTTGAGCGGCGAGGGTTCCACGTACTGCGCGGCGTCGGGGAGGTCGGCCTTGTTCAGCACACCGATGGCCTGCGGGCCGTCGAGCTTCAACTGGTTGCTCAGCACGTCGGCCTCGGCATCGGTGAGTTCGCCCACACCGCGCAGACCGCTCACCGCGCTGGGGCTGACCTTGCCGCCCCGGTCTGCGGCCAGCGGACCCGAGAGCTTGTACCAGCCGCGCCCGTCGGTGTAATAAACGGCGTCGAGTTTGACTCGAGTCTGCACCGCCAACTCATTGGAGAGCACCACGCTCGAGACGCTGAACTGCTGCGGCAAAATGGTGGCCGGACCGCGCAGGGCCGAGCGCAACTGGGTGCCCGAGAGCACGCTGAGCGTACCCAGAAGCGCCAAAGGGTCGTTGCGGAGCTGTTCGCGCAACTTCAAGGTCTGGGTGCCCAGCTTGACCGCACCCTCGAGCCGCCCATCGGTCAGAGCGCCGTAAAACCAGGTGACGCGCTCACTTCTAGCCCCGTAGAAAAGCACGTCGTGGACCTCAAGACTGTTGATTTCGCGGTTCACGGTGCAAGCAGAGAGGGCCAGTAAGCCAATGATGGACAGCGCTGAAATTTTGCCAGAGGAGGTCATACTCTCATATTAAGGCTCGAGTCTGACGGGGCACTGACGGATTGCGAAAGGGCCGTGAGCGTTTCTTAATTTGCCGAGTTGGACGGTGGGCGCTCGCGCGAGTTGAAATCGTTTTTCACGGGATGAAGGCGGCAAAAAAATGCGCCGATACTTTGCAATTCGTAGCGCTCGAGTTTTGAAGACTCGAGCAAACCAGGAAATCTCGAGCGCGTTGGTGGCCATGTGGCTAATGCTTTCTAAGCCTCAAATGATGCAGACTGGAAAAATGGACCCTTTGTTAGCCCTGCTCCGAAACCCCTGGATACCTTCGCGGGCAGCTCAGAAAAAGGAAACGGTGCATTCACACGAATACTCGAGCTGTTCCACCTCCTGTTCCACCTCGGAATCGAACGTATGCTGAGAGGCGGCTTACAGCGCTGGTTGCTCTCCGAGCAAGCCTCGAGCAAACAACCGGGTGAGCAACACGGTGAGCCGCAAAGTGAGCAAACCCACTCCTGGTGGCAGGTGATGTGCCTCACCGGGGTGGACTACTTCTCGAGCCTGGGCTATCAACCGTCCATCGCCATCGGGGCGGCGGGCGCACTTTCACCCATCGCCACGCTGATTTTGGTGCTGTTCACGCTGTTCGGGGTGCTGCCGATGTACCGTATCTGGCCCGAGTCAGCCCGCACGGACAGGGCAGTTTCAGCCTGCTCGAGAAGCTGCTCACCTTCTGGCCCAGCAAGTTGCTGATTCTGGCCCTGCTGGGCTTTGCCGCCACCGACTTCATCATCACCATCACGCTCAGCGCCGCCGATGCCAGCGCACACCTCATCGAGAACCCGTTTTTTCCCAAATCGCTCGACAGCCCCGTGGTGCTGACCCTGATTTTTATCGGCGTTCTGGGGGCGGTTTTTCTCAAGGGTTTCAAGGAAGCCGTGAACATCGCGGTGGTGCTGGTGATTGGCTACGTGGGCCTGAGCGCGCTGGTGGTGGGTCGCGGGGTGCTCGAACTCATCCACCATCCCGAAGTATTGACGCAGTGGCAGACCCTGCTCGAGAATCGGCACTCGAGCGCATTTGGGCTAGCTTTAGCGGGCCTACTGGTGTTTCCCAAACTGGCTCTGGGACTGTCCGGCTTCGAGACCGGGGTGGTGCTGATGCCGCAGATTCGCGGCAAGGCGAGTGACGACGCGAAAATGCCGGAGGGACGCATTCAAAACACCCGTAAGCTGCTGACCAGCGCGGCGCTCATCATGTGCCTGCTGCTCATTCTCTCGAGCGTGGTCTGCACCCTGCTCATCCCGCTCGAGCTGTTCAAACCGGGAGGTCCCGCCGACGGACGGGCGCTGGCTTATCTGGCGCACCAGTATCTGGGAAATGGTCTGGGCACCGCCTACGACTTTTTCACTATATTGATTTTGTGGTTCGCGGGCGCAAGTGCGATGGCCGGACTCTTAAACATCGTGCCGCGCTACCTGCCGCGCTACGGCATGGCCCCGGACTGGACCCGCGCTACCCGTCCGCTGGTGCTGGTGTTCATCTTCATCTGCGCGGTGGTCACGCTGGCCTTCAAGGCCGACGTCACCGCGCAGGGTTCGGCTTACGCCACCGGGGTGGTGGTGCTGATGGCCTCGGGCGCGTTCGCGGTCATGCTTCAAGTCCGTAAGAAAAAAGTCCTCGCCCAGACCCTGTTTTTCGGGCTGGTCTTCGCTATATTTGCCTACGTGCTCATCACGCTGGTCCTCGACGACGCCACCGGCCTGCACCTGGCGCTGGTTTTCATCGGCATCATCGTGGCCATTTCGCTGGTCTCGAGGGTGCTGCGCTCCACTGAGCTGCGGGTGGAGGACGTGCAGCTCGATGAATCCGCCCGCATCCTGCTCACGGGCGCGCTGCGCTCGGGCGCATCGCTGCAAGTCATCGCCCACCGCCGCAACAGCGGCACGCTCGAGGAGTATCAGGACAAGCTGCGGCGCATTGTTGATGACACCTTTTTAGACCTGGACAAGCCCAGCGTTTTCCTCGAGCTGCGGGTCGCGGACGCCTCCGAGTTCTCGGACGTGCTCGAGGTGACGGGAATTCAGGTGGGGCCGCACACGGTGCTGCGCGGAGAGTGCTCTAGCGTGGCCAACGGTCTGGCCGCTTTTTTGCTGTATGTCAGGGACCGGGGCGGACAGGTGCCGCACATCTATTTCGGCTGGACCGAGGGCAACCCGGTGCTGTTTTTGCTGCGCTTTTTCCTGTTTGGCGAGGGCGATGTCGCGCCGCTCACTCGAGCGATTTTGCAGCGGGTGGAACGCGACGCGACCCGTCGCCCGAAAGTGCATGTGGGCGGTTGAGCGAAGAATCGGCTCGAGTCTTGAAAACCCCCAAGTTCGGGGCGTGAAGCGAACATATACTTTATAGGGGTAGGTCTTGTGCCTACCCTTATCACTTGAGTTTCGGCTTTACACGCTTGCTGGGCGCTCGAGCGCGTCATACGGTTTCCGTTATATTCCGTATAGCCGAGGAAAGCACTCGCCTACACTCCACTCCACGGTAACCGTATGTTTTTCCCACTCGCTCCGCTTGGAAAATATCCAAAACTATACAGATATTTTCGGAATCCGCATCAGCGTGACCCCCGCGCTGGACACCCACCGCTCGAGTGAGTAAACTTTGACTCAGTTCAAGCAATATAAAGAAGTTCTGGAGGGGGTTCCTTTGAAGATACAAACCGCCGCTGTCATCGGTGCGGGCACTATGGGTGCGGCCATCGCCGCTCAGCTTGCCAACGCGGGCATCTCCACGCTACTGCTCGACATCGTGTTGCCTGATAACAAAGACCGAAACGCCGCTGCCAAAGGGGGCCTCGAGCGCGCGCTCAAAGCCAACCCTGCCGCTTTCATGGACAAAGAGAACCTCAAACTCATCCGAATCGGCAATTTGGAGGACGACCTCGAGAAATTGTCGAGTGCCGACTGGATTGTGGAAGCGGTCCTGGAGAAGCTCGAGGTCAAGCAGCAACTGTGGGAGAAGGTGGAGCGGGTGGCCAAGCCCACGGCCATCGTCAGCAGCAACTCGAGCGGCATTCCGATGAGTTTACAAATCGAGGGCCGCTCCCCTGAGTTCAAAAAGCGCTTCGTGGGCACGCACTTTTTCAACCCGCCACGCTACCTGCACCTGCTCGAGGTGATTCCCACCCCGGACACCGACCCGGCGGTCACTCGAGCGATTTCGGAGTTCGGGGACCGCTTTTTAGG
>Ga0123339_10003298_pt1 | contig 10737 bp, 9 predicted proteins | sample lystaG_FD_89956 | JGI IMG/M metagenome (GOLD analysis project Ga0123339, IMG submission 89956) | Glacier valley bacterial and archeal communities from Borup Fiord, Nunavut, Canada, to study Microbial Dark Matter (Phase II) -... | ecosystem: Environmental > Aquatic > Freshwater > Ice > Glacier ... | reverse complement strand
GTTGATGAGCATGGCGTCCGAGCCGCAGACCCCGTGGGCGCAGGAGCGGCGGTAAGCCAGGCTGGGTTCCACGTACCACTTGATGTAGTTGAGCAAATCCAGCACCCGGTCTCCGGGTTCGCACTCGACGGGGTAGGCTTCCCAGTGGGCTTTTTTATCCTTCTCGGGGTTGTAGCGGTAAATTTTGACGTTCACCTTCCAACTCGCCACCATGCTGGGGGCCAGCGGAATCGTCTGGGGTTGGGGGGTTGCAGCGGTCATTTTTCTCCTGCGGAGGGTTATCGGTGGTCAGTCATCGGTTATCAGTGACCGCACTACTTTTCAACGCAATCTTAAAACGCTGACGTTTTTACTGAAAACCGAAAACCGATAACCGCTAACCTAGAACCCGCTCAATACACTCGAGCTTTCGGCTCAAACTTGCCCAGCACGACTTCCTTGTAACGGATGTTGGTCTTGCCCCCGCCCACGCTGTACACCATCGTGTGCTTGAGCCATTCCTTGTCGTTGCGGTCGTGGAAGTCTTCACGGTCGTGCGCGCCACGCGACTCCTTGCGGTTGAGCGCACTGGCGGTCATGGCCTCGCCGATGTCGAGCAGAAAGCCCAGCTCGAGCGTCTCGAGCAGTTCGGTGTTGTACCTCGAGCCGGTGTCCGAGACGGTCACGTTTTTGAAGCGCTCTTGCAGCTCCTTGACGATGTCCACCTGACGGGTCATGTCCGGGCCGTTCCTGAAGATGCCGATATTGTCCATCATCGAGTCTTGCAGTTCCTTGCGGATGCGGGCGGCGTTCTCCTTGCCGTTGCCGCCCTTCATGCGCGCGATCAATGCGCTCGAGTCGTTCTGACTGCCGTCGGGCATATTGGCGTACTCAGCCTGAGCCGCGTACTTGGCCGCAGCCACGCCCGCGCGCCGTCCGAACACGATGAGGTCGCCAAGGCTGTTGGTGCCCAGGCGGTTCGCGCCGTGCAAGCTCACGCAGGCTACCTCTCCGGCGGCGTACAGGCCGCGCACCACGTTGCCGTTCTCGTCGGCCAGCGCCTCGCCGTCAATGGTGGTGGGAATGCCACCCATCGCGTAGTGCGCCGTGGGCTGAATCGGGACCAGTGAAGTCACCGGGTCAATGCCCAGGTAAGTTCTCGAGAAGTCGGTGATGTCGGGCAGGCGACTTTCGATAATTTCTTTGGGCAGGTGAGTCAGGTCGAGCCAGATGGCGTCCTTTTCCTTGCCGATGCCGCGCCCTTCACGGATTTCCTTGTAAATCGCTCGAGAAACCATATCCCTGGGGGCCAAGTCCTTGATGGTCGGCGCGTAGCGCTCCATGAAGCGCTCGAGGCCCTCGTTTCGCAGGATGCCGCCCTCGCCGCGCGCGCCCTCGGTGATGAGGATGCCCAGCTTGGCGATGCCGGTGGGGTGAAACTGGTAGAACTCGAGGTCCTCGAGCGGCAGCCCCTTGCGGTAGTAGATGCTCATCAGGTCGCCGCTGAGCGAGAGCGCGTTGCTGGTGATTTTAAAGAGTCGTCCGTAGCCGCCCGCCGCCAGCACCACGCTCTTGGCGTGGAAGGTGTGCAGCTCGCCACTGGCGATGTGGTAGGCCACAATTCCTTTACAGACCTTATCTTCCACAATCAGGTCGAGCACCTGAAACTCGTTGAAGAAGGTGGTTCCAGCCTTGACGTTCTGCTGGTACAGGGTCTGCAAAATCATGTGTCCAGTGCGGTCCACCGCGTAGCAAGCCCGCTCCACCGGCGCTTTGCCGAACTCTCGAGTGTGACCGCCAAACTTGCGCTGGGCAATCTTGCCGTTAGGCAGCCTCGAAAACGGGAGACCCATGTGCTCGAGTTCGTAAACCGCTTCAATCACGTCCTTACTGAACACCTCGGCGGCGTCCTGGTCGGTCAGGTAGTCGCCCCCTTTGATGGTGTCGAACATGTGCCATTCCCAGTGGTCCTCGGACACGTTGCCGAGCGCTGCGCCCACGCCGCCCTGGGCCGCGCCGGTGTGCGAACGGGTGGGGTAGAGCTTGCTCACCACCGCCACCGAAACATTCTTGTTTTTAGCGGCGTAGAGCGCGGCCATCAGGCCCGAACCCCCCGCACCGACCACCAGAACATCGTATCTATGGTTAATCATGTTGTTTTGCTCCCTGGTTTTGAGTTTCGAGTGATGGGTTCTAAGTCACCTCAGCAGATGCTCGAGCCTAGACTGCTTCTTTTGCTCATCACTCGAAACTCATTACACCTTGACGTTGAACGTGAACAATCCGATGGAACCCCAGATAAAAAGCGCGCCCGCCACGGTGTATAGGGTGGTTTTCATCCAGAAGCGTGCCTTTTGGGTACGACCATAATCTTCAATCGAGTAGCGCGCCCCGTTGAGACCGTGCAGCCCGGCCAGGGCCAGAATCAGCCAGTCGTAGAACTTCCACACCGGCTGGCTCAGTTTATTGATGACCACGCTGTACTCACTCGAGGCGATGTCGTTTTGCGCGATAAAGGTCATGTAGATGTGGCCCAGCACCAGAAACACCAGCACCAGCCCCGAAACCCGCATGAACACCCACCAAGCCAACTCGGGGTTGCTGCGGGCCTGCACTTTGGCGTTTTGGTAGGTCTTGGCCCGAATCACGCTTCGCCTCCGCTCAGAATCCGCATTCCGGTGAGCACCAGGGTGAGCAGGCCGCCCAGTACGGTCAGGAACATGGTGACGTACCAAAGTTCGCGCTGAACTTTGATTCCCCAGCCGAACATATCCATAGCGATGATGCGAAGGCCATTGAGAGCGTGATACAGCACCCCAGAAGCCACTAGGACTAGACTGAGTGAAAAGATGGGTGATTTGTAAACGCTGTGGATGGTGTTGTAAAACTGTTCGCTGATGGCCGCCGAGCCGATGCTAAATACGTGAATCATCAGGTATAACAGGATGGCCAGCCCCGAAAATCGGTGCAGGAAAAAGGCCCACTGTCCCTCTCTTCCTTTGTACATCTTCCCCCCCAAGCGCTGTAGCGCGTTGAAACTCGAGCGCTGTAGCGCGTTGAACCGAGCGCCCCTGGTAGCCCCTCAAGTGTCCTGCTCGCGCCACGCTAAAAACCTTTAACCCAGGTTAAACATCTCAGTTTACCACATCATAAGCCCTATGGGAAAGAGCTTTAGTGCAAGCTCGAGCGGTTTTGAGCCTGGATTACGGTTGGGTGAAAGCGCTTGAGCCAACAAAAAAAATCCCCCTCGCCGGGAGGGGGACGCACTCGAGTGCTTGAGCCGCTCGAGCAGGAGACTTAATCCTTGTCTGGAACCTTGATTTTGCCCGAGATGATGTCTTTGGTGATTTTGGCAATCTGAGCCTGCTGCGCTTTGGTGACGAGCTTGGCGTTGTACTCGTCTAAGGCGTAACCCACGCCGTTGTTGTTCAGGCCGAACTCGCGCACTCCACCCTTGAAGGTGTTCTGGGTAGTGTCCTTGATGACGGTGTACACCGCGTTATCCACCCGCTTCATCATGCTGGTCAAGCCATGGTTGAGCGTGGCAGGGTTCTTGTCGAAGTCGCCCAGATAGTTCTGGTTGGCGTCCACCCCGATGAAGAACAGCGGACGGCTGCTGCCCCCACAGGCGGCGGTGTAACTGGCCGACTTGGGAATGCTGGCGAACTGGTTTTTCTTGAAGGTCACACCTTTGGGCAGGCCCTCGGCCTTGAGGCACTGGGTGCCCTTGACGTAATCAATCACGCCGTTACCGGAGGCTCCAGCGGCGGTGTAAATGATGTCCGCGCCCTGCGCCTTCATGCTGCCCGCGATTTCCTTGCCCTTAGCCGGGTCGTTCCAGGCGGCGGGCGTGGTGCCCACGTACTGAGCGATGACCTTGATGCGGCTGTTGGCAGCCATAGCGCCCGCCTTGTAACCTGCGGCAAACTTGTGAATCAGAGGGATGTCCATGCCGCCCACAAAGCCCACCACACCGGTGCTCGAGTTGAGCGCGGCGAGGTAGCCCACTAGATAGCTGCCCTCCTGCTCCCGGAAGACCAAGCTGGCCACGTTGGGCGCGTCGGACACGCTGTCGATGATGGCGAAGTTCTGCTGCGGAAAGGCTTTGGCGGTTTTGGTGATGCTGGTTTCGTTGGCAAAGCCCACGCCGACCACCAAGTCAAAGCCGTTGGTGGCGAACGCCTGAATGCCCTGACCCACTTGGCTGGGGTCGGAAGGCTCGAAGTCGTTGACCTTTGCGCCGAACTCTTTGGCGGCACGCTGAGCGCCCTCGAAGGCCGACTGGTTGAAGCTCTTGTCGTTTTTGCCGCCCGCGTCGAAGGCCATGCCGACCTGAACGGGTTGCTGAGCGGACGCCGTACCGAGCAGTAAACCGAGGGCCAGGGTCAGGGTTAAGTTCTTCTTCATAGTTCCTCCTGTGATAACCCGAGCAGTATAAAAGCCCGCTCGGTGAGTTACAAGATGTTCAGGGTGGCTCGAGACACAAACTCGAAAGCTCGGGGTGCTCGAGCGGGTCAGGGGCTGCATTTCACAGGTTTGGGAAGGGAAACTCGAGCGCCTCACGGGGAAGGCGGCGGGGAGAAGTTAGTGAGGTTGCTCGAGAGTTGCGCTCTTTAAACTGCCCTAACGAGAGCTTAGAGTTTAATCCCTTACGTAGCGTGGGTATACTCTGTGCATCATGAGCGACACCCCAAAGCGCTATCAATCGCTGGTTTTCGAGCTGGCCGAGCACAACCGACGTTACTATCTCGAGGACGCGCCCACGGTCACAGACGCCGAGTACGACGCTTTAATGCGCGAACTCAGGTCGCTCGAGCAGAAGCATCCCGAGTGGGTCACGGAGACCTCACCGACTCAGATTGTAGGGGCGGACATCGCACAGGCGGCGCTCGAGGGCGCAACCTTCGCCCCCATCTGGCACCGGACGCAGATGCTCAGCTTGGACAACGCCTTCGAGGATGCCGACTTACAAAAGTTCGAGGAGCGCGCCGCTCGAGTGCTCGGCGTGAGCGCGCAGAGTTTCGAGTACACCGTGGAACTCAAGATTGACGGGCTAAGCATCAACCTCTTGTACGTGGAGGGCAGGCTCGAGTGGGCCGCGACACGCGGCAACGGCTTCGTGGGTGAGGACGTGACCGCCAATGTATTGACCGTAAAAGGCGTTCCCAGGGTGCTCGAGGGTGTGAAGGGCAGTGTGGAGGTGCGCGGTGAAATCTACCTGTCCAAAGAGGAATTCGCCCGCCTGAACGCCGAGGCCGAGGAAACCGGGGGCACGATTTTCGCCAACCCGCGCAACGCCGCCGCCGGAACCCTGCGCCAGAAAGACCCGGCCATGAGCGCCGCCCGCAGGCTCGAGGCGGTTTTTTACGCGCTGGGCGACCCTCTCTCGCTGGGCCTGAAATCTCAGACCGAGCTGCTCGAGTGGCTGCGCGGTCACGGCTTCCCCACCGAGGCCCACTCTGAGCGGGTCACGGGCTGGGCTGCCGCCTCCGAATATCACGGGCGCATGGTGGCAGCCCGAAACTCTTTTCCCTTCGATGCCGACGGAACCGTGCTCAAGGTGGATAGTTTCGACCTCCAGCGCGAACTGGGCCTTACCTCGAGAGCGCCGCGTTACGCCGTCGCCTACAAATTTCCGGTGGAGGAGGTCCAGACAAGGTTGCTGGCTATTGATACCCAGGTGGGCCGCACCGGAAAAATCAACCCGCTGGCGCGCCTCGAGCCGATTAACGTGGAGGGTTCGACGGTCAGTAACGCCACGCTGCACAATCAGGACTTCATAGCGGCGCTCGATTTACGCATTGGGGACACGGTGGTGATTCGCAAGGCGGGCGGGGTGATTCCCGAAATCGTCAGAGCCGTGCTCGAGAAGCGTCCACTCGAGGCTATGCCCTATGCCTTCCCTACCGAATGCCCGGTGTGCCACACGGCGCTCGAGCGTGCCGAGGGCGAGGCCGCGCACTTCTGCCCCAACCCCGAATGTCAAGCCAAGAACTACCAAAAGCTGATTCATTTCGTCTCGAGGGGCGCGATGGACATAGCAGGCCTGGGCGAGAAAATCGTGAACGGGCTGGTCGAAGCGGGTCTGGTGCGCGACGTTTCGGACTTTTACACCCTCACGCTCGAGCAGTTGCTCACCCTCGAGCGAATGGGTGAGAAGAACGCCACCAAGATTTTAAGTCAGCTCGAGGACAGCAAAACTCGCCCGCTGGGACGGCTCATCTTCGCGCTGGGCCTGCCTTATGTCGGCTCGAGAAACGCCGATTTGCTCGAGCGCCACTTTCCCGACCTGCACGCGCTGATGAACGCGAGTTTCGAGCAGCTCGAGAACATTTCGGGGCTGGGTGAACGCATCGCACAGGCGGTGGTGGACTACTTTGGCGAGGAGAAAAACCGCGCGCTGATTGGGCGGCTCGAGGGCAGCGGTCTCAACCTGAAGAGTGCGGTGGCGGCAAAGGGCGACAAACTCTCTGGGCTGAGCTTTGTGATTACCGGAAGCCTGTCCAGGGGCCGCGACGAGGTGAAAAAGTTGCTCGAGGGCCAGGGGGCCAGGGTCACGGGCAGCGTGACAAAAAAGACCAACTACCTGCTGGCGGGCGCGGAGGCGGGAAGCAAGCTTGAGAAGGCGCAGGCGCTGGGCGTGAAGGTGATTGGGGAAACAGAACTCGAGGGTTTGCTGGGGGGTTGAGGGACGCTTAAGTGGACCGTGCGAATCCCTCGAACCGTAAGCGCTTCGCTATTACGGTGGTTCCCCTTGTTAAGGGGGACTTTGGAGACTTGGTGCTTGAGCTTGACGGGTTTCTAGCCCCCCTTCGACAAAGGGGGAACCTTTCAAAAGCGAAGCGCTTGAAAGCGGGGGGATTCGAGACCAAAGCCCTAAAAAGCTCGAGTCATCCCGCCCCCTCGAGCCGTTCTACACTATCGGCATGTCCGACGCCCCTCTATCCGGTGAAGTGCTCAAAACCCTCAGAACCAGCTACACCCAATCCACGCTCGAGAGTGTGGACCCCGACCCGTTCAGGCAGCTCGAGGGCTGGCTCAGCGACGCGATTGCCGAAAAAGTGATTGAGCCGCAGGCTATGACCGTGAGCACGGTAGGGGCGGATGGGCGACCCTCGAGCCGGGTGGTCCTGCTGCGGGGACTGAGCGCCGAGGGCTTGACTTTTTACACCAACTACGGCAGCCACAAAGGGCGCGAACTCGAGGCAAACCCCTATGCCTGCACCAACTTCTGGTGGGGTCCGCTCGAGCGTCAGGTGCGGGTCGAGGGCCGGGTGTTCAAAGTCTCGCCCCAGGAATCCGACGCTTACTTCGCTTCGCGGCCCCGTGAGAGTCAGGCCGCGTCCGCCTCGAGTCCGCAGTCTCAAGTCATCGGGTCGAGGGCCGAACTCGAGGCACACATGTACGCGCTCGAGGCGCAGTATCCCGACCAGATTCCGCGCCCCGCGCACTGGGGCGGCTTTCGGCTGGTCCCGGACCGCTTCGAGTTCTGGCAAGGTCGGCCCGCAAGGCTGCATGACCGATTTGTTTATTCTCTCGAGGGTGCGGGGTGGACCATTGGGCGGATTGCACCCTGAACTTACCCCCGCTCGAGCGGCTGACAGTTCACACACACATGCGTGCCGCGCCCGCCCAGCCAGAACTTTTGAATGGGTTCGCCGCACGTAGGGCACGGCATGTCCTCGCGCCCGTAAGCCCGGTGCTCGAGCTGGAAATAGCCGGGGTTGCCGTCGGGTTGCTGATAGCTACCATCAGACAGGGTGGAGCCGCCCGCGTTCACCGCCTGGGTCAGCACCTGTTTGATGGCGGTGAACAGGCGCTCGGCCTGCGCCCTCGAGAGTTTGCGGTCTTCGGGGTGGATGCCGGACAGGTGCAGCGATTCGTCGGCGTAGATGTTGCCCAGACCCGCCACGGGTTTCTGGGACAACAGCCACGGCTTGACCGTTCCAGCCTTCGAGGCCGCGTTCACAAAATCCTCGAGCAAAAAATTCTCGCCCAGCGGTTCGGGTCCCATCGCGCTCAAGGTGGGCATCTCGGCGTACTCGCCTGCTCTAACCACGCGCCACTTGCCGAATTTCCTCGAGTCGGTGAAGAAAACATCGCCCGAGTCAGTGTGAACGGTCACTCGAGTGTGCTTGTCCGAGGTGGCGCGAAAGCCCCCGGTCATGCCCAGGTGGATGATGAGTTCGAGCGGTGAATCTTCAAAGCCCACCAGGATGTACTTGCCGCGCCTCGAGAGCCGGGACACCGTGAGTCCCACGACGTTTTCCAAATCGGTGTAGCGGTACGAGGGGTCGTACTCGAAGCCCAGCAAGGTGCGGCCCTCGAGTAGCGGGGCGATGAGTTTGCGGGTGGTTTCGACTTCGGGGAGTTCAGGCATAGGGTTTTGGGTTGGGGTAGGGCAGGTCTCGTGCCTGCCCTTGAGCTTTGAATTAGGAGGGGAAAATTCAGGGAAAGGGGGCTTTACCCTCGAGCCAGCCGCCCGATTCGCCACCACGCCAGCAAAGCTCTGAATCACCGTCTGGACGAAGCTCGAGACACGTCTCTAATTGCTCGAGCGAGATGCGGCGGGCGAATCGAACTCGAGCGTGCCACTCGAGCAAAAAAGCGTGTGGGTCGCTGGGGCGGGTGACTCTGAGCGCTTTGTCGGCCCGGTTGACCAGGGTATCGAACAAGCCGTCCGGGGTGGTCACGCCTGTTCCATCACGAAAGCCAAATCATGAAAGCTGGTAGCGGCCCTCGCCTAAATCTCGAGCTTTGCCCTGGCCCTCGAGCACTTTGAGGAGACTTAAAGCCTCACCTGACTCGAGGGGAGTTCGCTCGAGCTTATTCACCTGCACAACGCCGCCGGAGCGGTGCGCCAGGCGGTACAGCATTCGCAAGCGGACATCCTCGCGCGAACCATGCGGGTTCTCGAGCTTGCGCGAGTAGAGGCGGAACACCAGAAGTCCGACGGCCACACCGAGCAGCAACTCGAGCGGAATGAGGTTGAAGGCCAGTTGTGGGTCAGGGTGCTTGGAGCGCGGCACGAAGTGGTTGTAAATTGCTCCGTAACTGGCCAGCGCAGTGCCAAAACCCGCAACCAGCGCGGCGAGAAGTCGGGGCCAAATCATGAGGTTATTTTAGCTCGAGCGGGGAGGAAGGACCGCGAGATGGGAGGGAATTGCTCGAGAGGGGGTGAGGGAGTGAGGGGGTGAGGGGTTGAAAGAGCGCCTCTGGCGTCTTGAGCAGAACAGCACCTTCCGGGCCTGCTCGCGGGTCTTTGGTTTTTGGTCATTGGTCGGTCTGCTATCGAAGTTCTACCACAAACCAACCAATAACCAACTACTAATTACCCGCCGGAGGCGAAAAACATCGCACTCCATTAGAACCGACCCTGGTGTATCCTCGAGCCATGAATCCATTTTCGCTCGAGGGGAAAAAGGCCCTGGTCACGGGGGCCAGCAAGGGTCTAGGGTACGCGTCAGCCCAGCAGCTCAGAGCTTTAGGGGCCGAGGTGGTGATTTCGGCCAGAGGGCGTGCGGAACTCGAGGCGGCGGCCCACTCTCTCGGTGCGACAGCGGTTGTGGCAGATGTGGGCACGCTCGAGGGTGTGCAGGATTTGGCGTCTCAGGTCGGCGCGGTGGATATTTTAGTCATCAACGCCGGAGGCCCCAAAGCGGGCGTGGCGCTCTCGGTTACGCAGGCCGACTGGGACGCGGGCTATCAGCTCACTTTCCTATCGGCAGTGCGGCTGGTCGAGGCGTTTTTGCCCGCCATGCGCGCTCGAGCCTGGGGCCGCATAGTCGCCATCACTAGCATGACCGTGACCCGGCCTAACCCTAACTTGGTGATTTCCAACGCGCTGCGAGCCGCTGTGACCAACTACCTGCGGACTTTGGCACTCGAGGTGGCGGGTGAGAACATCACCGTGAACACCGTGGCTCCCGGCTTTTTTGCCACCGAACGACTCAGTTCGCTCTACGACGAGATTCAGATGGAGGCGGTCAGAGCCAGCGTGCCGATGAATCGGGTGGGCGACCCGCTCGAGTTCGGCGCAGCGGTGGCTTTTCTGGCCTCGAGTGCGGCAAGTTACATCACGGGTCAGGCGCTCGAGGTGAACGGCGGGTTTGGGATTCGCTAGACTTCTTGCAGAAGTGGTGATGAGTAATGAGTGATGAGTGATGAGCCACACATGCTTGAGCTGGTAGTTTTTCACCCCCTCACCCCCTCACCCCCTCACCCCCTCACCCCCTCTCTTCTCCCTACTCTCCCGGCCCTTTTCATCTGAGTGCGCTAAACTGACCTTCGTGAAACGCCTCGCCCTCGTGCTGTTCCTCATTCCCCTCTCGAGCTGTAGCCGCGACCAGGACGGCTTCAAGCCGCGCATCGTCATCGAGCAGCCCGAGGCGGGGATGGTGTCGGCCACGGGCAACACGACCGTCAAGGGTTACGCCTTCGATGACCGGGGGGTCCAGCGCATCGAGGTCAATGGGAAGGCACTTTACGTGGCCCCACAGACGGCGGCTAACGTGACCAACAAAGGTGAGCGGATTCGACCTTTCGAGTTCAAAACGGGGGGTTCGGGCGAACAGCTCTCTTACGTCATCAAAGTGACCGATGTGGGCGGTTTGAGCAGCAGCAAGGAGCTGCCGCTCACGGTGGACCTGCAAAAACCCACCCTCGAGATTGTCAAGGCCGAGCGCCGAAACTCGGTGAGCCGCATCTCGGGCGTGGCGTCGGACAATCAAAAGGTTCGCAGCATTCTGGTGGACGGCT
>Ga0123339_10003294_pt1 | contig 10750 bp, 7 predicted proteins | sample lystaG_FD_89956 | JGI IMG/M metagenome (GOLD analysis project Ga0123339, IMG submission 89956) | Glacier valley bacterial and archeal communities from Borup Fiord, Nunavut, Canada, to study Microbial Dark Matter (Phase II) -... | ecosystem: Environmental > Aquatic > Freshwater > Ice > Glacier ... | reverse complement strand
CATAGTGAGTTCACTTTGTAGTGAATCCATATCATTCTTAAATGTAGCTTCTTGCGCTGTTAATATAGGGTTATTACGTGAAAGTGATAATATCACTGAACCTGCGAGTATTATAATAACTATAATAGTTATTACTAGTACGATTAATGAAATACCTTTTCTATTTCTCATTTGTTATATTCCTCTCATATAAATGAATATTTTATTATATATATTTTACTATGTAATAGGATTTTAGTCAATGTTTGGCGACAAAATATGACATAATTAATTAAAATAAATAGCTCAATTATTTTTATGTAATATTAATGTAATATTCATGTGTAATTGGGCATTATACAAGACTTTTTCAAATGTAATTTAAAATGATTTTTATGATATATTAGGCACAAAAAAAGTACGTTAAATTTTGTTTTTAACGTACTTTTTATTATATTATAATATATTTTGTCTTATTTTTTAGAATGCATGCTAAGTAAATTAACATCATTTGAATATATTATATTATCTCTTCTATGTTTTCTCTTAATTGCAAATTTTATTAGTTTATCACATAATATATCAAAGCTTACACCTTTAGCTTCCCATAAATAGAAAGATAACGAACCTGGTATTGTATTTATTTCATTTACATACACTTTATTTGTATCATTATCAATTATATAATCTATCCTTGAAACGCCTTCGCAATCTAAAATTTTAAATACTTTTTTAGATAAACTTATTATTTCATTTTTCATTTCTTCACTTATTTCAGCAGGTATTTTTCTTGTTAAAGAAGCCATACCACTTGATTTTGATCCCTTACCTGTAGACGACATATATTTATCTTTAAAACTTAATATTTCATCTTCTTTTACTGGTTCTTCTAATTCAGAAACTTCTTGTGATTCATAGTTACCTAAGACAGAACAGTTAATTTCTTTTAAATTTACAATACATTTTTCTATAAGAATTTTATCTGTAAATTCAAATACAAAATTCATTGCGTCTGAAAATTCTTCTTTTGATTTTACAATCTTTATTCCAACACTTGAACCTAAATTTGCTGGTTTTAAAATAATTGGCAGAGAAAGTTTATTGTTTATTTTTTCAAAAAGTGCTTCTTCATCTTCTTGGAAATCAACTAAATTAACTTCAAAATAATCTATTACTGGTATATCAGAAGCAACTAAAACTTTCTTGAATATTATTTTATTCATTCCAACTGCTGAAGAAGTAATATCACATCCAACATACGGAATATTATACATTTCTAAAAATCCTTGTAATGTTCCATCTTCAACGTTAAGACCATGTACCACAGGAAATGCTATATCTATTTTAGCTAATTCTTTTTTAAATATTCCATCTATACAATTAACTATCATTTGACCATTTTTATGTGTAAAATATACTTGATTACAATCGTTTTCTAGTTTTTCCAAATCTTTATATATATTAATATCTAATAATTTATCTGAATAATAAAAATTATTATCTTTTGTTATATAAATTGGTGCTACTTCATAAACATCTTTATCAATTGCATAAATAGCTTGAAGTGCTGATAATATAGAAACTTCATGTTCTACACTTTTACCACCAAAAAATACCCCTACTACTGTTTTCATAATTACTACTTCCCTTCCTTTTAAGAATAACTGTCCGGTAAATCATTTTCAAATAAAGCAATTAAATTTGGATGCATATCTTTCATTTTAACTAACTTTTCAAAAGCCTCGTAAACGTCTTTAACTATTTCATAATTAGTAAAATTAAGACTATCCATTCCATCTTTTATTGGTTTAGTTGTTTTATCTCCAACTAAGAAAACAAAATCACATTTTGTTGCATATTCTCCTAGTTTTTTATTTAGTTCGTACTCTTGCTCACCAAGTTCAATCATTCCAGGTGTAACTAATACTTTATACTTATCTTCAAACATACTTAAACACTCAATGGCCATTTTAGAGCCCTCAGGGTTGGAATTAAACGCATCATCTAAAGCTAATATTCCATTCATTGTCTTAAGTTCTAATCTATGTTCAACCGGCTTTAATTTCTTAACACTTCTTTGTATTTCAGTATCAGTCATGCCTAGTTCTTTAGAAATAGCAACCGAGCATACTATATTATATATATTGTGCCTTCCAAGCAACTTAGTTTCTAAATCTATTTTTGCATTAGAACATACAACAGTAAATGTACTGCCTTTATCGTTCATATGAATATTTTCCACATGATATTTTTGGTTTTTATCAAAAATGCTATATTGAATATTTCTTTTACCATTTATTTGTTTATCTATATTGTTTTTTATATATTCATTATCTATATTTAAAATAGCAACAGAATCAGGTTTGCCGTAATTTACAATTTCAAATTTACCTTGAACAATATTTCCCATGCTTTTAAATGTACTTAAATGTTGAGGACCAATGGATGTTATAACAGAATAATCTGGAGGAACTATTTCACATATTTCCTTTATCTCACCTATTCTCGCTGCTCCCATTTCGCATATAAACACCTCAGTATAAGGTTTAATTAACTCTCTAATACTTTTCACAACACCTAAAGTTGTATTATAACTTTTAGGAGTCATTACTGTAGAAAATTTTTGTGATAAAATTTGATATATTATATTTTTTGTAGAAGTTTTACCGTAACTACCGGTAATCCCTATTACTTTTAAATTTTTGCTTGTATTTATTATATTTTTTGCTTCATTTATATATCTTAAATTTAAAAAACTTAATATTGGTGTTATCAATATATTTGCTAGCATATTTATGCCAATAGCAAAATATTTATTAAGAGATAATGCAATTAATAATATGATTAAGATATTACTATTTATTATTTGTGTTTTTAGTAATATATATGGTAAAATAACTAGTAAAATTAATAATATGTATATTGCAATATATGTTATTTTTACTCTGGTAGTAATAACAAATTTCTTCTTAACTTTATATTTTTGAGCTATAATATAATATATTGAGAATATTGAAATAACAATCCAAAATATATACATAATGTCTTTTAACATAATCATACTAATTATTGATATTGCAGCTAATACTATTTCAAAGGCACCTATTTCAAGTGCCTTATTCTTTTTTAGTACGGCTAAAAGCTCAGTATTATGATAGAATGATTGTTGTAAGATATGTAGAAATTTGTTTATATTTATTTGTAATAATCCAAGTCCTAATAATATAATTATTACTTCTAAAATAGTTGTTATCATCTAATTTATTCACCCCTCCATAAATTTAGAAACTATAACGTTGAACTCATCTAGCTTGTCTAAATAGCTGAAATGTCCCGCATCTTTAAGTATAATAAGTCCACTATCTGGAATTAACTTATCAAATATTTTTGCGTCTTTAACAGGTGTATCTTTATCGTTTTCTCCCCATATCAATAATGTTGGAACAGTTATTTTAGGTAAGCAAAACTTCAAGTCTTCATTTACAACATTTACAAATACTTTTTTCATATTTTCAGATGCTGCTTTATAATCTGGAGAACCAGCTTTTAATCTTAAAGCTGCAACTGTTTTTTCATATTTTTCTTTGTTATATATAAGTTTCATAATTCCTTTAGTAGCTTTAAAAGAATAAACTTTTAAATAGTAATTGATACTTCTTTTTGGTTTAATACCAGCACTATCAATAAGTATAATCTTTTTTGGTGAATATCCAAATTCTCCTCCCATTTTAAGTATTACTCTTCCACCGAATGAGTGACCTATTAATGTTGGATCTTCTATATTCAAGAGTTCAATGAATTTCAATACAATCTTAGAATAATCTGAAACGGTATATCCAGAATTAGGTTCGCTACTTTTTCCAAACCCAGGTAAATCAATTGAATAAACTTTATATTTTTTAGATAAATGTTTTGAAATTGGGAACATAGTCTTTAAATTTGCTCCCCAACCATGTAATAATATAACTGTTTCAACGTTATCTTCTCCTGCTACCTCATAATTAATATCTATATTATTTAGATAGTTTAGATCCTTTATATTTAAATTCATATTATTCTCTCCATTCATATTTAATTTTATCTATATCATCAGTCTAATATTTCAAGAGGAGTATATTTAGCCATTAACCTTTTAAAGCCTGATGTTTCAAAATTAATTTCAAGTTTTAAATCATCACCTTCTGGCTCTATATTACATATTACTCCAATTCCAAACTTTTTATGTTTGATTTTACTTCCTACTGAATAATTTGATATATCTTTTTTATCATCAATTACGCTTGTAATATTCTTAAGAAAACTATCAACGCTAAGTCCAATTTTATTTTTATTACTTGTAGTAGTACTACCAGGTATATTAGTCGTTTTAACTGCGCTGCTTCTAGCATATTCAGCATTTAAAAATTCATTATTTCTAACTGGCTTTTGTGAAACATCTTCTTCAAAAAGATTCTCTGGTATTTCACTTATAAATCTTGATGGTACTGTATAAGATGTTGAACCATACATAGTTCTTTTACTTGCTGATGTAATAAATACTTTTTCTTTAGCACGTGTAATACCTACATAGCATAATCTTCTTTCTTCTTCTGCATGTTCGTCTTCATTTATAGATCTACTAGATGGAAATAATCCTTCTTCCATTCCTACTAAAAATACAATTTCAAATTCTAATCCTTTAGCACTATGTAATGTCATTAAAGTTACAGCTTGAGCATCATCATCTAATTTATCTACATCAGCTACTAATGCTATACTGTCTAAGAAATCAGCCAATGTATTATCTGCATTCTCTTTTTCAAACTCACTTGCAACACCAATATATTCCATCAAGTTATCAAATCTATTTTCTGCTTCTTTAGTTTTTTCTTCATTAAGCATAGTTTCGTATCCAGTTACTTTTAATATTTTTTTCATAAGATCTGTAATAGATAATTCATCTTTTATACTTTGTAATTCTAATATGATATCTCTAAATAGCATGATATTTCCACTACTTCTTATATCTTTGTAATTATTACTATCTTTTATTACTTCAAATAGTGATATGTTTTTATTTAATGCTATCTCTTCTAGTTTGTCTAAAGCAGAATCACCTATACCTCTTTTAGGTACATTTATTATTCTTTTTAAAGCTATGGCATCATTTACGTTTTGTAATAACTTTAAGTAACATGTTAAATCTTTTACTTCTTTTCTTGAATAGAATTTAAGTCCACCTATTAATTTATATGGTGTACCTGTTTTCATGAAAACATCTTCTATAACTCTAGCTTGTGCATTTGTTCTAAATAGAACAGCAAAATTCGAATAAGTTTTCTTTTCTTTTCTACATATCTCATCTATTTGTTGTATAACATAATCAACTTCAGCGTATTCATTATTTGCACTAAAATATTTTATTTTATCTCCAACTAGATTCTTTGTCCACAAATTTTTATCAATTTTAGCTGAATTGTTTTTAATAACTTCATTTGCAGCATTAAGTATAGTTTGAGTACTTCTATAGTTCTCTTCAAGTTTAATTATTTTAGCTCCAAAAAATTCTTTTTCAAAGTTTAATATGTTAGAAATATCTGCGCCTCTCCAACCATATATACTTTGTGATTCATCACCAACAACGCATACATTTCCGTGTCCACTACCAATAAGGCTTATTAATGTAAATTGAAGTTTATTTGTATCTTGATATTCATCTACAAGTACATATTTGAATTTATTTTGATAATATGATAATCTATCTGGATTTTCAAGAAATAGCTTTACAGTAAGCATAATAATATCATCAAAATCAATAGAATTGTATGATTTGAGATCATTTTGATACATAGTATATATCTTTGCTATTTGTTCTTTTCTATAGTCTCCCTCAGCTTCTTTTGTAAATTGAACTGGCAATATTATATTATCTTTAGCTTTTGAAATTTCATAACCAATTGACTTTGGAATAAACTTTTTATCATCTAAATTCATTTTTTTAAGTACTTCTTTAATTAATTTTTCTTTATCTAACTCATCAAATATATTAAAATCTCTACCGTATCCTAATAATTCAATTTCTCTTTTAAGTATTTTTACACAAACAGAATGGAAAGTTCCAAGCCATACATCAGATGCACTATCTATTAAACTTAAAGCTCTTGCTTTCATTTCTTTTGCTGCTTTATTTGTAAAAGTTATAGCAAGTATTTCCCAAGGTTTAACTATCTCTTGTTCTATTAAGTAAGCTATCTTAAATGTTAGAACTCTAGTTTTTCCACTTCCTGCTCCTGCCAATATAAGTAATGGCCCTTCATTATATTTAACCGCTTCTAATTGACTCGGATTTAATCCTTCTAAAAATCTACTCAATCTTTTTACCCCTTTAATCTATGCTTTTTTATTTGAATAATATTCTTCTACTATACTAAAATATTTCTTACCATCGAAACCAGTTAGTAAGAATTGCTTACTAACTTAATTATTTTCTGCAGTTATCAAGGATTACTTAACAACTGATATTATAATATCTAAGTTATAGTATTTAATTTTCTAAACATCTCTATTACCATCGTTATTGAACTTGTAAGAATTGCTTACAAGTTCAATAACGATTACCACTTAGTCTATAAATATACATGAACCATAATCTATGACGTCCATATCTTTAAAATCTTTTATCTTGTAACCTCTTGAATATATATAATCAACTAATTTATCTTTGCATTTGAATCTATCTAAATCTCCAAAAAATATAACTGTATCTCCCATAACACTACTACATCCACCAATAAAGCCTGACATATTCGAATATGTATTATTGCTATTAAACAATTTAATGTCTAACTCACATTCATCTATATAAAGGACATCAAAGTTATTATCAGCTAATGTACTGTATATACCTTTATCTGACGTTATACAGCACTTGTTGCTCAAAGGAAGTATACTACAATTAGCATAACCTTGTTTAACGTTTATTAAATTATATCCTTTTGATTGTAATATACTAAGTACTGTTTTATCAGTTATTTCAAAATTGTGTATTGCATAATTATCCACAGTGCATACGTTATATATAGCACAATCTGGATAAGAGTTGTCCACTTTATCCCCATGTATACTAATATATTTATTATCTATACTACCAGATAAAGATTTCTCTTGAAATATAACAGTATCATCTATTTTATAACAGAATATATCTGTGTGACTAGATATTTCGTTATATATTTCATTATGCTTTTTAACTTTTATTATCTCATAACCTAAATTAACAAAATATTCTTCTATTACATTATTTACTCTTTCGTCTATTATAACTTGCATTCTATAACATATCCTTCTTTTTAAACCATAGAGTTGCTATTATAGTACATATAACAGCTAGAATTAATATAAGATAGAATCCTAATTTAGTAGCATAGTACGGAAATTCAACATTCATACCAGCAAAACTTGAAATCATAGTAGGTATTGCAATAATAATAGTTATAGAAGTTAAAAATTTCATAACTGTGTTCAAATTATTAGATACAATAGTACCAAATATATCTATAATTCCATTAAGTATTTCACTATATGTCTGAACCATCTCTATTGCTTGTGTATTTTCTATTATTGTATCATCAAGTATATCTTCATCTTCTTCATATAACCTAATATACTTACCTCTATTTATCTTTTGAAGAACAGTTTGATTAGCTTTTATTGAAGCATTGAAATATATCATTGTTTTTTCAAAATCTAACAAACATAGTAACTCATCATTTTTCATAGCTTTATGCATACTCTTTTCAAATGAATCTATATCTTTACTTATATATCCTATGTATCTTATATAATCTGAAGCTACTCTATACAATATTTGAAAAACTAATCTAGACTTTTTATCTGTATATATATCAAAAGATTTTACAGAATTTAATACTTCATTTATAACATCAATTCTGTTTTGAGATATTGTTACAAAATAGTCATCTCTGATTAGTAACATTCCTAGTGGTATTGTAGAATATACTTTTCTCTTGCCTTTAAACTCAGTAATAGGTACATCAATCGCAATAAGTACATTTTCTTCATCTGTATCTATATGGGCTTTTTCAGCAATATCTAGCGGGTATCTTAATAAATTTTCTGCTACGTTTAATTTATGAGATATATATTGTATTTCATCTGACGTTGGCTCAACTATATTTACCCACACACCTTTTGTAATATCATCAACCATTTCTAATTTACCCGTTACTATATTTGTTTTTAATACTTCTATCATTTGTACAACCCCCTATTATTTTGATTTATTATATCATCTATAACCTAATAAAACAAGAAAAAAGCAAAAACTTTTAAAGTTTTTTGCTTCTTTTTACAAAATGTATGTTTACTTTTTTTAATATAAGATTTTCCTTTTTACTTGTTCCTTAAGTATTCTAAAATTTCATTTTGTCTTTTTTCAATTTGTTCGATTTTTTTAGTATGTTTTAATATCTCTTCAATTAAAATTTCTGCTTTAACATTAGTTTGAAAATCTTGTTCACTAGCTATTCTATCTCTTGCCTCTTGACGATTCTGACTCATCATTATGATAGGTGCTTGCAAAGCTGCTACACATGATAACACAAGATTTAATAATATAAATGGATAATTATCAAAATGATTAAATAATCCAACAACATTTACCGTAACCCATATAATTATAACAGATACAAAACATATAATAAATGGCCAACTACCAGCAACTTCAGCTATTTTATCAGACACTCTCTCACCAATACTTAAAGACTGATCACGAATATCATTTACACTTTTATTTTGTTTTTTATTTAATAACTTTTCTATAAACTTCTCGTTTTTCTCTTCGTCTGTTTCTTTAATAGTCATATATATACCCCCAATATAATTACAAATTATTATATCATTAATGAATATATAATGCAAGAGGTGTAATGAAAGGTTTTAAAATAATTATATAACTATTTTCTTATAATACGCTCTTATTAGCTTTTGAAATGTATTTAGCTGGTATCTCATGTTCTAGTTTCCATATGAAGCTGACAGGTCTTTCTCCACTATGACTAACGTATTCACATTCTCCTAAATATATATATGGAGAAGCTTTTCCATCAACATTAGTAAATTCTCTGACGTATAATGATACTTGTGAATTTCCTCTAGAATCTATATATCTTTTTGTACTTGAGCTAAGTGCAGTTGATCTATTTTGTGTTTCCCAGTGAAACAGCTTTTCATTTATCGCATAATCTTCATATAGTGTATCAACAGAAAAATCTTTTTCTGATTTATTCAGCGTTATGAAAAATATATCTAAGTTTTCATTTTTAAAATGTTTGATTCCTTCTAAAATTGGTCCATAAAATTCTTCGGTATAATATCCAAGCCCAGCTAATATTTGTGCTTTACTATATGTAGAATGTACCTTTAAAGGGCATTCAAATTTTAAAGAATTATTTTTTGCAATAAATTTTATATTTTCCCTCAGAACATTTAATATTTGAATTATCTCATTTCTAAATTCTTTATTTATAAGTATTTTATCTATACCTTCTTTAATTGTTATAAAACCATCTCTTTCAGGTTTAGTAGAATAAAAAGTATAATATAACATATTTAACATTTTAATTTTGTAATCATTTAATTTTATATCTATATTATTAATATAATTTAATATGAAATCTATCCATTCGATAGAATCTATTGATAGTAACGACGGCATTCTTCTAGATATAAAATCTTCATTTTCACATTTAAAATCATCTATGACACCAGAATTAACGCATAATCTAGTAAACGTTCTATTACTTTTATATAGATCTTTAATATCTATTGTATAATGATTTAAAAAGTTATCTAGTGTTAATTTTTTACCTGTATCATTCTCAAAGTATTTTATTTTTGAGATTAAACTCTGAGTATTATTTTTTAATTCTTTTATATTTCTCAATACATATTCTTTTGCTTGTTTCTCTAATTTTATATAACATCCATTAGGTAAACTTGAAAATCCATTTGTAACATAGTATTCAACTGAATGTTTACTTTGACCTATTAATGATTTGAATTTATCTGAAAACTTATAATTTTTATTAGAATTTCCAACAAAATCTAATACAGTTAAACATTCTTTTCCATCACTTAATCTAAGTCCTCTACCTAATTGCTGCAAGAATATAGTTAAACTTTCTGTAGGTCTCAAAAATAGTACTGCATTTATTTCTGGTATATCAATGCCCTCATTATATAAATCAACAGTAAATATAACTTTTATGTCTCCTGATACTAACTTTTTATTTGCATTTTCTCTTGTTTCTTTATCTGTGTCACCAGTAAGTGCTAATGATGGGATACCCTTTTCATTAAACATCTTCTCCATAAACTGTGCATGTTTAACACTAGCACAAAAACCTAATGCCTTCATATCATCTATATCTGTGATATATTTATTCAGACTTTCTAATATATTATCTACTCTTGCTTTAGCCAATTCTTCTTTTATAACATATACATTTTCAAGTTCTGTAGTATCATATCCACCTTTTGTCCATTTTAAATTAGATAAGTCAATATTATCTGATACTCCAAAGTACTGAAATGGTGATAATAATCTATTATCTATAGCTTCTGGTAATCGCATTTCCGATGCAATCGTATCATCAAAATATTCTAGTATATTTTGTCCATCCATACGTTCCGGTGTTGCTGTAAGTCCTAGTAAAATTTTTGGTTTATAATATTCTAAAATTCTTCTATATGATGGTGCACAAGCATGGTG
>Ga0123339_10003292_pt1 | contig 10757 bp, 7 predicted proteins | sample lystaG_FD_89956 | JGI IMG/M metagenome (GOLD analysis project Ga0123339, IMG submission 89956) | Glacier valley bacterial and archeal communities from Borup Fiord, Nunavut, Canada, to study Microbial Dark Matter (Phase II) -... | ecosystem: Environmental > Aquatic > Freshwater > Ice > Glacier ... | reverse complement strand
CGCAATTCACAATGGGCGAATACGACCACGCGCAGCCGCTGGTGATCGATCCGGGCCTTGTGTACAGCACTTACCTGGGCGGCAGCGGCTATGACGTAGGCTCTGCGATCGCCGTGGACAGCAGTGGCAGCGCGTATGTCACGGGTAGCACCACTAGCGCTAACTTTCCAACCACGGTGGGCGCATTCCAGACGACTTATGGCGGCGGCGATGATACGTTTGTGAGCAAGCTGAACGCGGCAGGCAGTGCGCTCGTCTACAGCACCTACCTGAGCGACAGCAGCCCCGAGAGCGGCCACGAGATCGCGGTGGACAGCAGCGGCAGCGCTTATATCATGGGCGACACCTACAACACCAACTTTCCGATCACGGCAGGCGCTTTCCAGACAACCTATGGCGGCGGCCGGGATGCGTTCGTGAGCAAGCTGAACGCGTCAGGCAGCTCGCTCATCTACAGCACCTACCTGGGTGGCAGCGGCAATGACGAAGATGGCGGGATCGCGGTGGACAGCAGTGGCAGCGCCTATGTCACGGGCTTCACTGGTAGCACCGACTTTCCAACCACGACGGGGGCGTACCAAACAACCAATGGCGGCGGGGGTGCGTTCGTGAGCAAGCTGAATGCAGCAGGCAGTGCGCTCGCTTACAGCACCTACCTGGGTGGCAGCAGTCTCAGCATAGGCTTCGGGATCGCGGTAGACAGCAGCGGTAATGCGTATGTCACGGGCTTCACCTCTGGTAACTTTCCAACCACGGCAGGCGCTTATCAAACGACTGCTGGCGGCAACCGGGATGTGTTCGTTAGCAAGCTGAACGTGACCGGCAGTGCGCTGGTCTACAGCACCTACCTGGGCGGAAACAAGGATGAAAACGGCAATGGGATCGCGGTGGACAGCAGCGGTAGCGCTTATGTCACGGGCAACACCTATAGTACTAATTTTCCGACCACGACAAGCGCTTTCCAGACGACCTATAACGGCGGTGATGCGTTCGTAAGTAAACTGAATGCGGCGGGCAGTGCACTCGTCTACAGCACCTATCTGGGCGGCAGCAGCTATGACGGGGGCGACGGGATCGCGGTAGATAGCAGCGGCAACGTCTATGTTACAGGAGACACGAGCAGCACCGATTTTCCAACCACGACAAGCGCTTTCCAGACGACCACTAGCGGCTACACAGATGCGTTCGTGAGCAAGCTGAATGCGGCGGGCAGTGCGCTCGCCTACAGCACGTACCTGGGCGGCGGTGGCAATGAGAGGGGGAGCGGGATAGCGGTGGACAGCAGCGGCAGCGTCTATGTTACAGGCGACACTGGCAGCGCTAATTTTCCGATCACGACGGGCGCTTTCCAGACAACCTATGGCGGCGGCTTCCAGAATACCTTCGTGAGTAAGCTGAACATAACACCTGTGCCGCCAACTGTCACACCGACCAACTCAGCCACGCCTACCTTGACGCCAATCTTAACCAACACCGCTACCCTCACCACAACGGTTACGTCTAGCAGCACGCCCACGGCTACTTTTACACTTTCTGCAACAACGGCTTCTAGCGTAACGGCAACCAATACGACCACGCCGACCAATACACCGACACCCCGCAAACCCGATACTATCGGCGTTTTTCGGCCAAGCACCGCCACGTTTTACCTGCGCGGCAGCAATACGCAAGGCTTCGCTGATCTGACCGTGCAGTATGGCGCAATGAATAGTTACCCGGTAGTGGGCGATTGGACGGGCGGTGGTGTGTCCACAATCGGCGTGTTCGACCCAACCAATGGGCAGTTCCAACTGCGTAACAGCAATACACCGGGCGCGGCTGATGAAACGTTCGTGCTCGGCATTGCAGGCGATCAGCCGTTCGTAGGTCATTGGCAAGCGGGCGCAGCGCATGACGGAGTGGGCGTGTTCCGTCCGAGCAACGGCTTGTTATACCTAAAAAATGAGCTGAACAGCGGCTTTGCCGATTACACGATGGTGCTTGGCATTCCTGGCGATGTGGGCGTGGCAGGTGATTGGGACGGTAACGGCATCAGCAGCCCCGGTGTATTCCGCCCAAACATCGTGACGTTCTATTTATCCAATCAAATAGTGAACGGATCAGTCTTTGGCGATCACACCGTAACGCTCGGCTATCCCGGCGATGTGCCGCTCGTGGGCGATTGGATCGCGCAAGAGCACGCGGGCGTCGGCGTGTTCCGTCCGACCAACGGGTTGATCTACCTGAAAAACGATCTGACAACTGGCTTTGCCAACGTGAATATTGTATACGGAATCCCAAATGACATTCCGGTCGCTGGACATTGGGGCATCAGCAGCGCACCCGCGCCACACAACTCAGTCATCGTACCGAATACGCCGCTTCCGCCAGCCACAGCAGCCACCCCAACGCGCCCGCCGGTTCGTCTGACGCAGCCCAGCAGCTACGACGGCTAACCACATGGCTTTTCACGCTCGGTATGACTTTGGCCATACCGAGCACTTCTATTTCGTGGAGGAAGATGAAACGCTTTGGAGCATTTTTAACTGTGTGCGCTGTTATTTGGCCTTTATTGACTACACTATCGACAACCGATTGGCCATCGTTCAGAAAGTTCCACTTCGATCTCTGACATCTATTTTCGTCGTCCGCGCACAATCTGGCTCACGCGCTGTGGCGAAATGTCAAATTCACGGGCGAGATCCGAGATGGTTTCGCCCGCCGCATGACGTTCGCGAATGTGCTGGTTGCGGTCCGTTCGGCGGGGTGTTTCACCTGAGAGCGGCACATCGGACGGACGCTGTCCCGTATACAAACGGCCAATAAGTCGCGCCGATGCCAGCGCAGGCGTGGAGCAGGAACTGGGTTGAAGCCCCCGCCAGGGCTAAGTCCATGCCTTGCGTAGCGTAGTGCCCGCATCCAGAGGGTAAACTAACGCCATCTAAAAATAAGTGAGTATGAATAGGATGGCGCGTGAGGTTCATCAGTGCCGCTGTGTCGTATGCGCTGCGGGGGAAGACGGGATAACACAAGCGGCACATCGACAAATCAATGTATTGCTGAGTCAATCGAACGAAGTACAACGGCGGTGGTAGGCGGAGTCGTTATCACAACAGCAGGGTGAGCCAAATGACCGGGAATTGATGCGGATCACGGGGATGGACGGAAAAACCATTCGACGGGAGCGGCGTGAATTGAGTAATGGCATGGCCAAGCAACTGGGGACGCGCCAACGACCGCCGGGCGGTGGCCGACCAAAAGCCGGCAAAAAAACAGTGAATTAACGAATGCGTTGTTGGCACAAATGGAAGTCCATACGGCGGGCGACCCAATGACAACGCGAAAATAGCTGAATTACCGCTTACAAAACTTACAAGACAAACTGGTCGCCCTCGGTCATCAGGTCAGTCTTCCGGTGATTAGTCGGTTACTCAAGCTGCGCGACTATCGACTGCGCGTTAACCGCAAAACGGTCGAGGGGAAGCCTCATCCTGAGCGTAATCGGCAATTCGAGTACATTCGGACGGAACGCGCCTGGCATGAAAAAGCCGCGCAACCGTGCTTGAGTATCGATACCAAGAAGAAAGAACTGGTCGGTAATTTCAAGAATGCCGGACAGATTTGGTGTCAACAAGCGCTCCAAGTGAACAGCCACGATTCTCCACAGGAAGCCCAAGGACGCGCGGTGCCTTACGGTATTGATGACCTGCACTACCATGCGGCGACGATCTATGTCAGTTAATCGGTCCTAGCTCGAACCTTACCTCATGCTTAAACGCTACTGGAGCGCCTAAGGCAATGGTCTGTCCATCGCTATCGACAGCCCGGTACTGATAGCGCCATCTGCCTTTGACATTGTTGTACGTTTCGTCCGCTTCTCAGCGCAGACACAGCACGATGATTTCAGCCTGAAAATGGCACCCTTTGAAAACGGTTGGGGTGTCGATGGTCGTATCCGCCTTGCCTGATCTTGAGTCGCGGATCTGACTTTATCCGACTACTACCGTTTTTGCGACAGAACCCCGCAGATGGGCCAAGACACCATCCGAAATCATAATCAAATTTTATCGGTCTCGCCCCTGCAATTAACGAGCCTTTGTATTAATCATACGATACGGGTAAGCCAAAGCGAGCTCGGAAACCGCATTTAACTGAGCGATTTCATCCTCGGCAAGCTCCAAATTGACTACTGTCAGATTGTCGATTAGTTGGTTCAAGTTACGCGCCCCAACGATCACAGAAGCGACTGAGGGGCGAGTTAAAAGCCAGGCCAGAGATATCTGTGAAGTAGTACTACCCGGATGGTTTTTTACAATATTGTTGACTGTATCAAGGATTCGCCAGTTCTGGTCTGTTGAACGCCGTACCCAGGATTCTTCCGAGGCGTCAGGGGTAACGGCTAATCGGCCATCTGAGGCGGATTGGGGTCGCTGTCCTGTCCGATATTTTCCGCTGAGGAACCCGCCGCCCAATGGGCCCCATACTACAAGTCCCATACCTTCCGATTGACACAAATCAATGAACTCGCTTTCAACATCACGGACGATAAGACTATATTGATACTGAGCAGCGATAAACCCGATCCAACCCTGTTTGTCACTTATGGCCATCGCCTTCATGATTTGCCAGGCTTTGAAATTTGAGACACCAATGTAGCGAACTTTGCCTGCTCTAACCAGGTCATCACAAGTTCGAAGCGACTCCTCCAATGGAGTAAGAGGATCCCAACCGTGCAAATAAAGCACATCAATGGTTTCGGTTTTCAAGCGACGCAGACTTGCATCCACACCCAATTGAATATGGTAGCGCGACAGACCAACATCATTGACTCCACTACCCATCGGCCAACGAACCTTGGTCGTTAAAACCACCTGCTCACGCCGCCCTTTTACTGCTTCACCGACAATTTCCTCAGCCTGCCCACCAGAATAAACGTCGGCCATGTCAAAATGGTTTCCACCCAAATCAAGGTAGTGATAAATCATCCTTTTCGCTTCGTCACCGGAAGTTCCTCGTTCACTGTCCTCTCCAAAAATCATCGTCCCTAGCGCAAGTTCTGATACGAGCAAACCTGAATTTCCCAATTGTCGATATTTCATGACCTTATCCCTGTGTATATCTTAAAACAACTGTTTTTCTTGCCCACATGGTCATTGATTCCTTACTATCCTTTGACGGAACCAGCTGTTAAGCCGCGCACAAAGTAGCGTTGGAGGGCAAAGAACACCAGAAGCGGAAGCAACATCGAGATGAAGGCACCTGCCGTGAGCAAGTGCCAATCGCTGCCTCTCGATCCGATAATTTCTGCTAAACGCATCGTCAATACCTGGGTCCCTGACTGGTTACCGATAAAAATCAGTGCGACAAGGTAATCATTCCAAACCCAAAGGAACTGGAAGATAGCATACGAAGCCAGCGCTGGAACGGACAATGGGAGAATCAATCGAACAAAGATTGTGAAGTGCGAGGCTCCATCCACGAAGGCCGACTCCAGAATATCCCTGGGCAGGCTACTAATATAGTTATAGAGCAAGTATATGGCGAGTGGTAGGCCAAAACCGGCATGGGCCAGCCAAACAGCCAGGAAGGTGCCATTTAAGCGGAGTTGAACGTAGTCGTGCAATACGGGCACAAGTGCAATCTGAAGCGGAACCACCAGTAAAGCGACAACCAGCGCAAATAACTGCTTCCGCCCTGGGAAGCGCATCCAGGCAAAACCATAAGCGGCAAAAGCGGCAATCGTCACCGGAATGACAACCGATGGAACGGTAACTGCGACGGTATTCAAAAAGGCCCCGGACAGATCATCACCTTTTTCGGTGTGCTTATTTCCATTCGCATCGGCCACTTCATATTCTTTACCGGTGAGCACATCCTGATAGTTTTGCAGTGTGAGATGGATAGTTGTAACCCACCGTTGTTCTTGAATTTGGATGACTGCAGCACGCCGATTGCCAACCCAGACTACCCGTTTGCCGTCTGGAATTACTACCCCAGACCTGAATTGGTCAAAGGTCCCACTCGCACCGGCGATCTGCATGTTGACAGTGGTATCGATGCTTGGCGGTGGCGCAAACTGTTGAACCATTGACCATTCTTGATGTGGCAGGATCGTCCACCAACCAGTGCTTAGCACATCATCCCGCGTGCGGAACGAAGAGACGAGCAGGCCAACTGTCGGGATTAGCCACAAAATGCAGATAACCAAAAGAGAGCCATTGACCAGGGCGCTAGAACGCTTACGTGTACGCATTAAAACGCCTCTCTTCTACCAAATTGGCGAAGGTTGTAGACCATAATCGGGATGACTGCGATCAAAAGAATCACAGCAAGCGCAGATCCCAATCCAAAGTTCCGGAAGACGAAGAATTGGTTATAGAACTGAGTAGAAATGACATCTGTTCCGTATTGACCACCGGTCATCACGATTACGATGTCAAAGATTTTCAGCGTGAAAATAATCACGGTGGTTGAAACCGCAATGAGCGTACCCATAATAGAAGGAATGGTGATGCGGAAAAAAACCTGCACTTCATTCGCGCCATCAATACGTGCTGCCTCCGGAATTTCAGCAGGGATACTTTTAATGGCTGCCGAGAATAAAACCATCGCATAGCCAGTTTGAAGCCAAACTACAATGATGATAAGGAATAAATTATTCCAGGGTTGCAGCTGCGCAATCCAGGCTTGTGGTTGGCCGCCAAGTGCAACCACGACCGCATTAAGTAGGCCAATCTGGGAGTCGGCTGCATCTTTCACAGCATAAACAAATTTCCAAATAATGCCTGCCGCAACCAACGAGATAGCCATAGGCATGAAGATTATGGCCTTGACAATTGTTTCAAGTGGACTTTGGTCGGCGAGAGTCGCAATGACCAACCCGAAAATGATGGTTAAGCTGGCACCAAATACAATCCAGAGTAGATTGTTCCGCAATGTCACCAACATTGCTGGCTGAGTAAAAACATCGATATAGTTTTGTAGACCAACGAACGCAGACCCATCACGGTCGAAAAGCGAAGCAAAAAAGGTTCGTGCAGTCGGGATTGCCAGGAAGTAAGCCACCATCGCAATGCCAGGGCCGACGAATATGAACGGCTGTAAGCGCCGAATCCATTTGGCAGGAAGCGGCTCGATTAACCAGTTTGCCACCAGAAAAAGGAGCGCAATGCCACCACCGCCCCACAATACCGCAATAGCGGCGATAACTATCTTCGGCGTATCGCCGCTATCGCGCAGAAAAAGGAAGCCCTGCCAGAGAATCAGAAAAGTGGCTAAGATCGCCAAAAGCGACAGCACCAAACGACCGAGATTAACGGTTCCGTGTATTCGTAATGTCATTGGTTACCCCCAAAATTTTATATCGTCGTCTGACCTGTCGCTGTGCTTTGGCCGGTGGATAATAAACTACTATGCAAAAATTTCAATTGGGAGTCATCAATGCACTAAGGAGGATACGTCTCCCGCACTACATTGCGCTCCCGATCGTATCCGGTCCAGCAGATTATCAGCGCACTGGTTTCCAAGTTCCATCTTCTTCACGGCTTTTATAAACAGCCTCAATGTTGATCGGCACAACGGTTCTCGTATCGAGAATCTACGGTGGAAAGGGAGTCCATCGTAAGAGTCGTCTGCCGATCAGCTATTGAGTTTTAGCCCCGCCAGTGTTCGTGATTTATTACGATCGCTGGTTGCTCATGAGCGGCTGTCCTACTTCTTAGGCCATGCGGCGTCAATGTTTTGTAATGCCGTCGCAAGATCTTCAGTTCCACTGGCCCAAGACGTCATTTCTTTCCAGAAGGCACCTGTACCAACTTCACCAGGCATCATATCGGAGCCGTCATAACGTACACTGGTGGCAGCCTGCAAGATTTTGGCGACGCCGCGATCGATGTCATTACCATACCAGTCAAGCTGTGCGTCGGTCTGGGGTGCGATAGTACCGCCAGAGGCCAGCCATGTCTTCAAGTGGTCCCCTCGGCTAAACCACTCCATAACAGCGCGGGTTTCTGGCCGGTCGTTAAACATCGACCAAATGTCTCCGCCGACTTCGACGGGCTTGCCGTACTGCGGATCAATTCCTGGCAGATAGAAGAAATCGTAATCAACACCTGATTTCAGATTCTTGTCCTTCGGGAAAAAACTGGTGATGAAATTGCCCTGTACATGCAGCCAGCACTTGGGAGGGTTAACAAACATCGGACCTGGCGCATCACCGAAGTTCGTGGAAATGATAGCCTTACGACCACCGTAGACCAATTTATCATTCGTCCAGATGTTGGCCATGATAGTGGCGGCCTTTGTTACCTCGGGGGAGCTAAATTTCAGATCGCCAGTGACCCACTTGTCATAATTCGCCAGCGATGTGGTCCGGAGCATGATTTCTTCTACCCAGTCTGTGGCTACCCAACCGGTTGCACCACCCGATTCGATGCCAATACACCACGGCGTATCACCATCCTTGGCAATTTGAGCTTGGAGCGCCATGAGCTCATCCCATGTGGTCGGTACTTTATAACCGGCGGCATCAAACGCTTTCTTTGGATACCAAACGAGACTCTTGACGTTTACCCGATCCCAGACACCGGCCATAACTGACGTGCCGTCTTTACTGGGCTTAGTTGCCATATCAAGCCAACTCTGATTGTACTGTCCCTTAAGGTATTGGTCAGTCATGAAAGTGTGAAGGTCGATTAATTTGCCGGTCTTGGCGATACTCCCCATCAGGCCAGGCTGAGGAAAGTCAACAATGTCAGGAGGATTTCCGGCATCGACACGCGTCGAGATCGTCGCTTCAAACTGCTTTGAACTTTCATATTGAACATCGATCCCAGTTTGGGCAACGAAATCCTTGATATTATTGTTGAAATTAACCTCGTCTGCGCCAGCAAATGCGCCAAAGGCGGTGACTTTCGTGCCCTTATACTTACCGGCCATCGCATCAGCCAGTTCTTTAGGAAGACTGTTTGCGTTTTGTTGGGCTACAGCGGGTTGAGCCACCGAAACCAGCATCAAAGTCAACAAAATAAGCGTTGTGATCGCACTTTTGCGTTTCTTGTTCACGATAATTCTCCTAAGCATCAAGATTTCTCTACGGATCCAAAAACAATTGAGCACGACGTTCAGATTGAACTGAAACTAACAAACGTACCGAGCCAGATTTCGCACTTCTTTGTGGTCAGGCCCACCAGAATAACACTGGTATTGCTGCACTTGAAAGACTGTCATAACAGTGATACGGTTCACCTCTGGTAGACGTATGCAAACAATTACAATCTACCGAAAAGTGGTCTGATTTGCAGTCCACTGCTTCTGCTTTCTCTATCTAGAACTATTTATCACCCCCTTTAAGCTGTTTTTCGTTCAACGATTACCAAAGGTAGCTGTACATGCTGAATAGAACGTTCTGGATTAGAGAGACGCACTAGTAGTAGCTCAACCGCAATTTGCCCGGATTCATCCAGTGGTTGTCGAACGGTGGTCAGGTCCATTACTTCGGCCATATCCAGATCATCGAATCCAATTACAGCCAAATCGTCAGGAACACGAACACCCATACGGCGTGCCACCATCAGCACGCCCATCGCCTGTAAATCTGTGGCAGCAAAAATCGCTGTTGGGGGTTTGGGCAAATTCAGGAACTCGCTGGCAGCCTGCTGGGACTGCTCAAACGTATATGGGACAAGGCGAACATAACTGTCAGGTAGCGGAATGTCCAGCGTCCGTAAACATTCCCGGAATCCTTCCAAGCGCAGACTGAGCGGATGGATAGCATAGTCCGGCGGGGTAGTATCTCCTAAGAAAGCAATTCGCCGATGGCCTTTATGAACTAGGTACTGCGTTGCCATTTTGCCACCGCTAAAGTCATCGATTTCTACTGTATTGAAACTGCTTTGTGGATATTCAATGAGCACCGTTTCAAGCGCATTTCGTGTTAAGCGCTGAGCTTGATCTTCGTTTATCGGCAGCGACATAATGATGAGCCCATCCAAATTACCGGTTAAGGGCAAGGATCCCAGATAACGATCTAGTTGGTCAACTGAATTTATGGTGTAAATGATGAGCTCATAATTTACGGGAAGCACAGCCGCGACGCCACGCAGCCGTTGTACAAAAGAAGGCGCTGTAAAAAACGGAACTAAGATGCCAATTCGATAGTTCTGTTTGAGGGCTCTGGCCCGTACCTCGGCTTTGGGGACAAATCCAAGTCGGGTAATTGTCTCTAGGACCCGAGCCCGAGTCGCCTGGTTGACCATGGCCGAGCCATTTAGCACGCGCGACACTGTAGTGGCACTAACTTTAGCTGCAGCTGCAACATCATAAATTGTTAAACCAGGTTTAGGCATAAAAACCGAAATTTCTTGTGAAACTGCTTTCATGTTTCTGATTGCAAATTATAAGACGTGTTGAATCGATTGTCAAGAGGCAAATATCTGGAAGCTGCCAATCACGACCGCGACGTGACTCGGTCGCGCCTGCTGTAATACCTGGTCTCCGACCCACTGTATGCCAGCCTTAATTATCTTTTTGCACCAGCGGATGACCCATTGCAGCATGTTACGTACCCCTTCTTTTGTCGATGTCTGACCTCGAAACAAAAAGCGTATATCGAAAGGTACCCCCTCACGGGTTTATCACTTCTCCCTGTCAATCGCTGACTGGCGAACATGGTAGCCAGCACGGGTCTTCTGCTTGACAAGCGTCTAATGTTTTGGCAGGCGTGCCCAAAACAAGGTCTTCAACACGCCTGAGATGAACAATTGTTCGTTACAGTTTAT
>Ga0123339_10003291_pt1 | contig 10758 bp, 8 predicted proteins | sample lystaG_FD_89956 | JGI IMG/M metagenome (GOLD analysis project Ga0123339, IMG submission 89956) | Glacier valley bacterial and archeal communities from Borup Fiord, Nunavut, Canada, to study Microbial Dark Matter (Phase II) -... | ecosystem: Environmental > Aquatic > Freshwater > Ice > Glacier ... | reverse complement strand
CGCGGGCCGACCAGGGACATGTTGCCGAGCATCACGTTGAACAGTTGCGGCAGCTCGTCCACGCTGTATTTCCGGAGCCACCGTCCCACCCGGGTGATGCGCGGGTCGTCCCGCGTCGTCTGCCGGTCCGCCAGCAGGTCCGTCATGCCCACGTGCATGGTGCGGAACTTGAAGATGCTGAACATGCGGTTGTCGAAGCCCACGCGCGGCTGGCGGAACAGCACGGGGCCGGGGCTGTCCAGCTTGATGAGCACAGCCGCCGCCGCCAGCACCGGCAGCGCCACCACCAGGATCGCCCCGCCCACCAACTTGTCGAACAGCGCCTTCTTGACGGCCTGCCAGTCCTTGATCGGCCGTTCGCCGACCGAAACCACCGGGTTCGCGCCGATGGCGGTGAACTGCGCGCCGACATAGCGCATCCCCGCAACATCAGTCGTCAGGAACACGTCCGCCACCAGGCTGCTGAGCTGGGACAGCACCTCGTTGATCCGGTCCGCCGCCGCCAGCGGCAGCGCGACCACCACGATGTCGATCCGCTCCTGCCGGCTGGCGGCCATCAACTCGGACACGCCGCCGCGCACCGCGATGTGCCGCAGGTGCGCCGGGATGCGGGACTGCCGGTCGTCATACACGCCCGTCACGGCATAGGCGCCGTCCTGGCCCGCCAACCGCTCCAGGAAGATGGCGCTGAAGTCGTTCACGCCCACCACCGCGATCCGTTGCACCAGCCGTCCCTGCCGGCGCCATTGCAGGATCACCCGGCACAGCACCAGCCGGTGGCACACCAGCACGCCCAGGCTGACCAGCGCGAACACGAACGGCCACGCGCGGGACGGCGTCGCGCCCTCGTGCAGCAGGAACAAGCTGACGACCGTGGCCGTCCAGCCGATGGCCAGCGGCACCGGCAGCATCAGCAGGCTGCGGCCCGGCAGCGCCAGGTTGCTGATGGTGTAGCCCCCGCGGCCACGCATCGCGAGCACGATGGCGCTGGCGCCGATCCAGGCCGCAACCGTCAGGGCGCCGCGCGGCGCGCGCTCCAGCGTGATCTCGTAGGCCGGCGTCGCCGCCAGCCCGGCCAGCAGCAGCAGCGCCAGGTCCACCAACTGGACCATCAGGGCGAACACCGGACGCGAGACCGGGCTGACGGGCGGCGCTGCGTCCTCGGCCCGAGTTTCCCGATTCGGCTTGGCCGCGGCAGCCATGGCGGTTGTCGGGGTCAAGCTGGCGGCCTTCCTATCGTCGCGCGTAATGAAACGCTGTAAGCGTATGCTTGCATCGTAGGATGTGAAGACCGGGGCATCGCGTCATTAATTGTTATATGTCCCAATACCCGGAAGATGGTGGTTCGCTGGCGGCAACCGATGCCGCTACTATGGCTCGCAGCCGGCAGGGCGCGCCGCAGGGCCGGGTGCCGGACAGTGGGATGCCAGGATGCAGTTCGTTGCCGATTTCGCCGATGCTGCCGTCGTGCTGCCGCTCGTGCTGGCCGTGGCAGCGGTGATGACCGGCCTGGGCTTCCGCCGCCTGATGCTGCAATGGGCGGTCGCGGTCGCCGCGGTGTGGGGCGCCGTCCTGGCCGGCAAGGCCGTGTGGATCAGGGCGGCATCCGGGCAGGGCATGGCCCTGGTCTCGCCCAGCGGCCACACCGCCTCGGCCTGCATCGTCTATGGCGGCCTGGCCCTGCTGGTCCTGCGTGGCTTGGCGCGCCCGTCGCTCGTCGCCTTCGTGCCGCTCGGCATCACTGCGCTCATCGGCTACACCCGCGTCGCAACCAGCGCCCACACCCCGCTGGAGGTCGTGCTGGGTGCGGCGGTGGGCCTGGCCGGCTTGGCGTGCCTTGCCTGGGCCGCTGGTCCGGCGCCGCGCCTGTCGGGGTGGCCTGTCCTGGCCACAGGCCTGGCCGTGCTGACCGTCACGCACGGCCTGCAACTGCCGGCCGAGGAGGCGCTGCGCCGTGTCGTCCTTGGGCACTGATCCCCGTCCAACAACGCAGCCCGCGGCAGGGGCCGGGCCGCTAAGCGTCCCGGACACCGTCGATGCCGTGGCTGTCCTGCCCATGGCGGCCCGCGGCTTGGCGAGCAAGGCCGCCCTCGTGCTGTCGCTCCGCAATCCCGGGATGGGGGCCAGGACGGTGGTGCTCGCCGGCAGCATCGGCGCGGCTCTTGCGCTGTCCCAGCTTCCCAGGCCGCCCTCGGTCGTCATGTCCACCATACGCGCCGCACGGGTCGGGCCGGACGAGGCCCCGGCTTTGCTGCACGCCGCCGCCGCCCCGATGCTGCGGGACCCCGCCGCCCCGGACCCGGCGCCGAACGTGGACGGCGCGGTGCAGACCGTGGACCTGGTCCAGGCCGGCACCGCCCTCATGCTGACGACCCGGCACCCGGACCTGGACACTGCCCTGCGCGCCAACGCCGCCCTGGCCGCAACGCTGCTGGACAACGAGCCGGAGCGGCGCCTGCCCGCCATCCCCGCCGTGGACCCCAATGCCGAGCACCGCGCTGCGCTGGGCCAAAGCCTGGCGGTCGTCCAGGCCAGGGCCGCCACCGTGTCCACGGCCGTCAACGCCACCACCCGCGAAATGGCGGCATCCCTCCTGTCCGCAGAAGCCGCGCGCGCCGCTGCACGCCTGGTGCCGGACCGGACCAGCCTGACCAAGACGCGCGCCGTGCTGGCCGACCTGCAGGTGCAGCGGATACAGCTCGCCGCGAAGTACAAGGACGACCACCCGCCCTTGGCCGCCCTGACTGCCCAGATCGCCGCGATGAAGGCCCTGGATGCGGACCTGACCCGCCAGGCCCGCCCGACCGCCCCGCCGCCCGCGCCCAACCCGGCCTACGACCTGTTGGGCGCCGAGCGCACCCGCTTGCAGGCCGAACTGGCGGAGCTTGACCCGCGGCAGGTGGCCTACCTGGCCGAACTCGCCGCCCTGCCGCCCCCGCCGGCCGCCATGCCCGCGCTGGCGCTGCCCCGCGCCCTGGTGCGGTCCGAGCCGACGGCAGCCGCGCCACGCAACCTGCGTGCCTGGTCCGTGCCGCTGGCGCTCGTGCCGGCGGCGCTGGTGTTGCTGGCCACGCTGCGGGATGCCGTGCTTGCCTCCGCTGCGATCATGGCCGCTGGCGGCGCCGTCATCCTGGCCATGGCCGCTGCAGTGCTGCGCGGCGTCCGGCGTGCGGCGGGGCAGGCCGGGCGCGGCGTGATGCTGGTGCTGACCTCGGTGCTGCGTGCGCTCACGCTCGTGCTGTTGCTGGGCCTGCACGCGGCGGCAACGCTTGTGGGCGTCCGCCGGGTCAAGGGCGTCAAGCTGGCGCAGAAGGCGGTGCCGGAAGACCTAGAGGCGCTTGCGGAGGACCCGTGGCAGGCGTTCCCGGCGCTGATTGAGCACCGTGCCCTGCACGTGGCCGCCAGCCCCGCGCAGCCGGTCGCGCAGGGTGCGGACGTCGTCGAGCGGCGTCGTCTCCGCGGCTACGACCAGTAGGCTGGCGTCCACGTCGGCGGCCAGCAGCACCCCGGCCGCCGACCGCTCCAGCGCCGGCGCGTCGAGCAGGATGAAGTCGAACCATTCGCGCCAGGATTGCAGGCTGCTGAGCCAGGCGGCCGGCGTGTCCCCGGCCTCCAGTTGCGCGACGTGCAGCCGGGTCTCGCCCAACTGCCGGGTCTGCGCGACGCGGGCGCCATAGGGCGAGTCCTGGAACAGCTGCCCGGGCCAGGACCCGGACGGCTCCACCGCCACCAGCAGCACGCGCAGCCCCACCGGCCCGGCGGCGACCAGCGCCAAGTCCCATGCCACGGCGGTCACGCCCTCCCCGTTGCGGGCCGACACCACCTGCAGGACAGGGCAGCTCTTGTCGTCGTGGCGCAGCGAGAACACCAGCTCCACCCCGGCCTGCATCGCCATGAACCGCGGCGGCGGCAGGATGGTGGTGCCTGCGCCGGCTTTCTGGAACGCGTTCATCCCTTGCCGCCGAACGGTGCGTCCTGGTCTGCAAACGTGGCCGTTTTGCCCGGTCCCCGCTTGCCGCGCGCGACGGACGGGATCGAAGCCAGGACCGGAAGCTCAAGCCCCAGTTCCATGTCCGCCTCGTCCAGGGCGACGCGGCGCATCAGGCTTGTCAGCAGCAGCGTGGCGGCAGCGGCAACCAGGCCGACGACAACGCCGCCAGCCATCAGCAGCGCCCGCTGGCTCGTGCCGTTCAGCGGCGCATCCGGCGGCTGCACGACCCGGACGTTCGCCCCCGCTGCGCGCTCCACGGCGTTGGCAAGCTGCGACTCCTCGCTGCTGCGTGCGATGGACCGGTAGCTTTGGTCCAGCACGTCGCGGGTGCGCTGCAACTCGCGGTACTGCTGCGCCACAGTCACCAGCTCGTCATTGCGCGCGCCGATGCGCTCGGACTGGGCGGCCAGGGTGGCCCGGCGGGCTTGCAGCCCCTGCACCTGGGCCGTCAGCGTCGCCTCCTGCACCTTCAGTTCGTCATACAGGCTGTTGCGCCCCGTGCGGACCGCCGCGCCCTCCCGCGATGCCGTGCCGGCGATCTGGCTGCGCACGGCGGCGATCTGCTGCTCCACGTCGCGCACCAGCGGGAAGTCGTCCTTGTAGCGCGCCAGCAATTCGCGCCGCTGTATGGTCAGCTTCACCAGGCTCTCCGTCAGGCCCGTCGCCTGCTGGGACCGGGCACTTTCGGCAAAGGCCTGCACGGTCGCTGGGACGGTGCGCAGCTGGCGGGTGACGGTGGCCAGCCGGGCTTCCGCCTCGGCGATCTGCTGGGCGTTCTGGCTCTGCTCGTTCGCATTGTCGTTCCGCTGGCGCAGCAGCAGGTTCACCTGCTCATCCACGTTGCTGATCCCGTGCTCCAGGCCGAAGCGGGACAGGTTGTCCTCCGCCTGTTGCAGCCGCAGCGCGAACCCGGCGCGCTCCGTGCCGCCTTGCACCGCCTGCGACTTCTCGAACACGGTGGACCGGTAGGGCAGGTAACGCTCGATCAATGCGCCCAGGGTCTGGATCGCGGCGTCCCGCGACCCGCCGCGCAGGGTCAGCTCGACGATGTTGGATTGCGGGATGGACGTGACGGCAAGGTCCCTGGCGAACCGCTCGGAGGCGGCGCGCACCGGGTCGGACGACCCGGACTCGATCCCCGGATACAGCGTGCCTGGCCCGATCGCGGCGAGGGTCTGGTTCGCCAGGGCCGGGCTGGACAGGATCTGGAGTTCGGCCTGGATGATCTGGTTGCGGTCCAGCGCGATGTCGTTGCCGGTGCCGTGGTTGCCGGGATGGAACACGTAATCGCCGGCATACAGCACCAGCATCCGCGCCTGCGCGACATAGACGGGCTTGCTGCGCAGCCCGGCCGCGACCCCGAGCAGGCACGGCAGCAGGAAGGCGAGCAGCACCGGGCGCCAGGCATAGGCCAGGCTGGAGGCTGCGCCCCGCAGCGCATCGCGCAGCCCGCGCCTCCGCAGCGGGAGCGTGACGCCGGCGGACAGCCTGGACAGGTTGTCAGGCATCAGGCGCAACCTCCTTCCCAAACCCGGTTGAACACATCATCGCTGCAACCCTGCATGCGCCGCCGCCGTCCCCAATCCGCCCGCCGCAAGCCGCAACAGGCGCGCAGGCGTCTCGACATTCAATACACCTTCAGCATAGCATATAGTAAATGAGAACTGCGAGAAGCCCCGTGATCTATGGTTGGTTCAATAACCGGGCAGCAGGTTGCCGCGGCACTGTCATGAATTGTCTTGTTTCGGCATTACTGCTTGGGACGCTGGCTGGATGCGCCCAGCACGTCGAAGTCGTGCCCACACAAATCCAAGCCTTCGCGCCCTGGTCCACCGAGTCCCTGCCGCACGAGCTTGCCCCTGGCGACGAGATCGAGCTGAAGTTCATGCTGAACACCGAGCTGAACGACAAGCTGACCATCGGGCCTGACGGCCGCACCACCGTGCCGCTGCTGGGCGCCGTGCCGGCCGGGGGGCGGACCGTGGCGCAGTTCAAGGACGACCTGCAGAAATTATACGAGCCGAAGCTCCGCGTCGCGCAGCTCGATGTGGTCGTCCGCAACTACGGCTCGTCGCGCGTCTATGTCGGCGGGGAGGTCAAGACGCCTGGCGTCATCAACATCCCCGCCCCTGTCGATACCTTGCAGGGTGTGCTCATGGCTGGCGGCATGCTGCCCACGGCGCGGTCGGACGAGGTGGTGGTGATCCGCCGCCGGGCCGACACCAAGCCGATGCTGCGGACCGTCAACCTCCGCCGCTATGCCGGGCAGGCCACGGCCGGGGACGACTTCCCGCTGCGGTCCGGGGACGTGGTGTTCGTTCCCCGGTCCGGCATCGCCGAGCTGGACCTGTTCGTGGACCAGTATCTCAACCAGGCGTTGCCGTTCCAGAAAGGACTCTCGTTTATTGTCGGCGGCAGTTCTGGCCTCTGATCCCAGGCGTGTGGCGGCATGAAGGTCCTTATCCTCGCCGAAGCCTGCAACCCGCTTTGGGAAAGCGTGCCCCTGGTCGGCTGGTCGCACTACCACGCCCTGTCGCAGGTCGTGGACACCCACCTCGTCACCAGGAGCTGGAACCGGGACGGGCTGCTGCAGGCCGGCTTGCAGGACGGCCGGGACTTCACGCTGATCGACACGGAACCGCTGTTCTCCCCCGTGGCCCGCCTGGTCGAGCGGATCAGCGGCCCGAACAAGGGTTATGCCATGCTGACGGCGCTTGCGATGCCGTCCTACCTGGCGTTCGAGCACCTGGCGTGGCGCCGCCTGGGCGCGGACATACGCGCCGGGCGATTCGATGTCGCCCACCGCATCACCCCCGTCAGCCCCGCCACGCCCAGCCCCCTAGCCCGGCACTGCCGCCGGGCCGGCGTGCCGTTCGTGCTCGGCCCCCTCAACGGCGGCCTGCCGTGGCCAGCCGAGTTCCCGGAGTTGCGCCGTCAGGAGGGTGAGTGGCTGTCCCGCCTGCGCGGGGCGCACCGGCTGGTGCCGGGCTACCGGGCAACCCGCGACAGCGCCAGCGCCATCATCGTCGGCAGCGCCGGCGCCCTGGCCGACCTGCCGCATCGCTGGCATGGCAAGGCGATCTACATGCCCGAGAACGCGGTCGATCCCGGCCGCTTCCCGGACACGCCGCCCCGGCAACCCAAGGATTACACGGGGCGCCCGCTCCGCGCCGTGTTCCTGGGCCGCCTCGTGCCGTTCAAGGGCGCGGACATGGCGCTGGACGCCTCCGCGCCGCTGCTGCGGGACGGCCGCCTGACGCTGTCCGTCCTTGGGTTCGGGCCTGAGCAGGCCGCCCTGGAAACGCAGGCGGCCCGGCTGGGCGTGACGGATCAGGTCCGGTTCCACGGCAAGATACCGCACCCCGAGGTCGGCGCCTTGCTGCGCGATGCCGACCTCCTCCTGTCGCCCAGCGTGCGCGAGTTCGGCGGCGGCGTCGTGCTGGAGGCGATGGCGATGGGCGTCGTGCCGGTCGTCGTCAATTTCGGCGGCCCGGCGGAACTCATCAGCCCGTCCAGCGGCATCGGCCTGCGGATGCAGCCCCGGGCGGGCGTCGTCGCGGACATGCAGGCCACGCTGGACCGCCTGGCGGGCGACCCGGCGCAGCTTGCCGCCATGTCGCGCGCCGCCGTCCGCCGGGTCCGCCGCTGGTTCACCTGGCCGGCCAAGGCGCAGCAGATGCTGGAGGTCTATCGCTGGGTGCTCGGCCAGCGTCCCGGCAAGCCGGAGTTCGGCCTGCCGTTCCCTGATCCCGAGAAGTAGGGCCTATCGTCAAACCACCCAATCCCGTCGATCACAGTCCGAAGGATGCCGCAGTTGCAAGCAAGTTGCCGGAGTAGAGGACAACGGCAGGCTGCTTGGCGCGCCGTGGCACTGGCCGCAGGCCTCGCCCTTGCGGGGCCGCCCGTCGCCTATGGTCAGAACCCGCTGCCCTCCACGGAAGCCCTGGACGCCATGGACCACACCCCCTGGCCGGTGCTGGACGACGGGCGGGTCGTACTCACGGTCTTCGACGTGAGGATCGCTATGCCGACCTGTGCTCAGTGCCTAGAGTACGAGTTCGTCACCGACGGCCCAAACAACAACGTCAGCGACCGCTATCAACCGACCGTGCGGGAGGTGATCGCCCACCCTGAGCGCCTGCGCTACATGGCATCCAATAGCGAGAGGGTCACACTCAGGCTTGGAAACAGTTGGAGTCCCGAGGTGAACAGGGGGCCCTTCCTTGGCCGGGTTGATCCCAAGTCGTTGCCTCCGACAGCCTACATGTATCTCACGATCTACAAGCACAGCCGCACGGACCCATGCTGGACCGATACCCAACCGCATTACGCGTGCCTGCCTATACACGAGCTGGACGTCTTGGATCGGCGTAATGATGAAACTATCGCAAGTATGAGCGTATTCAGGGGTGCGTTGAGCGATCCCGGACGAATACCGTATCCGATTTACCTGGCACCAACAGGCCATCCGCGCGACGCGATTGGCCTCCCAGTCCATTTCAATTGTAATCCGTCGGGGACATGTAAGAACTCGGCATTCCATACCGGCGGGGGCTTCGCGCTGCGCCGCGACGCGAACTTGTTCTTCACTTTCCAAGAGGGAGATCACGCCTATGATTATGCCCCCAGCGAATGGATAGGGCTTCATGATCGCACGGTGGATGCGGTCCGCTCTCTCTTTCTCAACTGACTGACTGGGTACAAAACACAGCATGCGGTTCCTGGTGTCGCTGATCGAGCAGGGGCTTGGCTCCGTGCTGACGTTCGGCGTCAACCTCTGGCTGATCCGCAACGGGGAGGCGGCGTCCTACGGCGTCTATGTGTTCTGGTATGCCATCGCCTGGATGCTCGGCACCCTGCAAGGCACGCTGGCGATCACCCACCTGTTCGCCCTGCCGTCCGAACGCGACCATCCCGCCGCGCGGCGCCAGCCTGAGCGGTTCCTGCTTTCGGTCATGCTGGCCCTGGTGGCTGCGGCGGCGGTGGCCGTTGCCGCCGGGAATGCCTTGCTGGGAGCTGCCGGGTCGTCGCTCGCCCAAGGCTCGGCTGTCCTGTTCATCCCGGCCTTCCTGCTGTTCCAATACGTGCGCGCCTTCGCCTTCTCCCGCCAACGGCCCCGGCTGGCGGCGGCCCTGTCCGCGGCGGTGCTGGGGGTGGCGGCGGCCGGGCTGGCGTCCGATGCCGCGCTGGGCGACGCGCCCACGGCGGGGCGGGTCATGGTCATCGTCGGCCTCGCCTACGGGCTGCCAGCCATCGCCGTCCTGCTGATCCTGCTGCAGGGCATGGGTCCGATGCTGGATATGGCCGGGCTGCGGCGGCATGCGCCGGTCCTGCGCGGGTCCGGCTGGCTGCTGCTGGGCGCCGGGTCTGGTGAGGTCACGAGCCGGCTGTACAGCTTCGCCGTCGTCGGGCGGTTCGGGACGGAGGCGCTGGCCGCCCTGTCGGCGGTGCAGGTGGTGATCCGCCCGGCCTGGATGCTGTCCGCCGCCTGGGTCTCGGTCGGCTTCCCCGCCATGTCTGGGCGCTGGAAGGCCGGCGACATCCAGGCCATCTGGCGGACGATGGCCCAAGGCGCCGCGCTGGCGGCAGGCGCCAGCCTGGCCTGGAGCGCCGTGGTCGTGCTCGCGTGGCCCTGGATTTCCGGCACGCTGTATGGCGGCCGCTACACCGAGGTCGGCTGGCTGGCCTACCTGTGGGGCGCCAACGTCGTGCTCGGCAGCATCTGTGCCGTGCTGAACACCGGCATGCTGTCCATCGGCGAGTTCCGGCGGCTGGCGCTGCTCGACCTGGCAGGCGCCCTGGTGGTGATCGCGGCGACCGCCGTGGTGCTGGCCCAATTCAGCTACGGCATGGCCGTGGTGGCGACGCTGCTGGGCCAGGCTACGCAGATTGCCCTGATGGCCGGGGTGCTGCAGGTGCGGCTGCGCGTGCCGGCCGCCGTCGCATGACCGGCTGCACGGCGTCGGCGGACGCGGCGCGCCAGCCCATGCGCCACCGCTCCAATTCCAGCGCCGCCAGCACGAAGGCGACGGCCAGCACCGAGTTGTTGAAGAACAGGTTGCTCTCGGTGAAGTTGTGCACCAGCAGGCAGATCAGCAGCGTCAGGTGGAACACCGCCGTAGGCCGCGCGAGCGTGCCATCCTGCCAGGCCAGCGCCGCCGGCGACGCGCGGGTGATGGCCAGGCCGGCGATGCACAAGGTCCGCAGCACGACCGCCATGCCGCCAATGAAGCCGAAGATGCCGCCCGTCGCCAGCAGGTCCAGGTAGCCCTGGTGCCCCTCGTTGATCAGCACATAGACGCTGAACCACTGGTCGGCCTTCAGGCTGGGCTGGACCGCCGGGTCGATGGACCAGAACGAGGCGTAGCCGGCGCCGAACCAGGGGCGCTTGGCGATCTCGTCCAGCACGAAGCTCCACAGGTCCGTGCGGGACGTAAAGGTGATGCCGCGCATCGGCCCCCAGGGATCGCCGCCCGCCAGATCGACGGCCGCCACATACACCAGCGCCGCCACGGACAGGGCCGCCAGCCCGCCCAGCACGATGCCCCAAATGACCCGGCGCGGCAGGCGCGCCACCAGCAGCACGGCAGGCATCACGGTGGGCGCCAGCAGGGTGATGACCTGGCTGGTGGTGGACCGCGTCGCCACCAGCAGCCCGGCGATCATCAGCAGGGACCCCAGCACACCCACCCGCCACCACCACTCCCGACGCAGGAAGTATCCAGTGCCGACCGACAGGCAGCCGAACATCATCATCAGCCCTGTCT
>Ga0123339_10003290_pt1 | contig 10758 bp, 10 predicted proteins | sample lystaG_FD_89956 | JGI IMG/M metagenome (GOLD analysis project Ga0123339, IMG submission 89956) | Glacier valley bacterial and archeal communities from Borup Fiord, Nunavut, Canada, to study Microbial Dark Matter (Phase II) -... | ecosystem: Environmental > Aquatic > Freshwater > Ice > Glacier ... | reverse complement strand
TACAAAAGATAAAATATGTTTAACATATGTAATATACAAAAGATAATATATATAAATAAATATTAAATGGGGTAGTATATGGAATTTAAACATAAACCAGTTTTACTAGATGAATGCATAGAGGCATTAAATATAAAGCAAGATGGAATATATGTAGATGGTACCTTAGGTGGTGGCGGTCATTCATTTCATATTGTAGAAAAATTAACTAAAAACGGAAAATTAATAGGCATCGATAGAGACAAAGAAGCAATAGCAGCAGCACAAATAAAATTACAAGATTTTTCTAATAAAATATTATATCATGGTAATCACGATGATATAAAGAAAATATTAGCAGAATTGGGTATAGATAAAGTAGATGGAATATTACTTGATCTAGGAGTTTCGTCATATCAAATTGATGAAGCAGATCGTGGATTTAGTTATATGCTAGATAGTAAGTTAGATATGAGAATGAATAGAGATGATAAATTATCTGCTTATGAAGTAGTAAATAAATACAGTGAAGCAAGCCTTAGTGATATTTTTTTTGACTTCGGTGAAGAAAGATATTCAAAAAGAGTAGCAGCTAAAATATGTGAAATTAGAACAACAAAACCGATAGAAACTACACTTGAACTTGCAGCAATTGTTAGGTCTTGTATTCCATATAAAGCTACGCAGGATAAAGGCCATCCAGCTAAAAGAGTATTTCAGGCTATACGAATAGAAGTAAATAGCGAATTAGATAAATTAAAAGAAGCCGTAATAGATAGTGTAAATTGTTTAAATACATCTGGTAGACTTGCAGTTATAACATTTCACTCATTAGAAGATAGAATAGTAAAACATGCTTTTGAAGAACTAGAAGGAAAATGTAAATGTCCAAGTGGTTTTCCAATATGCATATGCGAATATAAATCATATGGTAAGAATATAACAAAAAAGCCTATAATTTCTAACGAATTAGAACTTGAAGAAAACTCAAGAGCAAAAAGTGCTAAGCTTAGAATATTTGAGAAACAATAATTTTTAAGGAGTAGATATATATATGACACAATTTAATTTTACAGCAAGAGCTATATGTAGTGAATTTAATATATCAAATATATGTAAATATTATGATATAAGTAAGAAGATTAAATGGGAAGAACCATTAATTTTAAAAGCAAATTTTTTATCACAATTTAGAGACAACAACAATAAAGTGGTTTATATATATTATTTTGGATCTATTGTTTTCATTAATTTCACAGAAAAGGAAATAGAACAATTTATAGGACATATTAAAAATATTCCAGAAAGCATAAAAAGTATAAATAAAGATATAAAGTACGACTGTGTTGAGGAATATGATTTAGTTTGCAATAATACAGCTGAAGATGAAATGGGTTTTGAAGTTTGCAATGTTAAATCTATACAAGAGTTTAATTTAGATATGACTGCTCTTGTTATAGCAAAATCTGTTGCTCTGGAAACAATAGAAAACAGAGTATCGGTAGTCTTTGATGAAGTTGAAAAAACAATTGACTTACTAAAAGAAGGAAAAGTTAATATAAAAGCAAAAAAAGCAGCTTCAATAATAGGTGTTGTATTATCATTTAAGCATACAATAATATCTTATATAATGTTACTAGACAAACCAGATATTACATGGAAAAACGAGAATGCTAAAATATTTTTTAATGATCTTGCAGATCTTTTTGAACTCGATGATAGATACAAAATTTTAAATGCTAAAATACAATCTTTATTAGAAGTAACTGAGATATTTGCAGATTTAAGCCATTCTAGAAAATCGACTATATTAGAAATTATAGTAATTGTTTTAATATTAATAGAAGTAATACATGCTTTTGAGGCATCAATTATTCAACTATTTTCATTAATGAGTTAAAAATTTTAAAGTAAAGGAGTGTTTGTAATAATGCCTGCTAATACAAAATTAAATTATGTAACGGGATCATCAGCTAGAAAATATGAATATCTAGATGATTATTCTAAAGTAAACAATAATAATATAAAAATAGTAGCAAAAAAATTAGTTATAAATGAAAAAGTTAAAGTTAAAACTGTTTTTTTGATTTCTTGCTTATTTGTTATGCTTATGATTATTACATATAGATTTAATGTTATTAGCGAAAGTAATTTAACACTTCAAAATTTAAAAACAGATTTAGAAAGAGTACAGTCTAATTTGGCATCAACCGAAATGGGTATTGAACAAAGTACAGATTTGTCGAAAATAGAAGCATATGCAAAACAAAAACTTGGTATGCAAAAACCTGATAAAAATCAAGTTGTATATATAGATACATCTAAAGATACAAATATAATAAAAGAGAATAATGTTAGTTTTGTAGATAAAATTATTGAAAGTATAAAAGAATATATAAATAATATAAAATAGTAATAACTAAGACAAAACGCGAGTAATATGTAGTATGCTTTTAATTGTCTTAGTTTTTTCATATCAATGGGGGTGAATACTTTGTCTTATGTAGCCGTAAAAAATAAAAAAAGAATAATAATAATCTTACTGTTTTGCTTTTTTATAACAATATTTCTTTTTGGTAGACTTATATATATACAAGTTATAAAATCTAAGCATTATCAAGAGAAAGCATATGAACAACAGACAAGAGAAAGAGTTGTTACTGCTAAACGTGGAACTATATACGATGCTACAGGTACAAAAATTTTTGCACAAAGTATTTCAACTAGCAAAATAACAATTATACCTAATAGTGTAAATAAAAAAGAAGAAGTGGGCGCTAAGCTTGCTGAAATATTAGAGCTAAGTGTAGACAGTATAATGGCAAAATTAAATAAAAACTCAGCTCAAGAAACTATATATTCAAAATTAGACAGCGAAAAATCTCAGAAAATTTTAAAATATATAAGTGATAATGATATTGATGGAATAAAAATTGATGAGGATACAAAAAGAATATATCCATATTCATCTTTACTTGCACATACTATAGGATTTGTAGGTACAGATAATCAAGGATTGGCTGGAGTAGAGGCGGAGTATGAGAGTGAATTAAAAGGTATACCTGGTAAAATAGTTGGTAGTACAGATGGTAAAGGAAATGAAACACCATTTACTAATGAACAATATGTAGACCCTATTGATGGAAAAAATTTAATTCTTACAATAGATGCAACAATTCAAAGTATAACAGAAAAGTATTTAGAAAAGGCGTACAAAGAGAATATTGGTAGTTATGCAACAGCAATAGTAATGAGACCTTCTACGGGTGAAATACTTGCTATTGCTACATCTCCTACATTTGATTTAAATGATCCTTTTACACCAAATACAGATGAATTAAAACAAAAGTGGGATACACTTACTAAAGAAGATAAAAGCAAAGAATTAAATGCTATGTGGAGAAATAAAGTTATATCAGATACTTCAGAGCCAGGTTCTTGTTTTAAAATAGTTACAGTAGCCGCAGCAATTGAAGAAGGCGTGGCTAAAATGGATACAGCCGCAGATTTCGTTTGTAATGGTAGTATGAAAGTAGATTCATGGACTATCAAATGTTGGAGATATCCTAGAACTCATGGAGCTGAATCTTTAAGAGAAGGAATAATGAACTCATGTAATCCGGTATTTATGCAAGTAAGTGCCAGATTAGGGGTAGATACTTATGTTAAATATTTAGATGCTTTTAATCTATATTCTAAAACAGGTGTTGATTTACCTGGAGAAGCTTCTGGTATTATGCATGATAAAAAGGCAATGACAGCTGTTGATTTAGCTACAACTTCTTTTGGTCAAACAATACAAATTACCGCTCTTCAAACAGCAGTTAACTACTGCGCAATAGCAAATGGTGGATATTTAATAAAACCTTTTGTAGTTAAAGAGATACGTTCTAAAAACGGAGATTTTGAAAAAAAGACAGAATCTCAAGTTATAAAACAAATAGTATCAAAAGCTACAGCAGATTTGACACTTAGTGCATTAGAAGATACTGTTAAATTTGGTACTGCTAAAGCAGCTCAAGTAAGAGGATACAGAGTTGCAGGTAAAACAGCTACTGCCGAAATAGGAAGAGGAGCAGGTTCTACATACATGGCAGGTTTTGCAGGTATCGCACCAGTAAATAATCCTGAAATTGTAGTAATAGTAAATATAATGGATCCTAAAGGACCTTTAGGTCACCAAGGTAGTACAGTTTGCGCTCCAGTTGTAGGAAGTATTATAGATGAAACATTAAGATATTTAGATGTTAAACCTGAATATACAATAGAAGATAATAATATAAAAGAAAAAGTTGTTCCGGATTTAAATAATAAAACATACGAAGAGGCAACTAAGATTTTAACTGAAAATGGATTTAAGATAGCATCAGATAATAAATTAAATGCTAAAGATATTATAATTGATCAAACACCGAAAATAGGCGCTAGCTTAATGGAAGGTTCAACTATACGTGTATATATTAATAAAGATGCAAAACAGACAATTTCTGTACCAGATTTAAGAAATAAATCTAGTGAAGTTGCTAAAAAAGCATTACAAAATGTTGGATTGAATATAAGAATTATAGGTAACGGGTTTGTTTTAACACAAGAACCTTCATTAAATACTGTAATAGAGAAGGGTTCAATAGTTACTATAAAATGTGTTGATACAATGGATCTACCATAATATATTAAAAAAACTTGAAAAACAACATTAAATATGATAAAATATTAAAAATATCATATTGCCAATATAACTTAAACCACATATGATGAAATATTACATTAATATGTAATATAAAATATACAACATAAATATGTTTTAATATAGGGGGATATAAAATGATTTTACAATATTTGTTAGAGGAAATGCCATTAGTTAAAGTAGTTGGAAGTACAAATGTTAAAATTAACAAATTAGAATACGACTCTAAAAAAATAATGATAGGAGACGTATTTGTAGCAATCAAAGGATTTGAAGATAATGGAAATAATTATATAGAAGAGGCAATCAAAAATGGTGCAGTAGGTATTGTTTTACAAGCTGATGAGAAATTTGAAAATTCAAATATTACATTAATCTATGTAGAGAATGTAAGAATTGCTCTTGGTATACTAGCTAGTAGATATTATAATGATCCTTCAAAAAAGTTAAAATTAATTGGAATAACTGGTACTAAAGGTAAGACAACAACTGCATATATGATAAGAGATATATTACTTGCATCAGGTAAAAAAACTGGTATGATAGGTACTGTATGTATAACATATGCTAATGTAGTTATAGACTCTGAGAGAACATCCCCTGAATCTTTAGAACTTCATAAGTTATTTAGAGATATGGTGGATATTGGTATTGAATATGTTGTTATGGAAGTAAGTTCACATGCTTTGGAATTAAATAGAGTTTACGGACTTAAATATATAATTAGTGTATTTACTAATTTATCTGAAGAACACTTAGATTTTCACAAAGATATGGACTCATATCTTGCGGCTAAAGCTAAATTATTCGCTATATCAGATTTTGCTTTGATAAATGGTGATGATATATATTCAAATAAATTAATTAAAATGATTTCTTGTAAAACTGCTAAATTCGGTTTAGATAACGAAGTTAACTTGACTGCAGCAGATATAAGAGTTAATAGTTCATATACAGAATTTAAAATGTACATAAATAAAATGCTTGAAACTGTAAGGGTAAATATACCAGGTAGATTTACAGCATATAACGCATTAGCTGCAATAGGAGTTTGTAGTATGCTTGGATCTCAAATGGATGCAATATTACCAGCTCTAGAAGCATTAAAAGTTCCTGGTAGAAGTGAAGTTGTAGATGTTGGTAAAACATTTACAGTTGTTGTGGATTATGCACATAATCCTTCTAGTTTGGAAGCAATACTTACAAGTACTAAGAAACATGCTAAGGGTAGAATAATATGTGTATTTGGATGTGGTGGAAATAGAGATACATTTAAAAGAAGTGTAATGGGTGAATTGTCAGGTAAATATTCAAACTTTACTATTATAACAACGGATAATCCAAGAAACGAAAAACCTGCTGATATAATAAAACAAATAGAAGAAGGTATAAAAAAGACTAATGGATTATATAAAATAATTGAAGACAGAAAAGAAGCTATAAGATTTGCAATGAGAATAGCATGGAAAAATGATATTGTACTTATTTTAGGTAAAGGGCACGAAACATATCAAATAGTTAGTGGCGTGAAAAATCATTTTGATGATAGAGAAGTAGCAAAAGAAATAGCATTAGAAATGCCAGATAAAAATATAGAACTAAATCAATAATAAAAGGGGAGAAAAATATGAATGCACAAATGCTAAATTTAATTGTATCCTTTGTAGCAACAGTAATACTAGGTATAATCACTATTCCTATACTAAGAAAATTTAATGTAGGGCAAGTGGTAAGAGATGATGGTCCAAGTCAACATCTTAAAAAAAATGGCACACCTACAATGGGTGGAATTATTATACTTGCAGTTATTATTGTAATACTTGGTATAAGTAGTATATCTTATCCAATACTTATTTTACCTCTTGTTGCAATAACAGGATTTGGAATAGTTGGATTTATAGATGATTATAAGAAATTAGTATTAAAGAATACAAAAGGTTTATCTCCTATGAAGAAAATATTAGGACTTATGCTAACAACAGCTGTATTTATAATTTTATATATAAACGTATTTAATTTAAGTACAGATGTAATAATTCCATTTATAAATATACCAATAACACTATCACTTGGAACATTTATAGTATTTACTACTTTCATATTGCTTGCAGCAAGTAATGCTGTAAATTTAACAGATGGTTTAGATGGACTTGCAACTGGTATAGTAGCTATAATAATGACATTCTTTACAATAATTGCTATAAAAAATGGGGATACTGAAATGGTTATACTAGGATTTACAACAATAGGAACATGTTTAGCTTTCTTATTATTTAATAGTTATCCAGCTAAAGTATTTATGGGGGATACTGGTTCACTTGCTTTGGGCGGTGCGGTAGCATCTATTGCTATAATACTTAAAATGCCATTATATCTAGCTATTGTAGCTGTAATTTGTATATTAGAAACTATATCTGTAATATTACAAGTATTATATTTTAAAATAACAAAAGGAAAAAGATTATTCAAAATGGCGCCATTACATCATCATTTTGAATTATCAGGTATTAATGAAAATTTGATAGTAAATGCGTTTTGGATTATTACGATTGCTGCGTGTTTATTAGCTTATTATGTGTAGAGGTTAAAACATGGTAAAAAATAAATTGTTAGGTAATAAGAATATAAAAAAATTAGACTATCCTATGCTATTGGTTATTTGTATACTAATAAGCTTTGGATTAGTTATTTTAGCGTCTGCAAGTTCATATGCAGCGCTTAATACTTATTCAGATAGCAATTATTACTTATTTAGACAATTAGGATTTGCAATGTTACGGAATACTTTTAATGATAGTTATATCTAAAATAGACTATAACGTATACAAAAAATTTGCATATGTTGGATACGGCGTTAGCTTATTACTTATGCTTGCAGTACTTATACCAGGAATAGGTGTAACTGTAAAAGGTGCCACAAGATGGCTGGGAGTGGGTATACTTAAATTTCAACCGTCAGAAATAATGAAAATAATGCTAGTAATAGCAGTATCATCTTTCATTGCAATTAATTACAAGAAGCTAAAAACTGTATGGGGATACGTCCCAACAATATTAATGCTTATAGCAGTATGTGTAGCCATGTATTTTCAAAATCATTTAAGTGGAACTGTTATCATGATAGTAGGAGCATTATCAGTTATATTTGCTGGTGGAATTAAATTAAACTTTAAAGTTATTATGATAGTAGTATTAATTGCTGGGATAGCAGGTAGTACATTTATATTATCAGAAGATTTTAGAATGAAAAGAATCACAGCATTTTTAAATCCAGAAGAAGATTTAAAAGGAGATAATTGGCAAGCTGCTCAAAGTTTGTACGCAATTGGTACAGGTGGAGTATTTGGCTTAGGACTTGGCCAAAGTAGACAAAAATTCTTATGGCTTCCTGAAGCTCAAAATGACTTTATATTTTCAGTTTTAGGAGAAGAACTAGGACTTATAGGTACCGTAACAGTACTCGGTTTATTTAGTTTCTTTATATATAGAGGATTTTATATAGCGATTAGCTGTAAAGAAATATATGGTACATTAATTGCTACGGGAATTACGAGTGTATTTGCACTTCAAATATTAATAAATATAGCGGTTGTAACCTGCTCAATGCCAGTTACCGGTATGCCCCTCCCATTTTTTAGCTATGGTGGTACAGCTTTATGTATAAACCTTTGCGCAATGGGTATTTTACTTAATATTTCTAGAACATGCAAATAGAGAGGAGCGATTCATGAGAGTTGTAATAACATGTGCAGGAACTGGTGGACATATAAACCCAGCAATTGCAATAGCTGATTTAATAAAAACAAATGAGCCTAATTCTGATATTATATTTATTGGAACTGAATCGGGACTCGAAAATGATTTAGTTCCTAAAGCAGGATATAAAATATATAAAATAAGAACAGGTAAATTACTTAGAAAAATAACTTTAAAAAATTTCAAAGCTTTATATAATGCATATGTAGGTATACATGATAGTAAAAAAATATTAGAAGAGTTTAAAGCAGATTTAGTTATTGGAACTGGTGGATATATTTGTGGACCTGTTATGACTGCAAGTAGAAAATTAAAAATACCATATATACTTCATGAAGCTAATGCGTTTCCAGGACTAGCAGTTAAGATGCTTGCAAAAAGATCCGCGTGTACAATGGTTGGTTTTAAAGAGGCAATTCCAAGATTAAACAATATGACTAACGTTGTATATACAGGAACTCCATCTAAGTTCAATGAAGAAAAAATGTTTAATTTAAATAAAGAAACTTGTAAAAAAGATTTAGGACTTAGCAATGTAAATAAAAAGATTGTGTTCATAACGTTTGGTAGTCAAGGTGCTAAATTTTTAAATAATACAATAATCAATATGATAAAAGAAACATTAGATGATAATATTTTTTACATACTTGTAACAGGTAAAAATAATTATGAAGAAATTGAAAATAAACTTAAAGATATCGATCTATCAAAATATTTGCGTTTAGAAAAATTTGTATATGATATGGATAAAATGTATAAAGTATCAGATCTTTGTATAACAAGGGCAGGTGCTTTAACAATAAATGAACTTGTTATATTTAAAAAACCGTCTATACTTATTCCACTTCCGTATGCAACTGAAAATCATCAATTATATAATGCAAAAGTTTTAGAAACAATCGGATGTGCAACTATAATTGAAGAGAAAAATCTTACAACATCTATACTTTACACAAAAGTAAAAGAAATATTAAATAGTGAAAATAGATCTAGTGAGATGATTAATAACTTTGACAAAGTGGTAAAAAAAGATGTAGAAGAATGTATATATGAACAAATAGAGAAGATATTTAAGAAATGAGGTGAAAATGTTGGACAAGGATATTATAAAAAAGAGCAAAAAGGCAACTAGTAGTAAACCGAAAAGTAAATCAACATCAGTAGTACAAAAAAAATCAAGTAAAAACAAAACACAGGTAAATACTAAGAAAAAAACAAATAATAAAGTAATACACAAAGCAAATAACAAAGTAAATAATAAAGTAAATAATAAAACAAATAATAATGTGCAACCAAAAACTACAAGTACAAAAAAAATGATAATTTTAATTACAGTTATTATTTTATCTTTATTCATCATTGCATCATCATATTACTTAATAAAAACACCTAAATTTAATATTAACTCAATTGTAGTAGAAGGTAATAGTAAAATTAATGTAGAGGATATTATAATTAAATCTGGAATAAAAATAGGTGACAATGTAGTAGAAAGTTTCTTTAAAACTAATAAAAAAGATATATTAGCAATGCCATATATTTCTGATATAAAATTGTCAATAAATTTCCCTTCTGAAATTGTAATAAAAGTTACGGAAATGAAAAGCTTATATTATGCATATGATAAAGAAAAAAACATATATTATAGATTGAATCAATATGGAATAATATTAGAAGTATGTGATAAAATCGAATCAAGAGAAAAAGAGATTTTAGTAAATGGTATAACATTTGATGATGAAGTTAAACTTGGTACAAAAATAAATGATATTGATTATTCTAAAATATTAGTATATGAAATTATAGAGAAAGAATTTCATAATATATTTCCAGAAGAAAAAATAACAAAATTAAATTTTGAAAATTCTTTGACTAAAATATATATAAATGATAAAATTGAAATTATTTTACCAAACGAAACAAAATTAAAATATAATCTAACAGTTTTGAAAGAAATCCTTAGTAATGTTGGTGATGTGCAAGGAACAATAGATATGACTAAAGAAAACCCAACATTTATAACATTTTAAATTATAAATATAAACATATAAAAAAGTTAGGAAATAAATAAAATTATATCCTAACTTTTTTATATATTAATGTAAATTTTGTATAATATATATATATTCACCTCAAAATAACAATGGTGATATAAATGAATATAAAACATGAAGTTGTAAATTTTAGTGGAATAAATAAAATATATATATACGTTGAAGTAGCTGATGAAGTTGAATTTGGAGAAGAATTTTTACATCCCGATGAAAATCATGGATTTTTGAATAAATTAAAAGATTATGTTAATCAAAAAGTTGAATTCAAGAAAAGTGATATGG
>Ga0123339_10003288_pt1 | contig 10763 bp, 8 predicted proteins | sample lystaG_FD_89956 | JGI IMG/M metagenome (GOLD analysis project Ga0123339, IMG submission 89956) | Glacier valley bacterial and archeal communities from Borup Fiord, Nunavut, Canada, to study Microbial Dark Matter (Phase II) -... | ecosystem: Environmental > Aquatic > Freshwater > Ice > Glacier ... | reverse complement strand
TCCTCGACTTTCAAGACACTGTCCTCGACGTCGAGGTGATTGCTCGCATGACGCCGCACCTCGGCTCACGCGTGACCGAACTAGTGATCGCGGGAGCGGTGCACGACCTGAGCCTGTCTCGTGACGAGCCCCGCGCGGCATATTTCGACGCGGTGCTTTCGTGGATCGATAGTGTGAGGACATGACGAAACACGCGTACTTCGACACCGGCGGCGCCGTGGCGGCGCTCGCCCACAGGGGCTTTTCGCTCGACGGTCTCGAAAACTCGATGGCAGCATTTCAGGCGGCCGTTGATTTGGGGTTTCGATACGTCGAGACCGACGCCCATGGCACCAAGGACGGCGTGGCAGTTGCCCTTCACGACTCCGCGCTCGACCGCACCACTGACGGTGCCGGCGACGTAGCGGAACTGAATTGGGCCGACGTCAAGGGCGCGAAGATCGGGGGCGTCGAACCGGTGCCGCTGCTTGAGGACCTCCTCGGCACATGGCCGGAGTTGCGCATCAATATCGACGTGAAGGCCGCGTCTGGGGTGGCCCCAGTTGCCGCAGTAATCGAACGCACGCGCGCCCATGACCGGGTTTGCCTCGCGTCCTTCTCCACCGCGCGGCGCGAGGCCACCGAGGCGCTGCTCTCCCGTCCGGTCGCGACGTCTGCGGGCACCCGTGAAGCCGCGGCCTTTTTTGCGGGAGGATTCCTGGGCGCCACGATGGACGCTCCGCTCGTGGCCGTAGACGCCGTGCAGGTTCCGGCCTCCGTGGGTCCCTTGCGGGTGCTCACCGCCCGTCACGTTGAGGCCGCACACGCCGCCGGCAAATTCGTCCACGTGTGGACCATCAACGACCGGGATGAAATGGAACGGCTCGTGGCGATGGGCGTTGACGGAATCGTGAGCGACACGGCCGACATTCTCAAGGAGTTCCTCGTCTCCATCGGTCGGTGGGAATGAGTGCTGCTCGTCCGATCATCGGAGTGACCAGCTACCTCGATCGGGCGGTAATGGGCGCGTTCGACGTGGACGCGGTGTTCTTGCCCCACTCCTACATTGCGCCGATCGAGGCAGCCGGGGCAAGCGTCGTCGTGCTTCCACCCCAGGAGGTCCACCCCGCGGTGGTGTCACGCATCCTCGACGGAATCGACGGCCTGTGTATCTCGGGAGGCTACGACGTGAATCCTGCGGCATATGGCCAAGCACCGCACGCCGAGACCGACGCTCCCCACGACGATCGCGACGCGTGGGAGTTCGCCCTTTTGCGCGGGGCGTTGGACAGAAACATGCCCACGCTCGGGGTCTGTCGAGGGGCTCAGGTGCTCAATGTGCTGCGCGGCGGGACGCTGCACCAACACGTGCCTGACGTGGTCGGTTCGTCTCGGCATCAAGGAGTCAACGGGGAGTTCTCTGCGGTTCCCATCACCGTCGCGGCGGGCACGCTCCTCTCCACAATGCATTCCGCCAAGCGCACGGTGCCGGTCTATCACCATCAGGCGATCGATGCTCTTGGCGATGGACTCCGCGCCTCCGCCTGGAGCGACGACGACATCATCGAGGCCGTTGAGGACCCCAACCTGGCGTTCTGCGTGGCGCTTCAATGGCATCCGGAACACGACCCCGGATCGTCCTCGGTGTATCGCGCTTTCGCGGCTGCGGCACGCGCCTTCGGAACGTAGTTCCTCCCCGCCTCTGAGTAACCGTGTCCTTGGGCCCGGAATAAGTCTTCCCTCTCTTCGCTATACTGACTAGTCAGTACAAGTAAGGAGAACCCATGACCACGACGGCCATCGCCGCCCTTGAATCCTCAATCCTCATTGAGTCGGTGCTCGAGATAGACGGCGCCAAAGTGAGCGGCGCCAGAGGCTCGGTCTTCGGACCCCTCCACGCCAGCTCGTCCGCCCCCATCACCGTGGTGTTAGGCAATCGCGGCAGCGGCAGGACCTCTCTCCTGCTCGCCGCGGCGGGTCGCATGCGCATCGACAAGGGAACCGTTCGCGTATTCGGGATCGATGCGAACACGAGCGCAGGCGAACTGCGCCGATTGACCGGGATCGCAGGCTTTGACGCGATCGATCTTCTCGAATCCGAAGCGACGGTGGCAGAAGCGGTGCGCGAAAGATTTACCTGGATCGCGCCGTGGTACCGCCGCGTCCGACACCTCCGACCGGAGGATGTTTCGCGCATCCTGCAACCCGTCTTCGGTCAAATGGTGATACCCGAGGCCCGTTCCCTGGTCCGCGACATGACAGAGGCCCAAAAGCTCCTCGTTCGCATCGCGCTGGCCTTGCTTGAGAGCCCCCGCATGGTGCTCGTCGACGATCTTGACGAAGTCAAAGACCCGCGCGAGCGCGCCGCAGTCGCCGACCGCCTCACAGCGCTCGCACAGTCGGGCACCTTCTTTGTCGTGGGAAGCGCCGACGAGCGCGACCTGAACCTCTTCTCCCCCGAATCCCGCGCCGTCGTGACGCTGGGCCGCTAACCCCCGAACTGGAATCTCATGTCCCTCTTTTCCCCCGGAACCGAACTCAAGCGCTTCCGCCAAGGCACCCTGCCCAAGGCCGCCGTTGTCGTCCTTCTGTTCATCCCTCTGATCTATGGAGCGCTGTATCTCTGGGCCTTCTGGGCGCCCGACACTCACATGGATGCCCTTCCGATCGCCTTGGTCAACGAAGACGTGCCTGTGGCCATGTCCGACGGCACCACACTCGCTGCGGGCACCCACGTTGTTGATGAGTTGCTTGATGGCGGCGATCTTGGGTGGGAGGTCGTCGAAGCGGCCGACGCCGCGTCGGGCGTGAGCGACGGAAAGTACACCTTCGCGGTCACGATCCCCGCTGACTTCTCGACCGATCTCGCCTCCGTGGAGACCTCGGACCCCACGTCGGGACGCATCGAGGTGTCTTATAACGACACCAACAGCTTTCTCGCCACCACGCTCGGTCAACACGCGATGATCCAGGTAAGGGACGCCGTCGCAGCCACCACCACCCAGACCACGGCAAACACGATGCTCGTGGGGATCTCGACGCTTGCGGACGGCATTCGGTCCGCATCGGACGTTGCCACTCAACTCAACGACGGTGCCACGGCGCTCGATGGGGGCCTCGCCGACCTCAATGAGGGCCTCACGCAATTGAGTGATGGAACCACGGATGCTGCGGCAGGCGGGCACGACCTGGTGAATGGCCTCGACAGCCTCCACACGGGCGCATCAACCCTCAGCGACGGCCTCACTCAGTTGGCGTCACAGACCTCAACCCTTACGTCCGATTCCGCCACACTGGCCTCTGGTGCACGTCAGGTCTCGACGGGAGTCTCGGCGATAGCCCAACTTGCCGCCGCCTACCCCGCGATGACGCTGGCTCAGCTCGAGGCGACCCTCGAGGCGAACGGAGGCGGCCTCATGGAACTCTCGACTGGGGCCTCGGCCGTCTCGTCAGGAGCGGCGACGCTGTCAACGTCGGCGCCGGCGCTCACGGACGCGATCTCACAACTCAACTCGGGTGCCGGCAAGGTGGCCTCCGGCTCGGCGACGGCGGAAAGAGGTGCGACGAGCCTGAGTACTGGGCTCGACTCTCTCGCGAGCGGTGCGCTCGCGGCCGCTGATGGCGCGACCACCGCAGCGGCGGGCTCTTCTGAGCTCGCAGCGGGCACAGACACCTTCGCGAAGACGCTCGCCGAAAGTGCCGCACTCGCACCCACCTACTCCTCGGACGAGATCACGACATTGTCGAACGTCATCGCCACACCCGTCGTACTCGACGAGACCACGGCGAATGAGGTTCAGGGCTTTGGCGAAGGCTTCGCGCCGTTCTTCATCGCGCTGGCCACGTTCGTGGGCGCGCTCATCACCTGGCTCATCCTACGGCCACTCCCTCGCCGCCCCCTGGCCTCAAACGCCTCGGGAATTCGTACCGTCATGACGGGATACATTCCTGCGGTCTTCATCGCCGCGGGTCAGGTCGCGATCATGATGGCGGTTCTCGTTCTCGGCGTCGGTCTCCGGCCCGACCATCTGATCGCCACCACACTCTTCGTGGCCTTGACCACCCTTGCCTTTCTCGCGCTGCAACAGATGTTCATCATCCTGCTGGGCACGGCCGCTGGGCGTGTCGTAAGCCTCGTGCTGCTCATGCTCCAGCTGTCGTCGTCTGGCGGCACCTATCCGGTCGAGACAACACCCAGCTTCTTCTCGGCGATACATCCGTATATGCCGGCCACGTATGTGGTGAATGGGCTGCGTGCGCTCATGGGCGGAGGTGTCGATAGCCGCTTCTGGGTGGCGCTGGCCTTCATGACAGGATTGCTGGTGATATCCCTCGCTGTGAGCGCGATCGCGACGGGCCGTCAGAAGGTGTGGACCATTTCCCGCCTGCACCCAGAACTCACCGTTTAGGCTCCAAGGCACCGTCGCGAGACGGCCCCCGCACCATCAAGGAGGAATCCATGGCCCGCACACCCACGCGTGACGTCATCATGAGTGCCGCCGTTTCCGTCGCGGCTCGGCATGGAATCAGTGGCTCTTCGATGGACGAGATTGCCGAGCAGGCTCACGTTGCCAAGGGAAGCCTGTATTACCACTTCCCCTCCAAGGACGCGATCTTTGAAAACGTGCTGCAGTCGGGCTTCGATCGTCTCGCAGAGGCTATTCGAGAGGCTCGGTCCCACCTCGTCGGCCGCGCGGCGCTGCGCGCGGTCACGGAGGCGACGCTGACGGTGCTCCAGCAGAACCCCGCGCGGGCGAAGATCGTGGCGTCAGAGATGTTCCGCACCGATCGGCCCTGGGTCGACGCGATTCGGCCTGCGCGTTCCACGATCGTCGTGCTCTACCGCGACGTACTCAGGGAGGTGGCTCAAGAATCGGGAGGCACTCCCGCGGCAGAAGCGATCACGGAGACGGCCGGTGCCGCATTCTTTGGAGCGATAGCGGGAGCGGGCCTTGAGTGGCTGCTGTTCCACCCGGATCAGCCCCTCGACGCGGTCGCGGATCAGGTGCTCATGCTCGCGCGGCGTTAGGCCTCCGGCTCGCTTTCCTAGTCACGCCTGAAACGCACGGCTGTTCGGCGTCCCAAAGCGATGCGCGGTAATCGACACGGCCTGTTCCTTGAGGAACGGCAGAAGCTCGATCGACGCGCTGGCGGTGACGCGTTCGGCAAAGACCGCCACCGACGTCGTGCCGTGCAACTTGGACGATCCGTCCGCCACGAGTCGAATCCTTCCGCCAGGGGTCGATGAGGCCCGGGCGACGCAGGCCTCCCAGGTCTCCACTATCTGGGCCAGACCCACGGCGCCGAGCGCGTCGGCAAGGCCCTTGGGGAGCGAGACGGGAGAAGACACGATGCCTGTGCCGCCGGCAACGAATCGTGCGGCGCACACACGGGTCAACGCGTCGACGTCGCTCTGCCCATCCCACCGAATATCGGTACCCGCCGGCACGTACCGGAAGAGGTTCGTCTCACACCGCAGGCCCGAGGGGTCAATTGAGTGACCGAAGCGCTCATCCCAGGCCAGCGCATCGGCCGCCGCCGCGTCCCGCACCCAAGCGGGGGCGTCGGCGCGATCGAGTAGCGCGAGAACCGGCCCCGTTGCTGGTTCGTGAGCAGGCAAATCGGTTCTCTGCCACCCGGTCAGTGCCGTGAGGTAGTGGGGACCTCCCGCCTTGAGCGACGGACCCACGACGGAACGCTTCCAGCCGCCAAAGGGCTGGCGCTGCACGATCGCGCCGGTGATTCCCCTATTCACATAGGCATTGCCAGCCTCAACGTTTTCAAGCCAGTGCTCTATCTCGTTTTGATCGAGCGACTGCAAGCCCGCGGTAAGGCCGTAGTCGACGGCGTTCTGGATGGCGATCGCCTCGTCGAGAGTGCGGGCCGTCATGACGCCAAGAACCGGGCCAAAGCACTCGGTCTGATGGAAGAACGAGCCCGGCACGACTCCTGCCTTGAGGCCCGGCGTCCACGACCGGCCCGAGTCGTCGAGCCGGCGAGGTTCGACGATCCACCGCTCCCCCTGCTCGAGCGTCGTGAGGGCCCTTTCGAGCTTGCCGTGCACGGGTTCGATGACGGGACCCATTTGAGTAGTGGCTTGCGTTGCAGGTCCCGCGACGAGCGAGCGCACCCCGTCTTCCAGTTGGGACAGGAATCGACGCGACGTGGCCACGGACCCCACCGCAATCACGAGCGACGCCGCGGAGCACTTCTGACCGGCGTGACCAAAGGCCGAAGCCACCACGTCTCTCACGGCGAGGTCGACGTCGGCCGATGGTGTGACGATGATCGAGTTCTTACCGCTCGTCTCGGCCAGGAGTCGCAACCCGGGGCGCACGGTGAGGAAGCGCTCGGCGGTCTCGTAGCCGCCCGTGAGGATCACCTGGTCGATGCGTGCGTCGGCAATCAGTGCGTCGCCGAGCACCTCAGGGTCGATGTCGATGAGCCGCAGCACATCACGTGGCACCCCTGCCTCCCACAACACCTCCGCAAGGACGGCGCCACACCTGGCCGACTGCTCGGCCGGCTTGAGGATCACCGCCGAACCGGCTGCAAGCGCGGCAAGGGTAGAACCGGCGGGGATCGCCACGGGAAAGTTCCAGGGCGGGGTCACCAGTGTCACGCCCCGAGGCACCGGAGTCGCGCCCGACGTTGTCCACAGTTCGAGAGAACGCTCTGCGTAGTAGTGCGCGAAGTCGACGGCCTCCGAGACCTCGGGATCGGCCTGGTCGATGGTCTTGCCCGCCTCCGAGACCATGACCTCGACGAGGTCCTTCCTGTGCGCCTCAAGGGTGCGACCGGCGGCGTGGAGAATGCTCGCACGGTCTTCGGGTCGTAGGGCGTGCCAGTGACCTGCGCCGGCGCTTGCGATCGCCACCTCGCGCTCCAGCGCGACAGGCTCGTCACATCTTGCGTTGGCGAGCGTCTCAACACCCGATTGGGAGTCGAGAGCCGCGTGCAGAATGGCGCGCGCCCATCGGCGACTCGAGGGAAGGGACGGGTCCGTGTCCGGTGCGTTGGCAAAGCCGGGCGATTCACGTCCGCCTGCCGTTGGGGCGCCTCGGTGCGTCGCGGCAGCGGGAAGGCCAACGAGATCCCATGAGGCAACGAAGCGTGAACGCTCGAGCTCAAACACCGCGGGGTCGCCGTCCAGCTCATACAGCGAGGACATGAAGTTCTCCTTGCTGGCGACCTCCTCTAGCCGCCGCACCAGGTACGCGAGGGCAACGTCGAACTCCCTGGGGTGCACCACGGGGGTATAAAGGCGCAGCGCACCGACGTCGCGCGCAACGGAGACCGCCACGTGCTCACCCATACCGAGCAGCATCTCGAAGTCGATCGCATCGCTCACTCCACGCTCGGCGGCGGTGAGATGGGCGTGCGCGATGTCGAAGAGGTTGTGTCCCGCGATTCCCACCTTGACGCTCCGGGTGCGCTCAGGCGTCAGCGCATAGTCGATCAGGCGCTTGTAATGAGCGTCCGACTCGGCCTTGGATCCCCACGTCGCGAGAGGCCAGCCGTGAGTCTCGGCGTCCACGCGCTCCATCGACAGGTTGGCGCCCTTCACGAGGCGCACCTTGATGGGGGCTCCCCCGCGGGCCCACCTAGCGGACGCCCAGGTCTGGAGCCGCTCCATCGCTTCCATCGAGTCGGGAAGGTAGGCCTGCAACACGATTCCCGCGGTCAAGCCCAGGAACTCGTCCTCATCGAGCAGTGCTGTGAAAACTTCGAGGGTGAGGTCGAGGTCCCTGAATTCCTCCATGTCCAGGTTGATGAAGGAGCCTTGGCGCTCGACGGCCACGCGAAACAGCGGCCGCAAAGTGTCGACAATGTGGGCCACGTTCTCCTCAAATGCCCACGGGTTGTGTGGCGCGATCGCCGAGGAGACCTTGAGCGAGACGTAGTCAACGTCCTCGCGACTCAGGAGCGCGGTGATGCGCTGCAACCTGCGCGAGGCCTCCTCGTTGCCCAGCACGGCCTCCCCCAGCAGATTGACATTGAGGCGGTGCCCCCTGGCGCGCAACCTGGCCAGGGCGGGGCCAAGCCGTTCAGGCGTGGCGTCCACAATGAGGTGGGACACCATCAGCCGCACGGTTCGACGGGCCACGACCACCACAAGAGCAGGCAGCACATGAGACGCGACTGCGCCGATGCGAAGAAGCACCCGCTGGTAGGCGGGAAGAAAATGTGTGTTGCCCACTGCCATGCGCCTGAAAGCGCGAGCCGCGACACGCGTGTCCTCGGGGCGGATCACCCCGTCGACAAACTGAGTGAGGAATGCGAGCCCTCCCTCCTCGGCCAATAGCCCAGCGAGCAGCTTGGCCGATCCCTTGACGGGGTAGCTCCTGGACGCCTCGAGCCAGTGGCGCACCAGCCGTGTGACGTCGTCGGGGCCGTGCACTGTGGGGGCGCTTGACTGCGTGGCGGGGGTGGTCATCGAACCTCCTTCTGGGGCTTGCGCACAAGTGTCAGCCGATTCGGGCAATCAGCACTAGTGAATCTTGCTGAGGCAATGAGGTTACTTCTGCTTAACTAAAGACATGCTCGACCTCACGAGGCTCAGGATGCTCAGGGAGTTTGCCGCGCGCGGTACGCTCGCCGCCACGGCGGACGCCATGGGCTACAGCCCTTCAGCGATCTCACAGCAACTCTCGATTCTTGAAAGGGAAGCTGGGGTCCCGCTCACGGTCAGGGCTGGGCGCGGACTACGCCTCACGGCCGCAGGCGAGCGCCTTGTGGCGCGCGCAGAGGTCATCCTCGCGACTCTCGAGATCGCTCAAGCGGAGCTCAGGAGCGGGGCCGAGACAGTTGACGGCACCGTAAGACTCGCGGTGTTTCAGTCGGCCGCGCTCTCGCTGGTCCCTGCCGCGCTCGGCATCCTCGCCGCCGCCCACCCCGCTCTTCGCGTGCGCGTGACCCAATCGGAGCCTGGCGCCGCACTCGCCGACACGTGGGCGCGCAATTTCGACCTGGTCGTTGCCGAGGAATACCCGCACCATTCCGCACCGCACTACCCTGGCGTCGACCGCAGGCCCCTCATGAGCGACGAAATCCGTCTGTGCGTTGGCGGCATGTGGTCAGCTTCGACCACCCTCGACGCCCTCTCCGATGCGCCGTGGGTGATGGAGCCCGAAGGTACCGCAACGAGGCACTTCGCGGAGCAGGCATGTCGCACGGCGGGCTTCGAACCCGACGTGCGCTTTGAAACGGCGGACCTTCAGGCCCATGTGCGCTACATCCAGGAGGGACTCGCAGTGGGGTTGCTTCCCGGCCTGATGTGGAGTCAAACGGGACGCGAGGTCACGGCGCTGCCGTTGTTGCCCGTCGCGGAGAGGACCATCTTCACGGCGGCGAGGGAATCGTCTGGTCACGATGCAGCGATTGGCGCAGTGAGGGCGGCGTTGGGGGACGCGGCCGCCTCGCTACGCCCCTCAGACGGCGTCGCTGCTATCAACGTCAACGGGGCCCCGGCAGCGACGCCCGAACCCCGTTCACCATGCCCATCAGCGACTAGTTGAACGCGCCGTCCCAGACGGCCTTTGCGCCCGCATCGCCAACAATCGCGATGATAGTGGTGGCACCGATGGAACTCACGATCACCAGGATCGCGAGCACCCACGTCGCCGCACGGCTCAGCGCGGGGCTGAGCACTGGAGCCTTGCCTGCCGCAGCGCGCTGGTCCTGAACCCTGAACCAGAACCACTGGGCAACAACCGCAACAACCGCAACTACCGCAACTACCGCAACTACCGCAACTACCGCAACAACCATGAAGATGATCCATGGTGGGACCATGTCTGCGCCCTCGGTGTGGGTCTCGAGAAGCTTGGTCTCGTCGACATGCGCCTCGAGCCATTCGCCCGCTTGCATGGTGAAGGCCGCGCTTTCCGCGGCGGTCAGGGCAAGGATCGGCGTCACGATGCCCATCTTGCGACGCGCTGCGGGCCAGACCGAACCGACAATCGCCGCGATCGACGCGACCGGAACAAGCATGACGACCGCGTGCACGAAGAGAGGATGCAATGGCATCCCGTTGAAGGTCCAGCTCATGTGAGGATCTCTTGCCATGGTGGATCGTTGTGACCGACACATGTCTGATGATCCTCGTCGACGTCCCCAAAATGGGTCTTAAGTTTGCTGGGAGTTTCATCAGAGTTGAAGCCAAGAAACCCTCAGCATGAACGGCCATGCGCTGGTGCGAGCCGACTCCCATGCACTTCGGTAGGCTCCTTCGCGTGCCCTCCGATGCCTCGATCCCTCAGAACGACCAAGATGGCGTCGACCCCGAAGAGTTGGCCACCACCCTTCGCGTGCTCGCGAGCCTTCGTCACCTGAGCGAGGATCACCCCGACTTTGTGGCCGTGAGGCAGGGCACCTCGCACATGTTCAAGGCGGTCAAACAGGAGCGAAGGCGCGAGAAGCGTGCCACGATCGCGCAGGCCGACAAGGCGGTCGTAGCGGCGACGGCGACGGGTGCCTCGGACCGCATCGACGACGAGACCAAAGGTCTGACGCTCGAGGCGAGCACCGCGGCCGCAACGGCGGGAACCCTGCTCAAGGCCCGCGCCTGCTACATCTGCAAGCAGAAGTACAGCCTCGTGGACGCGTTCTATCACCAGCTGTGCCCCGACTGCGCGGCCATGAGCCACGCAAAGCGCGAGGCGCACACCGATCTCACCGGCAAGCGCGCTCTCCTGACGGGTGGCCGGGCCAAGATCGGCATGCATATTGCGTTGAGACTGCTGCGGGACGGCGCTCACACCACGATCACCACCCGCTTCCCG
>Ga0123339_10003285_pt1 | contig 10772 bp, 6 predicted proteins | sample lystaG_FD_89956 | JGI IMG/M metagenome (GOLD analysis project Ga0123339, IMG submission 89956) | Glacier valley bacterial and archeal communities from Borup Fiord, Nunavut, Canada, to study Microbial Dark Matter (Phase II) -... | ecosystem: Environmental > Aquatic > Freshwater > Ice > Glacier ... | reverse complement strand
TCGCAGCTACGCCATGGAAAAATACACGTTCCAACAAATTGATCTTTACTTTATGCCTCCTTGATCGAGAACGACACCCGAATTTCCAACGCTGGCGAGTCGCATCCGTGGCATGAGCTTATTTTGTGCAGGAAGTACAGTAAACCTAGAACTCGTTCGACTGAAGAGAAATGATGAAGGCGCTGTCACCTTGACAATATGTCGAAATTGACATATACTGTAGCAATGAACGATAAGGTGATTGTCTGGCTGCATGGCGAGGTTAGAACACCGCCTTTTTCGAGCGAAGCACGGGTTGAAGCTGGTTACTTGATGCGCAGGCTTCAACAGGGATATCCGATCAGTATGCCGCGCTCGCGCCCGATGCCTGTAATCGGCGTTCGCTGCCACGAATTGCGTATACAGGACACCGATGAAATCTGGAGGATCATTTATCGTACAGATGCAGATGCAATCGTGATATTAGACGTGTTTCAGAAGAAAACAAAAGCTACACCGCAGTCTGTAATCGACAACTGTAGGCATAGGCTGGCAAAGTATGACGCTGTGGAGTAATAGAAAGCTATGGATGCAAGAAAGAGGGCGAAGCTTGAAGCCGCAGGGTTCACAGTTGGTACTGCAGAACAGTTTCTGGGTCTGACACCAGAAGAAAATGAGTTGGTCGAGGTTAGGTTGGCATTAGTTGCTGCACTGAGACGCAGACGGGAAAATCGCAAATTAACGCAAACTGCGCTCGCTAAAAAACTGGGATCAAGTCAGTCACGCGTGGCGAAAATGGAGGCGGGCGATACGAGCGTTACTCTAGATTTGCTCGTAAGAACCATGTTGGCGCTGGGAGCGACACGCGAAGAATTAGGACGAATTATCTGGACAGGTCAAGACCGCTCACGGGAGCAGCCAGAGGACATCACTGTCCTGGCATAACTTTACGATATTATGCTGTGTGAACGCATTGCTTGTCGGACAGGCTTACGGCGTCGCACGTTTCCTTGAACCCCGGACGCGGTGTATATAATCCGATGAATAAGTTACCTACCCCACAGGTAGGGATATGTGCTAACAACCTGGCACTACAAATAGTGCTTTTTGAAGGCTTTCGTTATTCGTCGGATTATCTAATATTGTGGGAGAACAACTTCGAGTGCTTGACTGGTGAGATTGCTATTCCTGCCTCAACCTGCCATATGAGTTACATACCCATCCGAATTCGAAAAATATTTTTAATCGAAGCTTTACAAACAAAGTTTAGAACTCGCACAAGGAGATACGCGTTTGACCCTGCACTATCTGCAAGACATCTGGAATGATGATGAGACCGCTGGCATGGACGAGCCGGAACTGCTGCGCTACCGCTCCAACCTGCTCGGGCGAGACCTGCGCCTGACCAACTTCGGCGGAGGCAACACCTCCGCCAAACTCCCGATGCCCGATCCCGTTACCGGTGACACCGTCGAAGTTCTGTGGGTGAAGGGCAGCGGCGGAGACCTCGGCACGATCAAGCGCGACGGCTTTGCGACACTCGTAATGTCCCGACTAAATGCGCTCAAAACACAGTATCGCGGCGTCGAACACGAAGACGAAATGGTGGACCGCTACCCGCTCTGTACCTTCGGAAACAATCCCCGCGCCGCCTCGATCGACACGCCCCTGCATGGCTTTCTCCCCTTCCCGCACGTAGATCACCTGCACCCCGACTGGGCGATCGCACTCGCTGCCTGCGCCAACGGTCCCGCGCAACTCGAACGACTGCGCGAGCAGACGGGCATTCATCTCGTCTGGCTGCCGTGGAAGCGCCCCGGTTTCGAGCTGGGATTGTGGCTGGCAAAAGCGATCGAGGAAAACCCGCACGCGGACGGCATTCTGCTCGGCTCACACGGCATTTTCACGTGGGGAAATACCGGACGCGAGAGCTATCTGAACACGCTTCGCGTGATTGATGGCATCGGGCAGTATGTTCTGCAGGCAGTCGAGGCGAAAGGTGACGGACTGTTCGGAGGCGTCCTGTCTGCTCCCCGCGCCGATCGCCGCGAACTGGCAGCTTCCGTAATGCCTGTGCTGCGCGGCACAGTTGGGAATGTGATCGGGCATTTTTCGGACGACGACTCGGTGCTGCGTTTCGTCAATAGCGCCCGCGCCGAAGCCCTCGCCTGGCAGGGAACGAGCTGCCCCGATCATTTCGTGCGCACGAAAGTCCGCCCGCTGTTCGTGAAGTGGGATGCTGCGAATGGAACCGCCGATGAACTGGCAGCCGCAGCTCTGGCAGGTATGGCAGCCTATCGCGAGGACTATGCCGCCTATTATAACAAAAACAAACTGTCCGATTCACCTGCGATGCGCTCCCCGACCCCGACCGTAATTCTGGTGCCTGGCGTGGGGATGTTCAGCTTCGGCAAAAATAAAGCGGAAGCGCGTATCACTGGCGAGTTCTACACCAACGCGATCCATGTTATGGAAGGGGCGACAGCCCTTGATGACGACCTGCCCGCGCAGTCCGGCATTCCTGCGGATCGGGTCGTGGACAACTACGTCGCCCTGCCGCCCCGTGAGGCGTTTAATATCGAGTACTGGCTGCTCGAGGAGGCGAAACTGCAGCGAATGCCGCCCGAAAAAGAGCTGAGCCGTAAGATCGCAGTCGTCGTCGGGGCGAGTCCCGGCATCGGTCAGACGATCGCCGAGCGACTGGCAAAAGAGGGCGCGCACGTCGTGCTTGCCGACATCAATCTGGAGCTGGCGCAGCAGACAGCTACCGCCGTGCAGAAAGTTTCTGGAAAAGAAACCGCCGTCGCCGAATCGGTGGACTGCACCGACCGGGAATCGATGCACCGCATGCTCGATGCCGTCGCGCTGCACTACGGCGGACTCGATATCCTCGTCTGCGTCGCCGCCGTCTTTTTCCCACCCGATGCAGAAGGGCGCATTACCGAAGCGCAGTGGCGCAAAACGTTCGACGTGAATCTGATGGGCTCGATGGTCGCGGCGGACGAGGCGCAAAAGGTGATTGGAAAGCAGGGGTCGGACGGCAGCATCATTCTGATCGGGAGTGCGAACTCCGTCGTGGCGAAGAAGGGAAGCTGGGGCTACGACACGTCCAAAGCCGCGCTGAATCATCTGGTGCGTGAGATGGCGGTCGAATTCGCGCCGAAAATCCGTGTCAATGGCGTCGCGCCCGCAAGCGTTGTCGAAGGATCGCAGCAGTTCCCTCGTGAGCGCGTCCTGACCTCACTGGCGAAATACAGCATCGACTTCGAGGAGAGTGAAGCGACCGACGAATTGCGGAGCAAACTCGCGGGCTACTACTCGGAGCGCACCCTGCTCAAACGTAAAGTTACTCCTGCCGGAGTTGCCGAAGCGGTGCTGCTGCTCGCCTCGAACCGCCTGCTGCTGACGACCGGTCAGATACTGCCGGTCGATGCCGGTCTGCCCGAAGCCTTTCTGCGGTAGTGTTCAGAGTACTGAAAGTACCCGGTCAGCTTGTACTTTCAAGCCGGGTACTAAAAATACCCGGATAATATTGCAGAATTTTCAGTTCCCGGTCACTGTTAGCCCGGGAACGGGTGCGGGAGTGAGCAGACGCTCTGCGCCCGCCGCCATCAGCGCGTCTCCTACCCTCGCGGGATCGTCGGTCAGCGCGATAATCGTTCCGCCACCGCCTGCGCCCGCCAGTTTTGCGCCGTACGCGCCTGCCTCTCGCGCCGCGAGTATCAGCCGCTCGTTGTCCGGTCCCGAGCCGCCGAGTTCGGCGACGAGCGCATGATTCTCGTTCATCAGCGCGCCGAGCGTACGCCAGTCTCGTTCGATCAATGCCCGTTTGCCACGTCGTGCCAGGGCAGCGATCGTAATATAGTGGCTGCGAACGAGCGCATCGCCTGCCAGCCACCGTTCACGCGGCGAACGATGCACCGTTCCGGAATGGTGCTCGACTCCCGTATGCGCAAGGAGAAGTGGCGGGTTCGGAAACAGTGACGCTAGCGGTTCGATCGTCACAAACGGCTCGTCATCGCGCTGTTCCAGCGCCTCTTTTCCCGCAAAATCCATGAAGTTCAAACCGCCAAAAACCGCCATGTGCTGATCCTGCAGCCCGCAGACGATGTGCAGACAGCGCGCCTCGATCTTCCGTGTCGTCTCCGCGAGCGCATAAGACGTCAACTCCAACCCTAGAAATTTATCGATCACGCCGACAATCGCCGCCAGCATCGCGGTCGATCCTGCCATGCCCGCCTGCATCGGTATCTGCGTCGATAGTTCGAGAGCGAAACGCGCTATTGCAGGGTCGAAACCATATTCGGCATGAAAAAACGAAAGCGTGGCGCGGGCGATGTCCAGTTTATCGTTACGAAGTGCGAAATCCTCGGGCTTCGTCAGCAGCGCCGTCTCATCATCGTTGAAGATTTCTAGCGCGTCGGAAGGCATCAGGCGGCACGAAGCCCGCTCCTGAACCGTGCAGGAGAGGACGCTGCCGCCGTACATATCGGTCGGGTTGCCGATAATACCGCAGCGCCCCGGCGCGGTCGCAAATATTTCCGTTGTTTGGGTACGTGTCAAAGCCAGTTATCTTTCTACGACTTCGCGTGCTTTAGTTGGGAATTTCTGTCAGGAAAACTCGCTGCCTTGTCCTGCACGACGTCCAGAATGCAATTATTTTCGGTTTTGTGGAACTAAATTTCGGAATAGTTTGTCTCCTGCGAACTTATATCGTCAAACGTACGTCTCTAAGTGTACGCTACAAAAACATAATGCTCTTTCCGATAGTTTAGAATAGCGTATACAGGCAGGGTATTGATGTCTAATGGTCGAAATAGATGTCGAAATCTACCATGAACGGAGCTGAAATGCCAAATCGAACTGCTGTATTGAACACGACCAAAGGGGAAATACGTTTCGAGTTGTACGAAGACCTCGCGCCGGTGACGGCGACCAACTTCATCGAACTGGCGCAGAGCGGCTTTTATACGGGACTGAAGTTCCATCGCTATGTGCCCGGTTTTGTGATTCAGGGCGGCGACCCGGACGGAAATGGTATGGGCGGCTCCAAGCGGACAATTCCACTTGAAGTCACCCCTCAACTCAAACACGATGGCGCAGGTGTCGTTGCCATGGCACGCTCCGCCGACCCGGACAGCGCGTCGAGTCAGTTTTATATCACACTCGCCAAAGCGTCCAATCTGGATATGGGTTATGCCGTTTTCGGCAAAGTGACCGGGGGCAATGACATTGTCCTGGCGCTGCGCGAAGGCGATAGCATGACGGATGTCACAATCGTAGAATAACTGTTCAACCGTAGAATTATCGCTCTCTCCCGACGTCTACCGTCCGCTCTGAACGCCTGTCTCCTCCCTCTGATGGTACAGACAGGCTCCACACCTCGTAGTGTATGAAATACAGCGACTTTTGCTGACTGTTTCTGGCAAGACGTTTTGTCTGTGTGGAAATCCTTCTGTAGTTTCCTTTCTTCCCCACAACTCAGATCATTGCGATCCCTGCGCGGCTCGCCCTTCCGTAAATAGCCCTCGGGCTTGTACTGGCAATGGCGGGCATGGCTGTAGCTGTCTCTAAACGACACCTGCAGTCCTGCGTCATGGGTATCGTACACGGCACTCCGATTCTGTCCTCGACTGGCGCTTGTCTGACGAAATAGCTTCGGCAAACATAGCCAGCGCAGAATCTGGTTTCGCATCCTTTCGTCTCAAACCCGCAATTCCACGTAGAAGCCTGTAGCATAGTTTCGGGAATATCTCTTTTGTTACTCCATGCGACAGACATTCATTCGCCTGAAGCGACATTAACACAAAGAGACACCACCGGTAAATGCTCCGGGCAAACGCCTGTCATCGGCAGCGAAACAGCAGTAAGTTTCGCAGCATTCCTCGTGCTTTATCGCTGGCACGACAACGGGGACCGTAAAAGAATAATCTCCCGAGTGTTTGCAGAGTCGCGGCTCGCTGCGCCTTTGCCAGATTCATGCAGGGAAGCAATCGTTTTACACACCCTCAGTCGCCGCTCGCATGGCAAGAGGTCCATCGAAGACCGATTCTGCGGAATATTAGCAGTGAGACGAACGTGAATGGTCAGAAATCACTCGATTCCAAACCAATTGCATACGTCTGAATTTCGAACAGCGTACGCTCATAAAATGAAAGAATGGGGCTTTACAATGCATCACCGCTCGCCATTCACGGCAGCCGTACTCACCCTGGCAGCGCTGGCTTCCAGTGTGATTGCCGGTCCAATCGGAGCACAGGCGCCTTATCGCGCGGACGACACCTTACTGCCATTCGGTGCGCAGGATGGGTCTTCGTCCGACACGAATTTCGCTGCGCTTCTCTCCACACCACCATCGACAGCAGCGATCAATATCGATACAGCAAAGGTGCTTCGCACCGTAGACGACCGCCTGTTCGGTGTCAATTCCGTCGTTTGGGATGGGAAACATATGACCGATAAAACGGTCACCGATCTGCTCAACGCCGCCGACAACAAGGTGCTGCGATTCCCGGGTGGCTCTGCAGGCGATGGCTATCACTGGCAGAAATACGCTGCCGATCCCTGGAACGGTTTCGATGCCTTCGCCGGATTCGCCAAAACTCTCAACTCTCAGCCGTTCATTACGGTCAATTATGGCTCTGGCACAGCACAGGAAGCAGCGGACTGGGTCACCTACTCCAACGTGACGCAAGGATATGGATTCAAGTACTGGGAGATCGGAAACGAAATATATGGCACGTGGGAAGCCGATAAGCATCCGATCAAGAATGACCCCTACACCTATGCGGTCGAAGCGAAAGACTACATCGAAAAAATGAAGGCGGTCGATCCGACGATTAAGATCGGCGTGGTTGTCGGAGCCCGCGACACATGGTATGTTAACAATAGAAATCATGCTGTCGTCAACCCGCGCACCGGCGCTACCACTTATGGGTGGTCGGCTGTGATGCTGTCGACTCTCAGGTCGCTGGGCGTCGCTCCCGATTTCGTGATCTACCACCGCTATGAGCAGTGGCCCGGTCAGGAAAACGACGCGAAACTGCTGCAGGCCGCTGCCGCCTGGAAAACGGACGCAGCCGCACTTCGACAGACACTTTCCGACTACTACGGAGCGGACGGAGACAAAATCGAAATCACCTGCACCGAGTTCAATTCGATCCCTTACTGGCCCGGTAAGCAGACAACGAGCGTCGTGAACGGTCTCTACTATGCCGACGCGATCGGGGAGCTGCTCCAGACCGAGTTTACGACCGCAATCTGGTGGAACACGCACAACGGTCAGGAGTACCATCCCAACAACAAAGGCCTTTACGGCTGGCGAACGTATGGCGACTACGGGATATTGACGTCGAATGGCGACGGCTATCCGGTCTATTACGTGATGAAACTGCTGTCGCATTTCGCGCGTGGCGGGGATCAGGTCGTTGCGACGACCAGTGACAATACGCTGTTGGCAGCCTACTCGGTGAAGCGCAAGGACGGCTCGCTTTCCCTGCTGCTGCTCAACAAGGACAGCTCGCGCACCCTCACCGGAAACATCGCCGTCGCTGGCTTCACCCCGGGCGCCAATGCCGTCGTGTACTCCTATGGTATACGTCAGGACAACGCAGCCCGGGACAAAAAAGGCTCGGTCGACATCGCACAGAGCACGTTCACGGCAGCGGGCAGCGCTTTCTCGTACAAGCTGGCTCCATATTCGGCAACGGTCATCTCACTCGCGCCTTCCTCAGGAGGAGTCAATAACTTCGCGAGCAGCATCAACTGCGGCGGCGACGCTGTCGGCACTTTCGCAGCCGACACGAATTATACCGGCGGCACTGAATCAAAGGTCACCTTCTCCATCGCAACGGACGGCGTCGCCAATGCTGCTCCAATGGCGGTCTACCAGAGCATGCGGTGGCAGAAGACGCTCGGTTATAAATTAACCGGGCTGACATCGGGAAACAGCTACACTGTGCGCCTGCATTTCGCGGAAAACTACTTTTCGACCGCAGGCAAGCGTGTCTTCAATGTGACGGTAAACGGCTCGCTTCTCGAGACAGGGCTCGACATCATCGTGGCAGCGGGCGGCATTCGCAAAGCGCTGGTGCGAGACTACACTGCCACCGCTGATGCAAACGGGCACATCACGATCAGTCTGGCGGCATCCGTAAACAATGCCTCGATCTGCGGCATAGAAGTGCTGCCGCAGTAGACACCTGATCCAGTTCGCTTCGCGCCCGGCAGATTATCGGCAATATCGGATTTGCCTGTATGTTGTCCGGGCGCGAAGTGAAGTATGCAGAGAGCATCGATCACGCCCAATGCAGTAAATTTCGCTGTGAAGAGCAGTCCCTGATGAGTTCGAGTCGCACTTGCCCTGCTTCAGAATGACCACCAGAGTTTCAGGTGGGGGAATACTGAGACTCGTGGTGAGCGAATACATTACGTCAGGAACCATCGCTTCAGGTGAGTGACGAAAGTTTCGGACGAAGGGGGCAGGACGAAAGATCAGAAGAATTGATTGAAAGCTAAGTTTTTGCTCGCATTACGTTTTTTGTAGTAGGAGCCTGGATCGCCGGGCGGTTGGTATTGATATTAAGTGCGTCGTTTTATGTGCATGGTTTGGCAGTATCGTGTTCGGATCCGAATCGGTCCGGGCACACACAAATAAGGTAAATCAATGAAAAATCGTCGATGTATCAAGTATTCTAATAAATATGGACTGTCCCTGGTCGCGACTGCTCTGCTGGTTGGAGCCGGACAGTGCAGGCTGAAAGCGCAGGATGCTGTCGTGCTTGCGTCGCAGGCGCATAGTCTCTCTGTCCCGGGCGAAGTGCTCGTGGGAATACGTCCGGAAGTGGACGGCATGAAATCCATGAGCAGTGTCCAGTCCCTCGGGTTCGATGCCGGTCATTCTTCCGCTCTGCATGCGCATCGCATTCGTCTGAGAGCAGGCGTATCGATCGAAGCAGCCGTCGCAGCCCTTCGTAAACGGTCCGATGTGCTCTATGCTGAACCAAATTACATCATCAGCGCCACCTCGATACCGAACGATCCCTCGTTCAGCCGACAGTATGGGCTGCCGAAAATCAACGCACCGCAGGCATGGGACAAATGGAGCCCCAAAGCGTCTGTCGTGCTGGCGATCATCGACAGCGGGGTCGACGGTGCACATCCCGATCTTGCCGGCAAGATGTATCGTGACAGCGTCGGAATCATCGGATACAATGCCTTCACCGGGAAGCGCGACAATGCGGACGACGACTTCGGGCACGGCACCCACTGCGCCGGCATTGCGGCAGCGCAGGGCAACAACGGCATCGGAGTTTCCGGTGTTGCCGGAATGGGTGACGTCATAAAATTGATGCCCGTCAAGGTGCTCGATGCGAGCGGTTCGGGAGCAGATTCATCCGTTACCGATGGGATTGTCTGGGCAGTGGACCACGGCGCGAAGGTCATCAGCATGAGCCTGGGTTCGCCATCGGAATCGTTCACAATGGATTCAGCCGTACAGTACGCCTGGAGTAAGGGCTGCATCGTTGTCGCGGCGGCGGGCAATAATGGCTCTTCTAACCAGTTCTACCCTGCAGCGATCCGCAATGTGATCTCCGTTGCCGCAACGGATGGCAACGACACTCTCACCAGCTGGTCGAACTATGGTTCATGGGTCTCGGTCGCGGCGCCGGGTTCAGGAATCTACTCGACACTGCCCACGCTCTGTTCCAACAACCGCTTCGGCGGTACAAGCTATGGGACTCTCTCGGGAACATCGATGGCGACACCCTTTGTCGCTGGCGAAGCCGCAATGCTCGTCGCACAGAACCCGCAGTTGACGAATGCACAGATCAGCGCGTTGATTACGCGGAGCGTCGATAAGTACAACCCGGTCTATGGGCGCACTATCGCGGCGAATGCAGGGCGTATCAATGTCTACACCGCAGTGACAGGGGTCTCTGCCGTGCCGGTCAATACTTTCGTCTACCGTGTCAACTGCGGAAGTGGCGCGACAGCGACATTCGCCCCTGACAGCTTCTATACCGGCGGCGCGACCAATTACACATCGGCGCCAATCGACGTTACCGGCGTGGCGAACGCCGCACCGGCAAGCGTTTATCAGACGGCACGGCAGGGAAGCGCTTTCTCATATACGCTGCCTGGATTGACGCCCGGTACGACTTACACGGTTCGGATGCATTTCGCGGAAACATACTATAACTCGACGCAGATGCGTGTTTTCGATGTGCTGCTCAACGGAGCGACCGTGCAGAGCAATCTGGATGTTATGGATGTCACGCGCGAGCAGTACAAAGCGCTCGTCTATGACTACAATTCCGCTGCTGATAAGAACGGCTGCATAACGGTTCGTCTGCGCGCGTCTAAGGGTATCGCGTCGGTATGCGGTATCGAACTGATCGCTGCCAGTCTGATCACACAGACACCCAGTGTTCCCGTAGGTCTGACTGCAGCGGCGGGCGATCATACGGCGCTGTTAAAATGGACTGTGGCTGGCAATGCTACGAGCTATACCGTCAAGCGGAGCACGGTTTCTGGCGGACCCTACACGACGATCGCCGGTACTGCGACTGTAGTTGCGAACACGATGTCGGCGTCGTTTGCTGCCACGAGCGTTGTGGCTGCACTGACGATACCGTCATTCACCGATACGAACCTGACCAATGGCGATACTTACTATTACGTGGTTACCTCCGTGAACGATTCAGGGGAGAGTACGCTTTCGAGCGAAGTCAGTGCCAGTCCGGTGACGCCTCCGCCAGCGATCTACCATATCAATGTCGGCGGTGGCGCCG